>Ga0126342_10021758_pt1 | contig 10660 bp, 8 predicted proteins | sample Cyp1metagenome_FD_92528 | JGI IMG/M metagenome (GOLD analysis project Ga0126342, IMG submission 92528) | Coral microbial communities from Lord Howe Island, Old Settlement Bay, Australia - Cyphastrea 1 metagenome | ecosystem: Host-associated > Invertebrates > Cnidaria > Coral ...
CATACATGCATACATGCATACATGCATACATGCATACATGCATACATGCATACATGCATACATGCATACATGCATAGATGCATACATGCATACATGCATACATGCATACATGCATACATGCATACATGCTTACATGCATACATGCATACATGCATACATGCATACATGCATGCATACATACATACATACGACACATACATACATACGACACATACAAACATACGACACATACAATATACGAGACATACAATATACGACACATACAATATACTAATATACGACACATACAATATACGACACATACAATATACGACACATAAAATATACGACACATACATATACGACACATACATATACGACACATACATATACGACACATACACATACGCATACACATACACATACATATACATATACATAAATATAAACAGCTATATATATAATATATATATATGTGGATATGTTAATATTTACCAGCACATACTATATACTACATTTACCCACTCTATTTGGAGAGTCACCGGTGCTGTTTCAACCTGAAGGCAGCAGTAGTAGCTGAGCATTTCTTAACGTCCGGAGCGTCAGCTGTGCCACCAGTGATCAATCAGATTTGACCTCCGATTTTTGCGTTGGTTCCGCCCTTCAGTTTCTCTGAAACCACACATTGTTCAATCGCCATTTCAGGAACCTCAATTGGAGGTACTTACCATATATAAGGCCTATATAAGGCCTATGTAAGGGAATATCCCTAGAAAATATGCCCTTATATGGTACAGTACCTCTATTTTAGGATCCTGATTGGAGATGGCAATTTTTTGTTGGCCTCTTCACTTTAGGTCGAAGGAGCCACTGCTGGGGGATGATATCAGGGTGCCGCCCGTGTGCCCGCAGCATGGCGCAATGGCACATCGAAATGGGAAACTGAACGCGGCGATTTAATGGGAATTGATGGATACATTACCAACACTAACAACCAACACAAAAAACAGTACCAAAAGGCTTCAAGCAACTGGAAAAGTTGTTAGTCATCGGGGGGGTGGATATCCACTGGACAGATATCCATTGGCCAACAGAGACTGGGAAATCCATTCTTACCAGCGATGTATGAAAACAGATCAAAACTCGACACCATGCAGAATTCTTTTTCGGGATGAAGTATCCAACATTATCCAACTATCCGACACAAACATGCCCTATTCATGACCTACCCTCCAGTAATTTAACATAGCTATTGAAAATGACCATTTATAGTTGATTTACCCATTAAAAATGGTTATTTTCCATAGTTATGTAAGTTTACCAGAGGGTATTCATGACCGGTCATGTTTCAACCATGGGTTGGGTTACAGGATGATCCCACCAAGCCACCAAGGTTGATCAATGTTGAGCTGCCGCCAGCCTTCGGATTTGAGGTCGGGATCCCGAAGAAAAAGCCATGGGTTGAGGGGACTGCCCCTGTCACTGACAGCCATGTCCTAAAATCTGAATTTAATAGATTTTGGATGATTTTGGTACATTGGTACATCCCCAAGAATGAGGTGATATATATATAATATAATATATATATAATATAATATAATATAATATAATATAATATATATATATATAATATAATATATATATAATATAATATATATATATATAATATTTATTTAATTAATTATTCTTTTTTTAATTTATTTATTTCATAGTCATCCCCAAAAAGATAGAACAATGTCAAATACTCCCAATGTAGTGATAACTTGTTGTTCGATCTTTTTTGGGGGGTTGCTATGCATGGGTTGGGTTTATACCACCAATGGGAGTTCTACTGGGTTTACCACATGATAACTGCGCAGATGTCTTGTTTATTGTTCAACAGTTGAAGGTCAAAATGTCAAGGCTGCACCAAGTTGCGGATTTGCAAAGTGGTTTGACCTTTGCTTGGTTGTCACTTCTTTGGTTCGTCAAGAACCCAGTTACCCAGTAGCCAGACAATGGATCATTACTGCTCTCACAATCAAAACTGCTCACAATCAAAACTGCCATTTACAGTGAATCTTTTGCTGTGAACGGTAAAATTAATGTGAATCAACCTTTCATTTGCGGGATTTCAATCTTCCATGTTCCTAGTTTCGTTTGTTCCCTTCCCCAAATATCACCCTGAACCAACCCGTGTGAAAGCGGGTGGCACGGGAGGTTCATTGTTGCGGCCAGGAATGTGTCGATATCCTGCAGCATCTGGTGGAGTTGATTGAGCAGACGCCTTCTGCACAGGCTTGTCTCAAGGCGCCGTAACAGTGATGTTCAGCCTTTCCGGCTGTGGTTTTGCGAAGCAACTGTGATGAAATTTGAAAAGTATTAAGATCATTCGGATTTCATCATATTTCATCGATCTGAAGGGATGTTTATATTCCAACCTGGCAGAATTCATCTGTAAGGCCCTGGTGAGAAGGGAGAGGACACGGCAGGAGCTGGCCAAGCTTCTCAGGCGGGACCCCCCATTGGTGCTAGAGCTCAAAGCCATATGCTTTAGGCAGGTGAACTGATGCTGATGTTTGATGATTTTCGCTCATTCTTCATATTTTGCTGACAGGAATTGGGATAATTATTCTGAATGAATGATGTGTAAATCATGTCCCGGAACACTTGTAATACATCTATCTACTAGTTGACTAACCAACTATTGGAGGATAGGGGGTATTATCTGACATTACAAGATCTGGCAGTTTCACGGGATTCAAGCAATCTTTGGGAAGCCCCAGATAGAAACAGGGAGTTACACAACAGACACAACATCATTTATGGTTTTAAGAAGCAAAAGGAGCTCTAGAAACAAAGATGGTGATTGATAGAAGCAACAAATCTTGAAGATTGACGGTTGTGTACAATTTTGGCAATCATGCTCATTAATAGGTCCCCCAGAAGGGTATGGGACCTGTCGTTTATGCAATTCACAAGTGTGTTTGATTCCGAATTTCTGGCGTAAGCGGATGTGAAAAACCGTTCATCCTATCCATTGGTTCTTTTCGGTGAGCCGGGAAAGTTGTCAAAATATGTCAAAATTATTGGCCCCAAAATGGATGCTTCAATACTGAAATTTGCCGGTCTATGGCTACCCTGTTTTTGATCCCCAGTTAGTCGACAGCCCAACCTTTAGCGGCACCCATCAACGGCCAGGTCGGGTCTTTTGGTGGTGCCCAGCAATCAGCGAAGTTTCGTGGAATCGCTGGCAGCCGAGGAGAAGTTTTTCTCAATATGGCGATTGGGAAGACAGTTTCGTGGTGATTTTGTAACGAAGCAAGTCGGATTTTTTGGGGCTTTTGGGACTAGCAATCTCTCCTTGAACCAAGGTGTGGATGCTGAATGGCTATAGATCATACTCCTGTGTTCAGTATTTTTGCTGTGATCAAGCCACACTTCTTCAATGGCGCTGATAAAAACTGTATAGATTCATAGATAACATTCATTCCCCACAAATGTTGGGGCCCAAAGCACCATTTCGCTTTGCCATTTTTGCTGGCAATCATTTGAAAGCAGTTGAATTGGTGGACCCATTGACCACCATCTTCAGATTCTTCAGCACGTCCACATGGCAACTGATCTTTGCCGTTTCCATAGGTCGATCATTCACAAATGCTGTTGATTACCATTGCAATCCCCAGAGTTACCCTCTGGTAAACTAACATAACTATGGAAAATCACCATTTTCAATGGGTAAATCCACTATAAATCACCATGTTCAATCATGTTCAATAGCTATGTTAAATTACCAGAGGAGAGGGTATATAGAAGCGGATGATTCTCCGATTGCAATGAGGTTTTCTCAAACATTGCCAGGCTAGATTGGAGGGTAGAGCTCAATACCGGGGCCAAGTCACCGTACCTTGGGGGGTATTTAAATCATGTTCCAATGTTTGTCCTGTAGGACTCCCAAAAATCCACTGGTGATTAATCACCATGTTCCCTATAAACGTATATGGGGATGGGTCAAAATCGATTCTTACCATGTGAATGGGGAATAAGCATCCATTCACCAGCTATGACTTAGGGTTTCAAAACCGGGGGTTTTGACGAAAATAACAATGTCAGCATATGTCACCATATGTCACCATGACATACCATGACATACCATGACCATCAGCAGATGATCGGCAGGACCAGTCACAGGGCAAGGACTTTGCCAGAGAGGAGTTGATTGAGAGCTTCAAGCTGCGCCAGAAGTCGCGCTACCTGGTGCCTCACCTTACGAATGAAGTTTTCCGTTGAAGACAAGAAGAAATGTGGTTTAAATGTGGTGATGATTGATGTTCAATGGGGATTAACCCACTTTTAATGGTGATTTAACTGAAATTTAACTGGTGATAGAATGGGACTGTAACTTTGTAATACTTTATATAATGGGATATTAACGGATGTTATGGAATCTACTTGGTGGTTCAGCCAAGGAATCGTTTTTTTTCACTGGCTTAGTTCCCCCCAGTTGATTTAGTCGGGTAAGTATGATGATCGTCCGGTGACATGCCCTGCCACTTAAGGGGACTCATCTTCCGCATTTTTTGTGGGTTTTCTGGGGCCAGATGCAGGTACAGATCAAAATTACTGGAACCCACTGTAGATGGTTTAATCCCTGATATCTATATATTAATAGAGAAGAATGTATTGATGTATGTATATCTACGTGTGTATACATATATATCTATATTTAACTATATTTACATATTATACATATATACTTCATATATACTACATATATATATATATGATATATAGTATCTAGTATAGTCAGATACCATATTTGTTGCCGACATCGAGGTGGCTTTGCAGATGGCCATGGATGCAGAGTTAGAGCAGCAGGACGCCACGGGATGCCAAGGTTGGGGAAAAAGAGATGCCATACCCTCTGGTTATGTCAAAATAGCTATAGAAAATCACCATTTTTATTGGGAAAATCAACTATTTCTATGGCCATTTTCAATAGCTATTTTGACATAACCAGAGGGTAGTAGCAGTTCATAGATGTTGATAGTGGTTGAGAATAGATTTGAACACTGCTCAAATGGAGCCATTAACATACCTTTGTTGATGGGTTTATGTCCGGGGTTACACAAACTGGCGTATCGGGATCGGGAACCAGTTTATAACCCATAATTGCCCATAATAAGAATATTTACTCGCCAACCAGTATCATTTGAATCATTGGATGAGATAGGGGTATTCAGGATATCCCCACCTGTTGATGATGTGAGTTAGGATAATCAACTGGATATCACTAGGATGATTCACCAATATTTTTTTCGGGACATCCAGTTATATCCAGTTGATTCTCACCTCAATGGTGATTTTTGGGATATATTTGGACAACTGGACAACTTGATGGCCGTGGGAGATTACCAGCATGCTGGCCGCCGGCCATCAGGAGATCCCCTGTGTCTACAGCCTCCACAAGATGAGCGACACTTTCCAGGTTCCCCGGCCGCCCAGTGGTTCCCGCATCTCCTGTCAGCTGTGCTTCATTTTGGACTACACGGCGAATATGAAGACACAGATTTCACAGACCAAAGATGCTTGGCGTGAAAATCTTGGCCAAGTCTCCAAAGAACCCGGAAAAATCCACGGAGGATCCACGGAGTTTTTGTTGCAGCCAATAATCCCGCGACAGGATACCCCATGTTATTACATAAGGACATGAATTCCTTGGGACTGGGATAGATCTTAGGGCTCCTCCCAAATTTCCAAAGATATCCGAATCGTTGGGTGTTGGATGTTTCTGCTAATCCCCATGGATCCCAGATGATCCCATCCCAACATATGGGTTTGTCTGAAAATGTTGGGTATATTCCCAATGAAATAGCCATAAAAAATAGGGATAATGATGGATAATGATCAGCAAAACCATTGGGTAAAAAGGGGTACACGACATTTTCAGACACACCCATATCCCAACAAACATTCCAACATCATCCCAGCCATCAGGAAAGCCTCAACAAACTCGTGGATCTCGTGACGAATCTCCGGCTGCGTCACGCCAAAGATGCCTCCATTGATCTGGAGATGACGGCGGTGGCCTACACGGACTGGGACGCGGATTCGGCCAAACTGGGCCGCCCCGTGGTCGCCGCCTTTGGGGGGAAGGACGGCGGCGAAAAACTCATGGGAGCTGGAAAAATATGGAAAAATGATGAACATTGGTGAGAAATGATGTTGTATTGCATGAAGGTACTAAGTCTTTATCTGTTTGTGTTCCAAATTGCTTTTCCAAGGATATTTGATGAGATTTCGGGTATAATAGGGCCCCCCAAACCCATGGTTTCGCAGCCGCATCATTCTTTTCCACTAAAAAGCATTTTTTTCTAGTATACCCCATTATCAGACAAAGACCAAATATCATATGCGTGGTTATCCATCCCATCAATATTCCATTACATACAAGCATTGTTGGTTAATTATACACTAATCTCCCATTATTTACCCTCTGGTAAATAAACATAGACCTTGAACATCACCCATTTTTAATGGAAACTAGTCTTCCAACCCCGACAACTGCCAGGGTCTATGTTAATTTACCAGAGGGTATACCACCGGTTTGGTTTTTCCCGGCGCTCCGTTGTCAAACGATATAGATCCCCAGGAGATCAAACGCTCGCACGACAGCAGCTTGACGCCCGCGGATTTCGATCTCGGCGGAAAGTTCACCAAAGATGCGTCACTCGGCGAAGTGCCTGGGGAACGACCATGGAATGGATTGGCTAAAGGATGTTAAAGGGCTAAGGGAAGAATTTCTGGGAAACCAAGGATATTGCAAAATAGCGGCACGTTGTGGTTCATGATATTTGGATTTAAGGCAACATCATAAAAAACATCCCCAAAGCAGAGTTCATTGGAATGCTCAGGTCAGCATTGCGAAGTTGGATCGAACAAGGATTCGGTCATGGAGGGCAAATTCCTGAGGAACTCACAGGCTGGAAATTGGGAAACCAAAAGACCCTCAGTCCCAGTAGATCCGTGTAGGTGGTTCAACCCTGAAATAGTGAAGCCAGAGAGCGAGGACTTTGCACGTGGATTTGTTTTCCATCTTTTTCCGATGTGGCTGTGGCGGTGTCCAAAAAATTGGGAACACATGATTTACTGTATCAGCATCTTCTCATTAGAGGTGTCATATAAACCATTTCAAGCCACACCCAAGTTGGATATCGTTGGTTATAACTTATAACCATCATATCAATCATATCCCCCCATTATATCTCATATCCACGTTATGTCTCCATTTCACAAGAAACATGACAGAGTTCACCAGACCGCTGGAGACCGCTCGACGCAGGTGCGATGCTGGCGGCTTCCTACCTGCCATGGAGCGCGCAAGAGAAACTGGCAGTGATCATCACAGATGCCCCATGCCATGGGAAGGACTGTGATTTGGCAGTGTGTCAAAACCTTGTACCTCTGGTGAACATCAAAATAGCTGGTAAATGGATGTTCATCCCAACTAAAAATGGTATTAATAGGTATTGATCCATAGCCATTTCTGTGAACTTCAAAACGGCCATTTTTCATAGGAAATCCCATGGATTTGGGGTCAGATCCCAGAAAAATTCTCCAACGAAGGCGGCGTTTAACGTTGCAACAGGACTACAGCTCGGTGATCCATGACCCCTTTTGCGATCCAACGACCGGCCTCACCTGTACAGGTCTGGGGGCCAAAAGTAAACCACTCAGCAACTGTGGGCGAATATGAGATACCATCTGGGTATTTAACATAGCCATGGAAAATGGCCCATTTATAGATGGTTCACCTATTAAAAATGGTGATTTTCCATGGCTATGTTAAATAGCCAGACGGTACTGAGTGAGTAAACGGTTAGTTAATCATCGACACCCAAAATTCCAAGGTTTCAGATCGTGCGACGCCCTTTTGTTCGCCATCTTTTTCTTCGGTGCAGGTAAACCGGAAGTGCCTTTGCGCCGGATGATGCAGAAGGGAGTCCGGGTCGTCGTCTTGCACACAGGTCGGGTCCATCCTACCAGCCTTACAGGTCGTTTGTGTGCCAAAATGGCGAAAAAGACGATAGGATCGAGAAGTAATAAGTAGATATAAGTAGAAGGACCCCATCCTCCTTTTTCTCCTCCAAATTTCACCATGCATCGTTTATCCCTTCGCAGCATCGCACTTGGACAGGTGAAGCACACGCGGTGAGCATGTGCAGCCGCTTGCAGGAAACGGATCCGCACCTTGACTCATGTGGTGATCGCTGTGGGTTGGCAACTGGTATTCTAATGGGAAAATGCAGATTTCAAGTTTTTTTTTATGTGCAGATCCTGGTTTGCAAACAGATGATATAGAGTTGCAGTGGATTTTTCTGGATTTTCAACTTAGCCATGTCGGTGTACCATCTACGTGACGAATTGACTCGCTGGAGTGATTGAGATCCAGGATGGAGAGCTTCATTTCGGTTGTCAATAGGACGTACGTGTACCGTACCATATGTTACCATGCCACCGTGGAAAGTGAGGAAAACCAGGACCTCCAGGGATAGCCATCCCCTCCAAGGAGACTTCTCCATGAGAAGGTGAGTCCTCTAGAAACTTGCCAGAAATTGGTCTCCGTGGTGGAAGCGAAATTGCAAGTGCAGCCTCTGCACTATGCACCTTGGACATTAGCAATCCAACTTTTTGTGGGAACATGTGGGAAGTCTCAGTTTTTTTTTTGTGAGACTAACTTTCCATGAGTGTTTCTATTTTCAGTCTCAACATTCATCCAGATCCATGATATAGAAACGAACATTACCTATAGATGGATTTTATGATCATCTATCTGGATACCTATAGATCATCACTGGATCTGGATGAATTATAACTGGATCCATGATATAGATGATTTTCCCAGCATTTCCCAGCTTCTTTCAAGCTCCAAATGGGGGGATTCTTCGCCGCGGTTCCAAGTTGCTGAAGCCCTACCAACTGAATCCCAGCGGTGACTCGCTACCACTGGCCTTAAACCACGATGTGGAGATCAATGAGGCTGGTGTGTCGCTTGGTACAAAGACTCTCAGAGAAGTGGGGATTTACCAGGATTTACCATGAGCATTCTATGAAATTATGTTTAAACCTCGATTGTTTTTGGGGGTCGATTTTCAGACAAGTTGCCATAGTTTGATGTACTTTGCTACATGTCAATCAACATCTTCTCAACATATTTTCAGACAAAATCCATAGTTTGCTACCATCTTTGTCGATCATAGTTTGATGTGGTCAACATATTGATAATTCTTGAGGATAAACCCTGGTTGACCTTAATTTGGCGGCCTTGTGGATCTTCAAGGCCTTGGAATGGATAGATTATTGCCATATGATGATTGAATCATTACTCTATGATACTCTATGTAATGATTAGATTATTACTATATGATGACTCATTGTTTAGTAATCCCTTTCCCGCAAAACAAAACACAAAAGACATAATGATTAGACATGATTAGAATATCCAATTGTTTCAGACTCAGAACATGTACCAGAAGTACCAGAAAATCATCCAGGCGATCACCAGGCATCAAAAAATGTTGGCAACTCACCAAGAAAATCCATCAACAAAATCCATGAAGATCAACATCAACTTGGCTATCATCATCTACCATCTACCATCATCTACCATTCACCATGTCATCACCATGTCATCACCATGTCAGCACCATGTCATCACCATGTCACCATGTCATCCTCTGGGGTTTTCCAACTGAGGAAGGAGAAGCAGAACACGGGCGGCGACGGTCTGATCTTTGTGGGTCATCGTGTGACTCCCACGGTGACCGTCGGACGCCCTGCGGAGTCAGAGCTGGATGCCTGGTTCGAGCGGAAGAGTGACCAGGTGCGCTTGGAAAAAGCTTGGAACACATGGGAAGAATCGGGGGGATCCATTAGAAATAGATGATAATAGATGAAAATCGATGATAATAGATGATAATAGATGGTAATAGATGAAAATCGATGATAATAGATGATAACGGACCACAATAGATGATAATAGATGATAATAGATGGTAGTAGATCATAATGGATGTTAGTAGATGATAATAGTTTCTAATGGATGATAATAGATGTGTTTCTTTTGATTCCTTTTTGTTGGGTCATACATAGCTTCCATGGCTGTCTCATGTGTTTCTGAGTTTGAACTCGTTGCTCGTTGGATGGCGATGGATCCGACTGCATCGTGGCTGAGAGCTTCTGACGCTCAAATTGTAGGCATGAACATATACATATGTAAATACATATATAAATACATATATAAATAGATATGTATATAGATATGTGATATATATACATATATACATATCTAATGGTTGTTTTTTTGGGCGGTGATATTCTTTTGAAGGATATTTGGTCACTTTTTTGTCATCCCCAGGTGGAGTTGCCGCCGGATTTTGACGGCAAGAAGACGTATTTGTTCAAGATGCCGACCAAGACGTGACCCGGGGGAAGGCCGGTGGTGAACTCTGCGGATACTGCGGCTGGTGACGTCACTGAAGACGAGGTACTCAGTCATCAAAAGAGTTTCCCCAAATAAATAAATGGGCTAACGCCCTGGTGCCGCCGACCCCCATTTTGAGGGCCATGGTTATCCGATGTTATGCGATGTTATCCCACATGTTTCCATATTTGTCATGTTTTGTCCATGATTTTCACCAGG
>Ga0126342_10021759_pt1 | contig 10660 bp, 12 predicted proteins | sample Cyp1metagenome_FD_92528 | JGI IMG/M metagenome (GOLD analysis project Ga0126342, IMG submission 92528) | Coral microbial communities from Lord Howe Island, Old Settlement Bay, Australia - Cyphastrea 1 metagenome | ecosystem: Host-associated > Invertebrates > Cnidaria > Coral ...
AATGTTTTTGAACCATTTTTTAACATCGATCGAGCAAGGTTCATGAATAAAGTCCTGCGTTTTACAGGGAATTGTGCTTTGAACCTCTAAAACGACCTCTGAAAAACATGAAAGAGCGCGGTCACTCCACAGGCGCCGCCACCTTGTTGATACAGCTGACTAAACTTGAAATTTGCAAATTCTCCAATTCTCAAGGCTGGCATCCTTTGTTTTGTTGGGCTCCCACGTTATCGTTGAACCCCCACAGCTTGTAGCCTTCACAAAGGGCTCGTCTACCACAGCAGACATGGCTGGTCGCCTCAATGGGTCCTGAAGGTCGCTGTCTGATCCAAGGAGAATGAAACCGTCAAAGAACTAAACCGATGTCACCGTCCATTGAAAACATGATGCAAAATCTCGTAGAAAAAACTGAGATGTGATATAAAGTTAAAACAATGAGAAATTTATTCAAGTTCAGCATGGTTACGGGAGGGGTACATACGACTTAGTGAATCTCAAGGAAAATGATGCTGGTTTTGGATCGCTGGGAGAAAGATGGCTTTGGACTTGTCAATCTGAGGCAGCAAGTGTCCCATAGGATGTTGGCATGGGTGAAGAGCAATGTTTTCTTCAGAAACTTGGGAATGCACAAATGCCTCTGAGTTCAGATGAAGGACAATCCCTACTGCACACTGGTAGTGATGGAATCCTTTGGCACGGAAGTACAGACTTCTTCTGCTTCTGATGAGTTGTTGCATAAACCCGACATATCCGGCAACCATTCAACAGTAACGGCCCCCAAATGCCTTCTGCAACAGCTGATTCACCAAAGCATGAAGGTCCGAACCTTGGGAACAGGAGCCGTCACGAGCATGTGGCCGTTGGGCGACAAGGAGCACCCTGTCGATCGCCTGTTGGGACTATCCCTGCTTTGGGCAAATCGGTGCTTATCCCTGGGTGGTTTTGACAGGTAGAAGTCACAGGCCAGTCATGTTGTCGAACAAAACTTTTGGATTTCCATATAGCATACTGTAGCATACACCATGTCGCACTTACAAGGGGATTGGTATAGTTAAATGGACACTAAACTACCATTATTCATTGGACAAACCTTGTCCCACTCGCTGGGTCGTCCAACTGAAGTCTTCGGGCAGTGGCTTGAAGTCCATCGTGCAAATCTGCAAGGCCATGGCTGGAAGATTGCTCGCTTGGAAAGGCACCTGCCCAATCGGTCGATGCTGGGAATGGAAAGGTACGTTGTATCTGGTGAACATGGCTGTGGGTTTGTGTCCCATTTTTTTTGGTCGGAAATGAATTTCTTTGTGACCCCTGTCTTGCGATTTGCCTTGGAAATCCAGCCCAAAGAAGGCTCAGTTGGTTTTCCAGCGCACCAGTCTGCCACGCCTTCAAACAAGACATCTCGTAGAGGACCACCCCCAGAGACCAGACATCAGCCTGGCAAAAACACATGGATCATCAATTGGAATGAAGATTTCTTCTAGGTTTTCCAGCTACACAACTGATCCACTGTGAGAACATGACTCGGCAATCCCCCATATCTTTGGCCCTATTTGATTTTCCACTAGCTCTTCCTTTGTTTGGGAACGGAAAATCAGGACTGTGACAGAATTCAAAGGTTCCACTCCGCCAAAGAGGTGGATCCCTGCCTTGACCCCATATGGATTGTTTTTGCAAATCTCTGGCGAGAGATATGAAGGCGTCCCCACGGTGGAGTTGGCCTCGAACACTGGGGTCCAAATCAGGTGATCGACTATCTCTAAGTAGATCGTCTTTGCTAAGTGTGAGCACTCCAAACGATTTCCACTACGGGATTTCTTCCAAAGTGATGTAGAAGTCTTCCACCCCAAGCAAAACTGGCGTCAGAAAATCGCCCAAAATGGCCAGAAATATTACCCAGGCTAGTCGGTTTGGTAGTTGCCATATCTTGATGGGTGAACCGGGTGAACCCTGACCTGCCTGTCCCATAGTCCCTTCAACCATCTTGGCAATGCCGAAGTCACCTCACAAGAAAGGCACGAAAGGCATGGCAATGGTAAGTCACTAACAGTCAGTAACAAGGTCTGGACAGATTGATTGCAACAGTTGGAGTTCTATGTGTACATTAATGATCATTAATGTGCATGTGTATTATCTATCCTTTTATTCAATGTCTGCTGACTTGCCACAAAGGGGGAAGGAGAGCTGCCAATGAAATCAGTGACAGCAATCAAGTGTTCGAAGCCCACCCGGAAAGTGAAGCCGGCAATTTTTCTGAACAGCTACAGCGGCTATCGCGCCTACAATACATCTGAAATCCACATTAAGCACCTACTCAGGTGGAACCAACTTTGATAAAAACCAACGATTGCTTTGGGATGGGCATAGGATTTCCCTGCAGCATCGCTGTATCTGGCCGGAAACCATTGCATCCCAAGGGGCCGAGTTTCACAGTGCAGCAGCTCAAATCTCCCTGCGCCGTGTGGTCCAATGGTATGGTATAATCCACTGAAGTAAATCCACTGGATGGGTACCTCTGAGACAATCAAGATCTAGAGATATCTAGAGTTCGGATGAACTTGGGTGACTCCTCTCAAATCATCTGCCCAGGCCTCTCCAGCGATGAAAATATTCGCAGGCTTCAGGTCGCGGTGAACGATCTTCCTAAAGGCAGTCCGGTAGTCAGGTAGCCGTTGGAGCTGGATCCAAATGATTCTCTCAAAGGTTTCTTCAAGACAGCAACACGGGTCTTTCCAACTGCAAAAAATGATGCTTTCGCAAATTACCCCATTGGTCATGTCGGATTCTAATCATCTGGGGATGAGTCACCAGACCAACTGGTAGGGGTATCCATTTACGTTAATTTTACCATCGATTTTCTTGACCATAATTTTACCATTGATTGAAATTTATCCATTTAAACCATCCATAGTTGGTTGATTGAATCATGAAATCATTCCATGCTGGATAGTTTGGCTGATTGGCAAACTTAAACTTGTTTTTGATGGATTTTTTCATCAGCCACTTCACTTGTCCACATTCTGGCAGCTGGGCTCCCCTACTGGGAGTGGATGTAATGTAATGCACTACTCACTTGCGCAAAGACCTCAGCAGGCCGAAACTACTCCAGAATATATAAGGGGGAGGAGGTTTAGTATTAGGGAAAAGGATTAGTCAATCCATGCCGCATCTTATAAGATATTGCCTTCATTTGCACATCTTTCAACATAGGATCGGTGTCAATTGCAAAGTTAAGCCTCACGCGCCTCGTTTTCTATCTCAGGTCTCGACAAATGCCAACATTTCCCAAACCTGAACTATATGATCATGATTACGATTTTTCTAAGGGTTTTCACCGCCATTTCGGGGTGATGTCCCTTCAGGATGGGGCCCCCAAGATAGCTAAGTTGAGATATAAGTGGCTTAACTATGGTTTATGGTAGATATTACTATAGTATTCATGGGGTTTATAAATCAACTTATACTTGGGGGGCACCATCCTGTTGGGGTTAATGGAGTTTCCCTTCAGCAGCAACTTTGCCAACGGCAAAGACCCCAATGGGCCCCGTGACTCGCATGATCACGGCTTCGGTGAAGCGGACCCCTTCAGTCTTCCGCGCCTCATGGGGGGAAACCAACCATCATTGGGGATGAGAAAGGCAACCATTGAACAACCATTTTAATGGGAGTTAATGGGATATTTAATGGGATATATTAACCTTTAGTCATATATGGGATTAACCATTACTTCTGCTATATAATACCACTATTACTAACCATTGGTTATGTAATACCACTATTAACTTTGATCTTGGCAGCATAAGGGTGCGATCAAAACCAACAGGGGATAAAAAACCGGTAACAACATATCTGATAACAAAACAATTCATGAAGGGAGAAAAGAAAAACATATCTTGACTTTTTTGTCCTTGCTCAGTGTGGATGATACTGTATGACTGTAGGTCATTTCGCACAACATGCTTAGCGGCTTGCTTTTCACATCCCCCAGAATTCCCAATATTGATTTCAAGTAGGGATCTTTGTGTGGAAACCTGATGTGCGTTTGACCCCAACGGTTCCAGTGTCTGAGCGTGGCACCTGTATTCGACGCCCTAAGTCGCCCCCAGTAGCATATTCCATAACAATGTACAGCATGTCCATTTCCTGACACAGCGACAGAGCGTTGACTTTGGCATGGGTGGATCCCATGAAGGTTGGAGAAGTGATCCGGCGATGGCAGAAACAATCCAGGGGCTCAGTTGGCCAAAATGAAGGAAATCATCTTTCAGCAGATTGGATCCCCGAAGCTCAAACGAACCCTTAAAAATCCTGTCAGCTCTCCACGAGCAGCATACAAACTTGGCATGGATAAGGCTTCATTTGGGACAATAACCTACACTTGTGAGATTGGCTTCATGTGGGACATATTCAAACGCCAATACTGTTCGAAGTAGATGCAATGTCTGTGAACATCCTACAGCAAAAAAGTTAACTTTCCACCAGCCCCAAAATATTCCGTCTTTCGGTGACAAGTCACTACAGCCAGCGATCCGTGCCTCGAACACGTCGAGGCAGGTCACAATGTGGTCGTGCCGTAGCTCCCTCAACAGTCGACCTCGGTCGTGTGAGCCACAGCCAGTTGCGATAACCAGAGAGACTTCAAGTGTGCCATGGCCCATGGTATGGCATGGTCATCCATCCCAGAATGGGAATCCTTATGGGTATGCAGATAAATCCAAATTAATGGATTGATGACCATTCCTCAATTTGGCAAAAAATAGCCAATGTTTAGACAGTGGCACATCTGCAACCCAGACCCGAGAATGCTTGGATCTAGTGGAAATGTTTTGGTCCAAAGTTTATGTTGCGATTCCACACTGGAGGTGTTGAAACTTGCTTAAAGCTATCATTTATATTGAGAATGTTTATTGCCATGGTCTAAGATGTATCAATAATTCCACAACTGGAGGTTTAATCATTGAATTTACCGTATGAATTAGTTAAATCATCCTTGGTTGCCAAAGCACCAGCGACCCATCCACCATCCTATCAGGTGCTGGGTTCCCTGCTCTCTGCGAAGGCCTGCCCGCAAGGAATTCTGACCCGTGATATCTTGACATATTAATGGGGATATCCTTGGGGACTTTACTTGGGTTTTGTGGGGATAAAATTGGTATACAATGGGAATATCATGGTATATAGATCAATGGCCATCTTAGGAACTTAAATTGGAGGTACCTACCATATATAAGGCCTATTTTTTAGGCCTATGTAAGGGAATATCCCCACAAAATATGGCCCAAAATATGGTACTAACGTACCTCCAATTTAGGATCCTGAAATTCCCATTGATATTAGGGACATGTGAATAGAACTTCTATTATACAAACAGATGGAGCATCATTGGGGAAATGGAAGGGGAAATAGACATTGTCAATTCCAATCAATTCCGATGTTTTTAGTGTCTTTTCCCTCATCTTCATTCCTTCTTCTATCTGTTTCGGATGGTTTCGGGGAGACCTCAGCTGGTCTACCCCGTTGGGTGCCGTTGCGCCTCTCGTCTCCGCTTCTCTTCGCATCGCATCAAGCAAATTTCCTGGTCAAGGCATGTCCGCCACTCTATGACACCGATGAAAACATTCATATATTACCAGGGATGTCCAGTGGTTGAAGGGATATATATATATTTAATATTAATAACAAATAATATATAAATGTATATTCCCAATCATTGTATTAATACATTAATATACGAAAGAAGGTGAAATGGAAGCAATCGCTACTGAAAAAAAATGCCATCCATCAGCAGGTCCTTCAAATTTCAACAGGTCCTGAAGCAGATCAACATTTTTGATGGGAAAACCATGAAATGCCGGTGCTCCATGCGATGCCTTGGCCACATACTCGACCTTTGGATCCTTCCTGGGTCTAACCACAAACCTTGGTCCGCTTGAACTGGTGGGAAAATCCGTCAGCTCCATGGGTTGGTCTATCTGGGAACACTGTGATCACAACACGTCACATGAGTGTTTGGATAAGAGACTTTCATGCTCTGTGGCTCAACCTTTGAAATCTGAATCTCAGGAGCATTTTGGGAAGACGCATCTGAGCTCTCCCGACGCTACGCCAGAGGCGCCTCGCCCCAGAATGCTGCCTTTGTCGTAGGTCGCCTCCCGGATGGCTTTGGTTGAAAGATTCAGGTTTGGCTATGGTCTCTACATAGGAAAGAGAAAGGAATCCAAGATGGTAAAACGGTAACACCTATAGTAGAGAATAAATCATAATATTCATCTTTTCCGAGAGCACTTGGATACAATTTGAATAACCAGGGTCTGGGGGCTTTCGAAGAAAAGGTTCCACGTCGCCCATATACTGTCTGCAGCTAACTCTGAGAGGTTCTGAGCGGTTCCATGTGGCCCGGCCCGATCTAAATTTTGAGTTGACATCAACACGAGAAGTAACATCTTGGCTGCTGTTGGAGTCCTTTTTTTGTGAGCTGCATCTACCAAATCTACCTTTTTCGCAGCCCATTTCCTGATGCTTGGATGCTGCCTCGAATGAAGCGCCAGGGGAAACAGCATGACCTGCGAAATCACATGGCACTGCTGGGTATCTGGGAAACCGCAAGGGAAAGCATTCTTCCAGTGTCACAACTTCGGGCTTTAAGTCCTTTGGAACTCTGCAAATCTATGCAAATCTGAAGGTTTCACCTTGATCCTGGAACCGGAGAAGCTGAATTCTTCGGGTTTCACATGGTTTCCTTCCCATGTCGCCACTGGGCCACCTGGAAGTGGAAGAGGCGCTAGTGGCGGTGAGCTTTGGCCATAGCTTCTGCCCCCCGGTCGGCAGGTGCTGCCAAATGCCTTGCCACTCGAGCATTCTTTGATGTGGATCTACCTGTTTGATTTTAGTGTAGCTTGGATCTACAAACACTTTCCAATCTAAGCAAATGTGGAAACCATCCTTGGACCCACCTAAGTTGAGGTTCCAAGAAGCAACGATCATGATCCCTGCACCATGACAGTGATGTGGGAAAAACGACCTGCCTATTCTTGATGATTTCAACACCTAGTCATCCTCTGGTAATCAAACATGGCAACGGGAATTTCCCCCCTTCAAGATGAAACTAACCTATTATTAGCACATCACAACAATGGGTCCATTCTGGTGGCGACAGTGCGGCCATGAAACAACTGCAGTGGAGGCGGCTGCAACTGCAACGGGGAGATGTGGCGGCAGCACCGTCGCCTTGGTGGATCAGAGGGGTGAGAACCGATTCGAACAGATCTGTGGAGTATAGGCCAATGAAAAGAAAAGAACTTGAATCCCCCAATTCTGAGACAGACCTGTGCTTGTTACCCCCCAAGTTTTGCTGGCTACAGCCCAAGTTTTGTCCAGGAGGCCGTCTTCTGCAGCGGGTCCGCCAGCCTGTAGCAGTGAGTTCCCGTTCTGAACCTACTGAACCTACCATTCAGTTTGTACCAATAGGTATTGGGAAAATACCAACTATGCATGTTCGGGATAGTAACCAGCCAGAATGTTCCACAAGTCAAACGCTCCAGCATCTGCAAATCGGGCTTCAACAATGGATGGCAGCATGGAAATTTGTTGAGTCTGTTAAGTACTCACTATGGACATGCTCCAGTTCTTGTTGTTGCACACAGGTTTCTGTTTAATCCGCTATTTTTTGCTTGTTTGTTGCCGACATCTTTCATGGTTATGGGGTTATCATTGGTTATCAGTTGTCCCCTGTATATTGTGTTGCTTACATCCCAATTCCCAAGTTTGGTTGGATGAAGCGGCGCGGCCTGCCGCCCTGCCTGAACTCCAATGGCTAAGCAGCCAGGCCGTTTCAGCGGCACGTGCCCCCGATTGGGCCCAACGAGCTGTCACAAAACTGGAGAGCTGGAAAGTCCACCAAAAAGTCCACCCAATTAGCTAATCCAAAGGAACGAGGCTCCAACCCAATGGAAGTGTGCGAACTCAACTCACGACTTATGAAACTGTGCATGGATTTTTGCTTTACCCAATGTTCACTCTTGTTTTGCGGCCTTGTGGTATCCTATTTTGATTGCCCCTACTGCCCTTGGATTTTCTGAGAACCACAGCTGCACGAACGTTCATTTTCAAACCAACTCCTGGTGTCAATTGCAGCACGCACCACCAGTTCCCGTTCCTCGAAAGAACAATGAGGTCTGCTAAAACCATTCATTGAACCTGCGCTTGGTTGGGATACAAACATGTGTACCAAGGCACACTTTACATCCGCCTGGCTTCCCTGCTCCTTAGATAGACTATGTGGATCTATGTGGTGGGTAACTTTCCCAAATCTTCCAGCATTGACCAGCACCTGTTGGTAGTAACTCAGAAATGGCCTTGTCCTGTCCGGAAAATCATGGAAGATGCCCCCAACTCACCATGGCTTTGTGGAAACCCAAACCTCACATCACCATCGCCAGTGGCTTGGCCACTGGAAACCGCGGCCACCTGTCTCGGACAGGTTGGGGCGCGGGCAAAATCGAAGCTCTAAAACATGGTAAAAACGGGGGTCACTGTGGGTCTTGGCAACTGGAACTGGTGTACCTGACATCGTACCTAGCCTAGATTCAAATCTAAAGAAATATGCGACAAGTACATTTTGAGAGAAGAGCTACACAGCTTGGGCAAGGTTCAATTATCAATGTTTCTTTGTATCTACACTTGGCTATCATGGAGCCCTCAAGTCACTTGCCCCATGAATCCACCCTGGAAATGATGAAGTTTGGGGTCTGGGCGTATAGTGCAATATGTTGTAATGGTATGCACTGCATCTTTATGGGTTACATTCAGAACATCGCCACCAGTTCCAGTTCCAAGTCCATCTTCGATCTGCTTGGCAGGCTTCGACACAACCCCTCGTTGCTTCATCGGGAGCGCCCCCCCCGTTCAAAAATGGCTTGTTCCAAGCTACACAAGCTCAAAAAAGCCAACGAATGTGGCACTTGCTCCGAAAAGGCGTATCATTCTTCTGCAAATTTGCATGATTGTTTTCTTTATCGTTGAATTATACTGAAGTGAAGCACTAGTCATGGTCAGCCATAAGTTAGAGTGGGTTTCCCGAGTTTTTTCGTTGGCTCAATCCCATTGGATCAACGCTCAGTAACTCATGGGTGATATTCCCAATGGATTGTGGGCCAGATTCCAGTTTTGGTTGGCTAAATTCCCTAATCTCGTGGATTTCCTCAATTATCCACAGTATGAAATCTGTTTCCGCACTTTGGTTCGTTGAATTCACATTTATCCCCATTGATGGTTGGGGTTTTACCCCGTATGCCTGTTGATGGTTTGTAGTTTGCTGGTGATGTGAATCTCCGGAGGAAAAAATGTCATGGCATCAGGGAAAAACATGGTTCAAACCAGCACTTTCTCACTTTACCAATCGAAAAACGACATGATATTTTGGTCGTCGAATATATTTGGTCCGGAGTTCAAAGGCCATATCCTGGTTGAAAACCAACATAGCTGGTAAATGGGGGTTCATCTCCTCAACTATATGGTTTTATTGAAGCTTAGCAGATTTTGACCATAGCCATATGGTACCCTGAATATTCTCTAATACCCGGATAGATTTTCATTGGGTAAATCCCAAATAATTCAATAGTCGGCTTAAACCACCATTATGTAAGCGATTGATGTTTATAGTAGATATATTTATAATCCACTGCGCTATGGTTCAATGGCTTAACCCACACCCCACACTTTTTAGGTCGAGGATGAATCCAGTGGATTCATAAATTCACTCATCCATTGAAGTGGCTTCATCCCATAATAGTGGGTATTAGTGAATGTCCATTAATATATATCAAATATCTATTGTATAATGTATATATATATATATTATATCATATACATGTGTATATATATATATATTGACAAATCTTATATCCATATATCACCAGAATATTTCCCTATCCTTTGGAGCCGTCGCTCACAGTGCCATCTGCATCTCCTTTCGTCGCACGAAGTGCGCCAGCTGCGCCACGCTGGGTGCCCCCGAGATCTCGCGCAGGCCGCGGCGGTCCGAGAGCCTGCCATGGTGAAATGCTGATCTCGTCATGGCCCATAGAAATAGATGGTTTACCGAACTAAAAAATGGTGATTTTCCGTGGCTATGTTAGTCATAACCAGAGGGTATATATAGATATTAGTGACCTGATATACAATAGTGACATAGATATTATTGTGATCATGTATATTAGTGATATGATATATGATATAATATACAACTATTGACTATCACTATAGTTAACTATCACTATATACATTAACTATCATGGATATAGGCTATATACATTAACTATCACTATAACTATCACTATAGTTATTCAATGTATATAGTGAGAGTCAATGGACAAACATCCATGGATTATCTACTATAGTTAACTATGGTGGATGTTTATAGTAGATATATCTATAAAGTAATCCCCTCTGGTAAACTAAGAGTTTGCGAACTGGAAAATCATCATGTTAAAAAAACGGTAAATCAACTAATGTTGTCTGACCAATAGTGATATCTTGTCAGTAGTAGAAACATTTTTCCGCAACTCCAATTTTTCTCCAATACTAAAAGTCAATTAGCTCTATTTACTTTTAGTATTGCCAAAAGAGTCATGTTCAGACCTTGTCCAGAGGGCATGGCCAATAG
>Ga0126342_10021760_pt1 | contig 10660 bp, 9 predicted proteins | sample Cyp1metagenome_FD_92528 | JGI IMG/M metagenome (GOLD analysis project Ga0126342, IMG submission 92528) | Coral microbial communities from Lord Howe Island, Old Settlement Bay, Australia - Cyphastrea 1 metagenome | ecosystem: Host-associated > Invertebrates > Cnidaria > Coral ...
CTCGGTTTTCTCGGTTTTCTGGTTTTCTCGGTTTTCTCGGTTTTCTGGTTTTCTCGGTTTTCTGGTTTTCTCGTTTCCTTGCATCTCATCGTCTTAGGCACGTCGCGTGGATTTCTTGCTTAGGGGAGAAGAGACCTATAGGAAAGCCAATGCCTAGACTACTACTTAGAAGATCTTAGAAGTAGCGGAGTTTAGGGGATGCAGCCATTAAAACACTCATGTTGGAGGGTAAGGCAGTACTCAGATTTCACAATATGTGATAGCCGGATAGCCCCTCCCCGTTCTAAGTTGTTCCCACTCTGATTCATCGCGGGTGAGTCTTGCGGCTGCTCCCTTCTCCTCGGCGCTTCTTGCGGCCAAACTCGTCCACATCTTCGTCATCCGAGTTCCATGCTTTCTTGGGTTCCTTGGGCCGGTGGAAGAAAATCATCCTTCACCACAAATCCTGAATAATATGGGTCAAATGTCATTAACCCAGCTTTGCAACCCAACAGCAGGTTCCTGCAGCATGTCGTTCCGGTTTTCGACGCCAACAAAAAACGCACCGCCATCCCCAACCCAGAGATTGAAACCCAACACTCTTGCTGTTGGGGATTTATAGCTCGGGTACAAAAATCGGCTATATAGAAGTATGGCAGTATGGCCCCAATCGTGATGCCGTGATGCACCCCCAAGTAACAACTTGAACCAACCTTGTCTTCAAGCGTAGCTCTCGCACGGCAACAGTAGGACAAAATCATGCAAAATCTAGAAGAGTTCGTCCTTGATGTCTGTGTCGGAAAATGCTGCCTGCAATTGCTATAGCTAGAAGAGTTCGGGTTTTAAGGCTCCTGAAGATCTAAAGTTATGCGAATAGATGTACAGTAAGTAAGAGGTCAGTTCCTTTAAGCTAATATACTTTCGATGCATCGCTTCAAGGACCTCGACAGTACAGATGGCATATGGTTCAAGCTGTTCATTCACCAAGGATCGTCAGGGTCAGGGCGGTCAAAATGGCCACCAAGCCTTCCAGATCTACCTTCCGGAGACATGCTGATATCGACCCAACTTGGATTCTCTTTCTTACCTTGGAAGCTGCGAAGCTGCGAAGAGGAAACCGTAAAAAAAAAAAAACTATACCCAGCTAAGCTAAGCCCTAAAGTTCCAAGTAACGAGTTCATCCATTTTGTAAAAACACAAAATGAATAAAACACACAATGACTACTGCGACATAATTCAGGTGAATTCCACATAGAACTCTGCTCACCCTCTCGGGCGGTGTTTCGGTGGGAAAGAGAAAATCACCATGTTCGTGACCCATCCTTGGTACAAGCCAAGCAGAATCTGTCACACGCAAGGTTGAATCTGCCGCAGGGACGGCAAGTCCAGTCAGCATTGATATTTGCACCACAATCCTTCTTGCCAGTTCGCCAGTCAGGCATGACTTGATCCTTTGTTTGCGGAGGCCTCTCGGTAGAACATGACAGGCAGTTCTTCCGCTTTTTGAAATTCAACGTCTTGCAGTTAGGACATTTCCAATCTCTGGGATCATAAGTTCCAGGTGCCGGAGGACGATTTGTCATCAAGACGGAACTTTGCACCTGTCGGGGCACTTCGAGCCGAAAGCGTTGCGGAAAATGATTGCGGGCCCTTGCCTTCAATCAAACAACATGCTAAGCCACCTTGGTTGCCTTGGTTCACCACAATTGGAGAACCCACAGCACAACCAAAAAGTAAAACTCAGTTTCCTGAAATGAACCCATTCCAACACTATTAAACTCATCAAACGTCAACAGAGGTGCTAAAAGACGTGGAACATAGACCAGTGACCAAGTCATGATATGCAACACAGCTGACCAAAGCGTGTTTTGAGCAACGGCACTCTGCATGCGCTGGATCTCCATGGCTGCGAGCATGCGCCGCTCATCTCAGGAAAGCACACCGGTAGCGAGGACTCCGACCACCCTGAAGCAGGGAGCTTCGCAAAACACGCTGTAAAAGAACCGGTCCGGTAAGTCTCAGTAAACCAACCAAATCGCAGAATATGTATGGCATGATGGAACCATCATGAACCATCTGGTGTCGATTTGCATTTGAAAACCACTGCTTCAAACTGCAGGTTTCAAAGCGTCACCTGGAATGGTTTGCCTGCAAGCTTTCGAAGCTAGAGACATATGTGAGTGCATTTCGTAAGACGTTTAGTCAGCCTGTGATCCAACAGCTTTCCCACTCTGTGATTTTGCTTTGAGACGGGGCAAGCACAGGGCATCAGTTTCTCACTCCTGTTGCCTATTCGCTGTTTTCCTGCAGGTTACAAAAATGGTCGGCAAGTGGCAGCCGGAAGAAATTGTAACGAAGTCTGTGATACTCTCTACTTTGTGCTTGGGCATACTTACTCAAATGTCTTGTAGTGCACTCCGTCTCTTCCATCATGGCAGAAATCGCATTGCTTATGGATCTTATGGTCTCCAGCATCCGTGTCTGCGCGGAGGTCACAAGTGGCAAGCTGGGGTCACGTAGGATTTGCGCCTCCGAATCCTTCAGGTCCCAGATTGAATGCACCCAGGGAGCACTGAGAATTGCGGAAGGGCAAGGTTCCAATCACATGTGTATAAATTTTGCATGTATCTCTATCTATAAATAAGCAAATAAATACATATATGTCTATTATGCATATGTATATATATATATGTATATGCAAATGTATATTTACATTTACAGTAAATTTATTTATATATATATATATATGTTTTTTGCAATTGTGTATGTATGCAGTATGTGTGCAGTTATGTATGCGTGCATAACGTACAAAGGAAGGTGCCTCACCAAACAGTTGCAGCGGCCCCAGCGGAAAATGGAAAAGCGGAAAAAAACACAGACCAGTGACACATTGTAGACACGAACTCCAAAAGGCCCAAACTGGGGGGATGGGCGAAGGGAGCGAGAGAAAGAGAGAGAGAGAGAGGAGGAGCCATGTCACACCAGATAGCCACCGGACTTCATCCAAGTGACACTCTATAAATGCGTATGAATATATGTGTACATAATGTTAATGTATGTGTATATATATATACAACAAATATATACATCTAAATCGTTTCACAAGAAGATTTACTGTTCACTGGTTGCTTTCTTCTCAGCCCGAGATGCCCTGACAGAGAAAACATGAGAAAACCCAGCCCCGCCTCCGTCTCGGGTATGCCGCTGTCTGGATCCTTCGTGGCGAAAGGTCTCCAAAAGGTTTGTTTCTTTGAAGGCTTGTTGGTCCCCTGAGGGGTTGGAACATGGAGCAAATATTTGAGAAAGTTGTCTGGTGCAAGAAACACAACAAATTTTGTTTGAGATTCTGTAAACGAAACAAAAACGAAGGAAAGACAAGCATCGGCTGCTCCCACGAACACTGCAAGTTCTAGGAGATACTCGACCTCGCAGATGTCAAGAATGCCCAAGTGCTGAATCAACCTGAAGGGCAGAGTCATAAGTCACGAGTCCCAAGCGAAAAGAAACATTTGAAAACAGATAGATACAAAGCGCAAAGAGCTCAAAATCTGTGTCGGGCAACTCTGCTGCAGATGCAAATGGCTGACGTAGCAGCAACTGCAGCAATCTTGACAGCAAACATCGTAGAACCAACATGTTCAGTTGTCCCTTGGCGTTCACCCACGCACATGGAGCTACCAATCCAGCGGGGAGCAACCATCGCTCCAGCATGCTGTCGGCACCTAGTGCAGTGAAAACGATGCAGGCAGCAGCTTCTTGGATAGATTCTTGGGGCAGCTTCATCTGAACGTATGGCAACAGCCAATGTCTTCCAAAGCCGTTTTGCTGAAATCTATGCAGTAGCTGGAGAAGCTCTTCACTTGGCCTCTTGTCAGCTTCATCAACGTGTTTGAGACAATATGGCGCAGCATTGCGTGCCAGTACCAGGCGAAAGTCCTCACCACAAGGAAAGGGAACAAGAAGCCTCAGATCCTCCAGGCATCTCAAAGCACTTTGGAAAGGGATGCGAGAAAATCCGCTACTTGCTGCTCGAGCTCGTGTATCTCGGGAATCTTTGGCTTTCGGGATTTTCTCTCGCTCATATGACTCGTACTTCTCTCTGAGCTCCGAAAGTGCGAGACCCGGCAGCAAGTCTCGGTCAGGGCTTGAAGCATCTGTCGCCTCTCCACTTTGAGAAAGGACGATGGTTTTGAATAAAAATGTTGCAGATTGCAACAAGTCATCAACGGCTACCTTTGTTCCTTGATTCGTCTGGCAGGACTCTTCTGCATACGCAGCAAACGCTGCACACATTGTTGAAACCTGAGCGGGCTTCCCAGACAATTTACATTCAACATCAGCCCCAGATTGCACACTATCAGCATCTGTACGTGCAACAGGTGCCTCATCTTCGCCATTGGACGGGTCCTCTTCATTCCCTTCATTCCCTTCATCCTCTTCATCCTCTTTCTCTGCTCCTTGAGTGACCCCTGATTGGCCCGAAGTGCAGTACTGCATTTGAGGGTTTATGGGTTCGTTCTCTCCGCTTATCTTGTTGAGCTCGTCCTGACTTAGAGACAAGGAATGCAAGAGGGCAGCGGCTTTGAGTCTGCGAGGATTGAAGTCCACAAGAACTGATTTCAGTGTTGGCTCCTCACTTGTCAACTGCAAATGTGACTGAACACCACCATATTGAGCTCTGCTTGAAGTGCCCGGCGCTTCTTCAACTTCACATTCCTCCTCATCACTCTGCATTTGGCTACTCATCTGCCAGGGAGGAGGAGATGAAAGGGATTGTCTGTAGAATTCTGGGTCACCCCAGTCAGGGCAGAGGCTTGCAGAATCATTCGCCACAGCTCCGGACAAAACAAGAAGCTGCGCACCATCAGATGATTCGGGCAACATCTTCTTGGCAATGCTTTGAGAACCAAACAGCAAAGACATAACATCTTGCCATCGTGGAAGGTCTGATGGTTTGCCAAACATGCGGTTCCTGCTGAACCATGTCAATATCCAAGAGGGTCTAGCACGCGGCGGGAGCTTGGTGCATCTTGCCTCCTTGTACTTGCTGACCAAACCATCGCACTGCCACTGTCGTATCACACAATCCACCATTGCCTTGACATCTGCATTCAAGAAGCCAATTTTCCACCAATAGGCTGGCACCTCATGACATGTGAGCAGTAGTGACTTGGCAACAGCACGGCCGATGCTTCCCTTCATCCCCAAAGATGTCAATCCACTTTCAGCTTGCATCTCAAAAGATCTCAAGGCAGCCACAGTCCGCCTGTTCTTCACATCTTGGCTCAACAAACCATGCAACCGACTGCGGCAGTATGATGCGGAACGGCCAGACAGTCTTGACAGTATGGGCCAGTTTGAAGCATCTGTGCGTAACTCACACCCCACAGGACGCTTCTGGACAGCTTTGCCCTCTGAAGCCTGTTGCAAACACGCCATGGATTCGGCCACGGCAAAGAGTTGCAGCCACGAAGCATCATCTGCCAGCTCCGCTCCCCAACGGCTGCGCTCCTGCCCTTCTTCTTCCTCGTCACTTCTCTGACCCTCGGCCGCTGGCCATGGATAAGGATTGGCATCCGGCGTCTGCACTGAACGTTTTCGCAACCGCCGCTTGCCATCACGTCGAGGCTTTGCTTGTTCCAAGCGTTGCGCATAGAAATCCGCTTCACTAAATCTGCTTTCATCTTCAGGCAATTTCTCTCCGTGGAGTTTTGCATAGTGCTCTGCTATGCTGGTGCGCTGAAAACACAAATAGCCGCAAAGGTGGCATTTGAAGCGGACGGCCAGGAGAGATGAAAACTCGACTTGGTTTCCGGATGGGTGTGCTCCCCGCAGATCGGTCAAGTGCCTACAATACTTGATGATTCTATCTGGGGGTACCATGATTTGACGACTCAAAGCCATCACTTCAGCCGATTTGGGTGTAAGCACCCTTCCTGGTGTGTTGATTTGCACTTCTTCCATTTGCTCATCTGGATTGCACGCTTCCACTTTGGCATGAACATCACTGTAAAAATCGTTCATGGAAGCTCGCTGCCGCGGCGTCAGCCAAGCAGACTTTGTCCAGTTTTTCGATTGGAAGATTTCCGGCAGCATGGCATTGGCAGGCAACGTGACCGTGCGTTTGGCACGTCGGTTTGGATCTTTGGTCTTGTCAACCTTGTCAGCCTTGTCAACCTTGTCCTCCCCGCTAGAGCTGTCCGCGCGGACGGTCGTGCGCCAGATTTCCACTTGGCCCTGCAGACATGTCCAATATGCATTCGCGGCGGTTGGTTGAGCCAAATCAAAACTCCCGGCAGGGTCAGTCACCTTGGATTCAGCCGTAAAGGTCGGAACCTGGACAAAGCGATTCAGTTGATACTTGATTTGAACCGCTCCTGGTTCATCTTCTCCCAAACTCTCTGCCAAACCAAGTTTCACCAAATGTCTCATCAATCGACGAACTGCATGCACAGACCGCAAATTACCAGAAGTATGCGTGCGCCCCAACAACATCCTTCTCAGCTCGTCAGGCACGTCTCTCACCAATAACGAATCCTGGCTGAGCAAAATCTCGTCGAGTGAATCGGAATATGTCCCACAACCAATCACTTGCAAAAAAATATCCAAGTCCATCTCGTCAACGATCTTGGAAGGAGTCCACTGCAGTTCAAAATCATGCCCCGCTTTACGCAAGAGCATCTCATGCAAAAGTTGTGTTCGCACGACTATAGCACTGAGAAAACCGTAGTGCTGCAGAATTCGTTGGTCCAACGTTACTTGAGGTGTTGTTAGCATGTGAATCCGGCCAAGACGGTGCAAGTTCTGCGCTGTGACGCTTGCAGGTAGTGTTCGTCTAGCTGCTGGCGTGGACCTTTGGGGTGAGAGAACTTGTTCCTGCGAATCCGCTGCGTCCGTCAATGCTAGAGGTGCATCTTTCCGGAGTTTTTTGAAGCGCCTCTCTTCTTGAACCTTCAAGGCTTCTTCGAAAGCTTTCCGCGCACTCTCCCTAGAATGGAGCGGCTTCCAGTATGCAAATTGGATCCGATCCGGATCATCGGTGGCGTTTCGTGTTGCAATACCCACGTTTTTGTTTGATTCCGAAAGCTCGATGAACAACTTCTTGGCTGTCTTACGGTCCATCTTGCCCAATGCTGCATCTTCTGCTGCAATCTTTGTAACGTCCACAGGCGTTAAAACCCCACGAGCCTGCAGCAAGACTTCCAAATGCTGCTGCCGTCGAACAAATGTAGTATCAATTCGCTTGTTTCCTGCTTCTTTGCCATGCTTGGAAGGCTTTTCAGGCTGAGTTCCATTCCGAGGGCGCTTGTGGCTTGTTCCTGATGGTGCATCAAAGCGATGCTGTGCGTCAAAATATCTGTTTAAATGGGTCTTCCCATCACTTTCGAACACTCTCAAAACCCGTTGCCTTTTGACCAAATCATTGAGAATTCTTTCCGAATGCTTCCGGCGGATCCCAAGGTAGTCTGCCAGCTCGGGCCCTGTGATGCCATTGCAACATTTGCTCGAGCACCGAATCAAGTCCTCAGCCTGCTGTGTAAATGATCTCTCACATACACGAAGGGTCCTTCTCGGTGCTGACACCAAGTCAGGGATGGAGGGGATGTGATTCACCTGACTGCCTTGATCTGAATGCTGTGCACTGTTTGCATCCATGGAGTCATCTTGACCTTCAGTGATGGCAAGGAGAGGCTGCATGCCAGGGTTTTCTGTTTGACCACCATGGGTTCCTGGGATACATAAAGCATCGCGCCAATGGTGTGCATGATGATTCCACGCTCGTACACATTCCACGTCTCCGGCCGCAACCATGTCATTGCGGATACGCTGATATATTTTGTTCACAGTTCGCCGTGACAGACACGGTTTGAAGGTATTTTCTTCCAAAGACTGCCCGATCACGCACTTCAAGTCATGCTCAAAACAGACACCCGAGGAATGCAGCTGCAGCGCCGATAAAATCTGGTTTTGAAGTCTGGAAGATGAACTTTGGATAAATGCCTGTATCTGGTCTTTCTCTACATTCTCCGTGTCAAAAAATCTCGAGAAAAGGAAAAGATTGCCAGGTAGCAGGTCAGAAGATTCTTTACTGACTCCCAAGTCTTTCTGCGCGAGTGGCAACACCCCAACCAACAAACCAGCAGTTCTGAGGCCTTCCAACACGTAAAACAAATCTCTGCAATTAACACCCAACTGTGATGCGAGGCTAGCGCCTGAAGTTCCTTTGGCTCTGCTCTTGGCCACAAGTTGGAGGGCTCTCCTTGACAAATCATTTTCTGCAATATCTGGATGCGCATCCAGGAGCAAAAAGTGTGACCTCAATGCATTTGGAATGTCCAGCAAGACTTTTCCGCTATCTGCATCTGATGGTTCTGTTGCCGCCATAGCTGCTGTAGCTGCTGGTAACGCCCGCCCAGAGCGATGCGCTGCACCTTTTGCACCTCGCACAATGATGTCTTGCTTGGCCAGCTCTCTCCACAACCCGGTTCGTATTGGAGCATCAATCGTAAAGTCACCATTTTGCTGCAATGTCGCAAGAAGCTGCGACCAAGATATACCAGGCGGACCTTCCCAAGCAATTTCTTCAACAGCTGTTTTGACCAAAGCCGCAAACATAGTTCCAATGGTCCAAGGCTCCAACTGAAACCAACTATATAGGTACAGATTCCGAGCTCAACTTGGCATGGCGAATCAGCAAACCCCGCGACCGAAGGACTGCTGACCTTTTCCCATTGTTTATCCTTTTCTCCCCACAAATTGTCAGTAATGGCATCTTTGAATCAGTTCAGTGATCAAATGAAATCTGTGGATCTGGTTTCCGGGTTCCATATGGTGTCGCTACACAAACAAGTTTGGTCAAGTGTAAAACTAAGTTTGTTTTTCTCTTTCAAATGTAATTTGATCACAAACAATCTTGAGAATCCAAAGTCAGTTCCGACAGAACAAACTGGCATCCGATCAAACGACAGACCTGACTCAAAATGAAGCAACCCTTCGCTGCCAAACTCTCTTTGACAGCAAACGAAATTCGATCAAAACATTGTGCAAAATTAAATTTGCTTAGATTTGGCCTAATACTTTTGAAAACTAATGCATGTGTGCCAGTGCTCACGCATCGGCATGTTTTGCATTGGTCAATACCCTAACAAAAATTGGACAATGTTGCTTACTTGAACTATGGATTTGAATCTCAATTTTAAAACGAAAAATGTGACGCGTACTTGGCGTGAAAGTTTGTGAGCGCCAGTTTTTTTCGTTCAACATTGATTTTGCTAACTGGGCACGTTTGCAACATGGAGTGGCGGTGTTTTTGCCCACCTGGTGTTGATGTTCGATCATTGTTGGTCAGCCCCACTACTGGTCCTGCGCGTGTTTGATTGAATTGAAACGAACAGAGCAAACATGGTTCCCTTCAATTGATGCGAAGGTGCGTAGTTCCGTGGACTTTCGTACATGTAAATTGCCGAAATTCTGAATGCAGGGTGTCGTCGTTATGGCTGCACCACCAGTTGTTGTTTAGCCTTGCACTTTGTTCACAAAAGGTTTAAATGGCAATGTGAATACAGGCGGGTATAATGCATTTTCACCTATTCTATGTCACGCGTGCCACATGCCCGCAGCAAGAACACAGCAATGTAGCACTGAGTGGCGCAACAATGTCGGCATTCGGCATTGCATTGTTTTTGCACAAAGAGAGACAGAGAGAGGCAGAGAGAGAGGCAGAGAGAGAGAAAGAGAGAGAGAGAGAGGCAGAGGAAGAGGGAGAGAAACGGAGAGAGGGAGAGATAAACATATTATGTTTCTGTAGTAAACTGGTGGGTTTTCTGTGTGTGTAACAGCCAAAAAAAAACGAAACCGCGTTAAAATTTTGTTTTTCAAGTTTTCATTTTTGATGATGCACGCACTGCTTGGTGAAAATATGACATGTGTTCGCGCCACCCTCTCATCACTTTGTGTGTGTCAAATCGCTCTCGCTGTGCCGCGGTATATATATCACTTTGACATGGTTCGCGCAACCTTTTTCGCACTTTGGGCGTGTCAGATCGCTCTCATTGTAGCACGGTGCTCGTTTTGATATCGTTTGCCCACCATTTTTTTGCACTTTGGGATGTTAGATCGCTCTCATTGTAGCGTGGTGCTCATTTTGATATCGCTCGCGCAACCATCTTGGCGCTTTGGGCATGTCAGATCATTGTGCCGCAATGCTCGTTCTGTCACGGAGACCACGCCGTCCGCAGCCGTCCGCGCAGCCACGCTCGCTCATCCCCAGCGGCTTCTTCTCCCCGCCCATTTCCAGCCACCCCCTTGCACCCACGCCGTCCGCAGCCCGTCCGCGCAGCCAAGCTCGCTCGTCCCCAGCGGCTTCTTAGACCCCACCCATTTCCAGCCACTCCCTTGCAACCACGCCGTCCGCAGCCCGCCCGTGCAGCCAAGCTCGCTCGTCCCCAGCGGCTTTTTAGACCCCGCCCATTTCCAGCCACTCCCTTGCAACCACGCCGTCCGCAGCCGTCCGCACAGCCACGCTCGCTGGATGTCATCGATATACTCTTGGTGGCTGCAATAATATGGTTTGGCTGTTTTTTTATCCCAATCTGTTTCGGTAGCTTCTTTGTCCATCAGATTGTCCGACCAGTTGCCGGCATCAGGAGGGTCTTCCACAGCATGGCCACGAAAGAACGGA
>Ga0126342_10021761_pt1 | contig 10660 bp, 10 predicted proteins | sample Cyp1metagenome_FD_92528 | JGI IMG/M metagenome (GOLD analysis project Ga0126342, IMG submission 92528) | Coral microbial communities from Lord Howe Island, Old Settlement Bay, Australia - Cyphastrea 1 metagenome | ecosystem: Host-associated > Invertebrates > Cnidaria > Coral ...
AATATTATAAAAATTAATTATAATATATATATATATATATATATATATATATATAATATATATATATATATATATATATAATTATATATATATATATATATATAATGATATATATATATATATATATATTATATGTCTATATCTATACCTATGATGATATATCACCTTAATTATTTTGGTGGTACATACTTCCCCATCCAAAGAACATTCAGTGTTGATTAATCCGGGGGGTTGACATTCCTCGTTTCAAGCCCCCCTGTGCCATCGCTCGAGGTCTCAACCTCTTCGGGTCTGGGTTTCTACGCCACCAAAGCCCTGGCCTCGAAAGGCTGGAAAGCATGTGAAAGTGAAACCCTATGTTGCATCTGGTTGGTGGTTTGGAACATTTTTTCCATATATATATACACACATATATATATATATATATATATTGGGAATAATCATCCCATCCACTAATATTTTTCAGATTTTTCAGAGGGGTTGAAACCACCAACCAGGCATGCAAGATACGATTAAAGATGATAACAACAACATGAAAAAAATGTAAAGCCTATACAGTATGGAATTTGCAGTATGGAATCAACTTCGTGGACCTAGAAACGGAATTACGAAGAATCTCCGAATTGATCGTACGGTCGCCTCCGGCTGCGAGGAGCACAGTGCGTGATCACGGTGCGAAACCCTGAGAAGGGCCAGGCGGTGAAGGCAGATGTTGAGGCCAGGAAAAAGCGGTCTAGTAAGGTCCATTTGATGGTCATGTTTCATGTGGGGAAAATCATGATTGACAAGTGGATTTTACCACAATTAATCACTATAGTGAGGCCGCTCAGTGATGTTTGTTGCTTGATAAACCCATGAACTGCCATGAACTACTGTAGTTCGTTATATCCCTCATAAACCCAACATAGTTAACAAATTTAAAGGTCAACTGAGCTATCGTTCGGGGCCAAAAAACCTTATATAGCAGGGTTGCTCCAACCAATGGTGAATCACAGCCCAAAGAGGAGTAAACTGGTCATTTTATGTAATTTTTATTTCCCTACCCAGAACTTCAGCGTGTAAGTTTAACATTAGTTTAACTGGGTATTGTACCAGTTTAACTTGAACCTTTCACGTTGTTCATGTTTTACTTGGCTAACATATGGATTGATATGGGCTGTATACATTGGAAGCTGTCATTAATCAGGGCATGGCAGGATTGTTGAAGGCTCAAGATGCCCCTACCTACTTAGATGAAACAATGTAGCGCACAATTTTGTGCGTTTGCTGCACATTGGGCAAATCTTGAACCTCTCAAGGCACACATAAAGAATTCTTTCCGTGTAGATTTTTAAGTCTAGGGGTTGGGAAAGGCCACGGTGTTTCAATTCATGTGCCAATAACATGTGCGAGTGTGTCGTGGAAAGTGCGATTTTCGCACTCAAATTCGAAAATTCTGAAATTTCCGGGAAAGAACTCAAACGTGATTTCACCATGAAAGTGCGTGAAAAACCCGTGATTTTGGAGTCACCCAAAAAAACTTAAAAAAAAAATGATTCTTCAACCGTGAATTTATTAAGTAGTTAGTAGTTCATAGCCAACACTATCACTGATCCGGGGGACCATGGACGTGCAAGAGTCTCTTCGAAAAGCACGAGAAAGGGCACTCAGGGCCAAGGCTGAAGTCAATGGTTCTGATGAGTCAGGGCCCAAGGTCACTTATGAATACTTATGATATAGTGTTTTTATCCTTCTAGTTTCTTTGCATGGTATATGTATAAAGGTTCTCGCTTCAGGAAGGCTTGTGCTGATGCTGGAGCGGTTGGTGGATACCTTACAGGGTCTACTGGGGTATATACAGTATATATATATATATATATATCAATTCATATCCATTCTATATAGTTTTTCAGGGGTCAAGTGAAAAGGGTACTTTCAGTGAATCATGTACTTGCTAACGTGCAAGTTTAACTGTGCACTTTGGAAGTTCAGGGCTATGTAGTTGGACCACGACCCTTATTTGGCCGTGTGTTTTTGTGCGTTTTTTGTCACTTTTCATGCCACGTTACTTGTTTTTGCACATTTTTCATGCTACGTTACTTACTGTATGTAGTCGGAAGCACACGCCCTTGGCGTTTTTGTACATCTTTGCATATTTCTGGGGTTGGGGGGGTTGGGAGGGGGTGGTGGGGGGGTGTAATAACGTTCTTGTCGCGCGCTTCTTTGTTGTGTTCTAACATGTTCTTGAAACGTCTGACACGCTCTTGAGGCTACGCTTCTAAAATGTTGATGGAACTTCTGACACGCTCTTGATGCTACGCTTCTAACATGTCCTTGAAACGTCCGACATGCTCTTGATGCTACGCTTCTACAGTAACATTTTCTTGGAACTTCTGACACGCTCTTAATGCTACACTTCTAACATGTCCTTGGAACTTCAGACACGCTACTAACATGTTCTTGGAACCTCTGACACGCTCTTGATGCTACGCTTCTAACATGTTCTTGGAACTTCTGACACGCTCTTGGAGAAAAGGGGGAGTGTCGAGCAGATGATGTGCAAAAAAGATGAAATTCCAAAACCCTGATTTTCACAGCTAAGATATCAAAATCGATACGGCGCCACAACGCCAGACCCTATGTAGTTTATTCCCCTTGTATCTGGGGTGTTGGGAGCAACGCTGAGTGTCCCCATTTGATGTTCATTTTTCATGGGGAAAATCATGACCGCAGCGGTAGGGTTATGATTGGTCACTCTGAAGGGGGTTATACTATGTTACACTACCTTGTTTATTGGGACAATTAAATCCCACAGCCGGGAGACGTCTTAAAATTGAGAGGGTGACCACCTGAAAAATAAAAAATCCTTCCATTCAGTTGGGTGCATTGCGTACTCTCTCTTAAAGTTGGTACATGTTGGTACGATGGGATTGGGATTGGGAGCTTATTTGGTACCATCACCAGCAGCAGGCTCAGTTGAAAGAACTCGGCGTGGCTGCCAAGCCCATTACGGTCCCTCGGCGTTGGGCGGCGGGATTCCCACAAAATCACCGTTTCATAGTGAACAATATAATGAATAACCATGTTGTTTCCAGGGGATATATAGCGGTATATAGTTTATTTTCAAAGAAAACCAACAACTATTTAATTTAAATCATGATTATCATTTTGATGATAGTCATTATCAATAATCATATATCATGTTGATGATGATATTCAAAGTAGTGACAATGATGATACTAGTTTGTAATGACAAACCTCAAAAAAATATTTGATAGTTTGATGTATTTGCAATGTCCAGCATCTTGGGTGAAGTTCCCAGAGAGAGGCCGATCCCACAGCCGAATGGTTTTTAAGAGTAATGGATTCACTGACTGATTTTTAAGGGGTTAAGTCAGCCAGGTAAGTGATGTGAGTGGTAGCTACAGATCTAAGAAATGGCCACGGTCTGGAAGCCGGCGATTGTTGCAGTGTTTGAGAGTCTCAAGCAGTTCAACAGTGGTACGGTTGAGAGGCCATAATCATGATAAATAGAATATGCAACTTGAGTACTTCATCGGCTGATATTTTTCTCTGATCATTCTCAGCAGTTTGTGACATCGAATCATAGCTGCGACATGGCCTAAGACCAGCTCCTAAGGTCATGAAGATGGACAACTGTGACTTTGACGCTTGGCCTCGATCGGAAGGGAACAGCACCTTCTAGGTGCCCATGGTTTATCAGTTGGTTTATAAAGCCATCTAGATATATCTAGATAACGATGTAGATGTATCATGATGTATCTATCATATACACCATAGGATAGTTGGCCCAGGTGTTGAGTTGTTTGTGCAGCCGACAGCTGACACTCGACCGAGTTCTGCCGTGCCTTTCTCCAAGGCCAGTATCCGCATGTTTACGGACGAGTTCAAGAAGCAGTTTGACCGACTGGACATTGTGTGCAACAACGCCGGCGTCATGGGCTACTTGGAGTCGGGACACATCATGGGAAGAAGTTTAGATGTTTTTTTTTTTTGGGGGGGGGCGAACCCATGGGTGCCCAAAGGTTGGGGCGGGGTAACCCATGGGTGCCCAAAGGTTGGTAAATATATTAAGTCAGAAAAAAAGGTAGGTTTAGGCATAGGAAGATGGAAGATGTGCACATAGTAGCTTTAAAGAAATGGGTTTGATTGAAAATATGGTTCCCGAAAATCCGTTGATTCGTTCCCCATGTTTCTCCGGTTGGTGATCTGTCATCATTGGGGCTGAGGATTAGATGCTCAGATGACCAAGGATGGCTACGACATTCAGAGTCTTGCCCGGCTACGCCTGGCTGTTTCAATCGCGCTGCGATCTACCGAGTCCTTCATGGTGGTTTTGAAGGTTTTGCCCAATTAAATTAATTAACATTATGTATAATATTAATAAGACCTCCGTTCGGTGTACCCAAATAGAATGAGGGGGCAGGAGCCCCTTAAAATAAAAAACATAAAACACATAAAACAATAAAATGGGGCAGACCCCAGCATTTTTTTGTGCATGTATTTTATTTTTTGAGGTGCCCAACCCAGCAAGTTAACTGACAGAGATAGCATGATAGCAAAGATGCACAGCTGTGAACGGTCTGATCATTTTGTGAAACGTTCCAGAGATTTGGAATCACTTGGACATTATGGAGCATATGAAACTGAAAATGGATAATTCGAACATGGGTTGGCCCCCCCTCATTTTCTATTGCCTCCCTTGGAACAAAAGACACACGGGCAGCTCACAGCAGCCAATGAGATTTCTTCAGTTTATTTATATTTATTTGTATGTTTTCTAGAAACCAGCCAGATGTCAGAATTGGAACCATATTTATTTATTTGTATGTTGGAGGTTGGGTCTTGCCATTGTGGGTTTTTTTCCTTCAAAGATGATTAAAACCAATCAAATAAGGAAACAAGACTAAACAAGATCAACCCAAAAGAAAATGCCGGAGCCCGAGGTCCAACAGTTGCTAGGTGGAGGGGGCCTGACGTCATATTCTTTTTGTACCTGTCCATTGTATTTTGCTTGGGTTTTCCTATCTTACCTTATGCCCTCTCATTTTATTGGCATTTTGTCCTTAGGCCCCTGCATGTTATTATATTTGTTTAGGGGTTCCACCCCCCCTGGCACCAGACGGTGCTCAATAAGTATCATATAATATAATATAACATACCAGTATGATCAATTATGTAATTATATATGTTTTGGTATATTATTATGTAATTATCATATAATAAGTATATTATGCAATTAGTATTTTTTGGTACTCGTACGCATAATTGATCCAAATTCTGCGATCCATGTATGGTGGTGAGTGGCATTCAGTTGCAGTCAGAACAGCTTTTAGCGTTGGGTTACAAACCCTATTAATATTAACTACAGTTATTTCATTACCACAAGCACTGGCAAGTACAAGTCAACTTGGGCTTGTAATTTTTATAGATCAACTATGTATATATATATATCATGGTTACTGTAAATAAGATGAAATTTTTAAATGGTCCACCATCTGTTTGTTGGGCTTCGTAAACGTTGGCCCAGGATCCAAACGAACCACCTGAGCCACTTCCTGATGACTGGGCGCTTGTGGCCCCTCATGAAAGCCACCGCTGAGAAGTATGGCGATGTGACCATCACCCAGGCCGGTGGGGGGACATTGGCACATGGGGGGTGGGAAAGTCATGGGAAAATCATGGGAATATATATATATATATATTATATCTAAATATAATATATATATGTTATATTTATATATATATGATAGCATATAATATATATATATACATATATATATATATATATATGGGACTATGTGGATTACATCCCTACTATAATGGATAACTAGATATGAACAGTTGGGATATAAGCCTTCATTTTTTTTCCTACAAGCTGGGCCCCCCATAGTTGGATAGCTTGGTCATGCAGGTCGCCTCGGCTGCATCTGAGAGGGGCGGCCCTACGGTGGACACCAAGGACCTGAACAACCCACACCCACCGCATGGCGTGCTGCTGCCACCCGGCCCCACGGTGGTGCCCCAGGTAGCGAAGGTTGGTGTGAATGAACTTTATCTACCTGGACCCTCCATCTGCCTAGAAAAAAAATGGTAATGTATGTTGGGATGTTTAATCATTGTTGCCAATTTTCTGCGGGGAATTGGACCATTGGAGGGTCTAAGTATAGTCAATAGGGTTTTTAATTTTATAAATAATATAATATATAACACACTTACATTTTTTTGAGGGCGGGGCACCAGCTTGTAATGTGACTGTGATGTTGACCAGTTGGTTTTATGCTAAAACTAAATGCTTGATATGTTATTTTGTTTACCAGCAACAAAGATTGGATGTTCACTGAAAAACATACTGGGGAATGGAACCAGCACAAACTCGATAAGTTTGAGAAGTTAAACCAGCAAAAAGGATCAAAAGAACTGTCAAAAGCAAAAAACAATGGTGAATTGACCCTTAGTCAAATTGTGTGCAGGGGTGTTGTCTGTGAATTCCGACTGTGGACAGATTGTCCTGTTTACACTGTATACTCTGTAAATCTCTCTAACAGGTTTATGGGGAGACTTCTTGCTGCTGTCTGCAGCGAGGGCAGCTTCTGTGAATCAAGTTAAAAATCAAGTTTGATAGGTCTGATATATAGGACCTGTCAGAGTTTCATGATGCCTCAGCCCCCTGGCCTGTTCTGGATAAGTCTTGGTTTGCTTGCTTGTACAACTACTGGGTCAATGTTTAGCTAGGCTACTACTTGTATGGAGGAAATCACCCAGTTTGCTAAACAGCTGCTTAGATGCTGGGATTAGTGAAGAAGCTAGTAACTGGCTCTCATCCATGATTATCCAATATTTTCCACTATTTAGTCATTATGTTCCATGATTATCCATTGTTTAGTCAATGTTTTGTCATTATCATCCATTATTTTGCCTTTATTATCACTTATTATTATTATCCATTATTATCCATTATTTAGTCATTATTTCGTCAGTTTGTTTCGCCACTTAACCAGTTCACCGACAAAAAAAACAGCATTGGCCCATCTGCTTGGTCCAAGGTATTTGGCGCCATTTATTCTGGGGGGTCCCACCGGTACCTTGGTTTACCCAGATTCAGATTACAGATGCAGGGCTAATGTATTAATATACAGTAGACATGTCGTTACATATATTGTTATATCGTTATATTAGTTATATTGTGTATATATTATATGATATTATATGATATTATATGTATATATTATGTATATATTATATGTGATGTATATGTGATGTATATGTCGATGGGTTATAGCCATACACTTTGTTTGTTGTGTCTTTTTGGGTACATGATGGATTTTTCTGGGTAAATTATAACGACCTCACTGCGACCTCACTGGAAATCATGGTTAATAAGGGAAATCATCCTCAAATGGCCTTAATTCAGGTTAGTGAAATATTATAATTTGCCCAGATTTATTATCCCACTAAAGGAGACATTTTTAGCAGGTGGCAAAAAAATCAGCACGATATACATGCAGTGGTGAAAATATGTTACTGTAAACGTCATAAGACTTGTCATACTTATTATTATAGAGTTTTTCTTATAGTGATTGTTATCATTAGATTGTTTTGTTGATTTTGTTTTGCATTATGATATTATGTTGTATATACAATTATGCACATATGTATACATATGTGTGTATCGTGTAACACGTTTAAATTTATGTAATTATAGTTATAGTTGAAATATATCGCCCCCTGAGCCCCCACTACATGTAGCATAGCAGGTACGTATAGCGTGGTGTATATAGCTAAGCTATGAGTCCCAATTTATTCCAAGTAGATACATCAATCGTATGTACAGCCTTAGCACCACTTACCTAGAAGCGTTAGGTAAGTAGAGAGCCGTAAGTAGAGGTAGACACTTCCCCCAATCCTAAAATCCTGGGTCGGGGCTTAATTAATGTGCTATTGATCTTTGGCTCAAGTGCCTTGGGAGAAAAAGCGCTTGCTTAATGACAGGGTTATCGAAGGGTCCCGTGGGTGGTTTTCCTGTTCGGTCCCCTGTTTTCACTATTATACATAGTATCACATATGGTTTCTGATTCTGAATTGGTTAAGCGATTAAGTTTTTCATCTCAGTGAAGCAACTCACAAGAATTGGGTAATGAATATCCTTGCCTAAGTCTTCATAGTTTGCATAAGAATTGGTGGTTGAATGTGTTTGTTCCCTACAATTGTTAAGCAAACGTAAGATCTCTATATAGATGAAGAGTTTCAATCCATTGAAAAGCCAGCAAAAAATGAGGGGGACCATCTGGTCAAAGGTCAACAGGTTGAGGCACATCTACAGCGTCACTTGGGTCATTAAAAAATAACACTTTCCGCAGAGCAAATTGATGATTTGAATCCCAGGATTGGTAAAAGAACGCATAGATGAACCCCTGATCAATTTGGGTGCTAAAAACATAGCTAAAGACATATAATTTCCCTATGTAACATTATGTAACAACGAATCCATTAAAAGGAACCTATCATTAATCTTCCGATTTACAATCGTAGTAGACTTCTATTTGCTTTTCTCTCCTCCAAAGGGATAAACAACAACCTGGCAACTCCAACTGGTCTCCAATGGTTACCCTCGGGTAGTCCAACATGGCTTGATGGAACACGGCCAATTTAGTTCTGTATAGTTCGATGGTTTTCCCAGCTCTAAACCTCCATTTACAATCATTACATATAATTTATTAATTTATAGTGGATTTTCAGAAATCATTATTATCATAATCATTATCATGTATAAGCTTCCATTTCTATCATTGCCAATCGCTCAACAAATCCAAGACGTCACTCCGCCGCCAAGCGCCGTGGCGAGATACCTGGGCTCGCTACGGGCAGAGCAAGTTGGCGAACGTCCTGTTCGCCCAGGAGCTCCAACGACGCCTAGAGGCAGCCGGCCTTGGCGCCTTGGAAGCCTTGGAGTGGCCAATGGCGGGGATGGCTCGAGAATTTGGTCATGAATCTATGGTGAAATATGTGGTGAATCATAAGATAGCGGCTAGATGGTTCGGATGTTTTGTGAACATTGAGGATGAGATGTTTTGGGAAAATTGAGGATGAGAATGGACAACAGATCCGAAGTGAACATCAAAATTGCACATTGTACACATGTTATGAGGAAATCAAAATCATTAGCAATATTACCATCGTATACAGCATCACATGTCACGATGTGTAATTATTTATATATATACACATGGTAAATGAACATGAACATGATGATGATGATGATGATGATGATGATTTTTGATGAACTATTAGGATGATAATCACCAGAATATGATGATTCTTGTAGGTAATGCCATGGGAGTATGATGACGTAGTCATATATACTTGATTGGCTGAGCAGCTGATCATGTTGATGACATGGCTGAATGTTTCGTTAGTTAACATGGGACTAAAATCTGTGGTCCTTTGGCTCTGAAACGTTGAATCATACGAATGATGAATGTACGAGATAAACAACAAACGTTTTCATAGTAGATGACTGTTCATGCCAACGAGACACATGTGGGGCAGCCAAGAAACGCGGGAACTAAGGAGCCAGGGATGTTTGTTCTAGCCATTCTAGGGGGGCCTCAGAGTGAAACTTTGCCATAGATTTGGGGTAACTGACAGGTGTGTTGAAAGGACGCCTTAGTTTTCATTTTGATTCCCAAAGTATCTTCCACTCGTTGGTGACTTAGTTTATTTTCAAAGTCTCTTTAGATATCAAACTTGGCCACATGACCATCATGGTGGTTTCTGTGTGTGAAACTCATTTGGAAGGCTTTCTATGTCATAGGTTCAGGATGATTCAGAACATATATACGTATAATTACACAGTTATAGTATGGATATACACAAATGGGGGTTGCTTAAAATGGGATTCGCCAAAACCCATGGGCTTCATGGCTTCAATACCAAAATGCTCTACTTTTGGATGATTTTTGGGGTATTCTTGGAAACCTCCAAATGTATAGATGCAACTGTACATACCCTCTGGTAAACTAACATAGCTGTTGAAAATGGGCCATAGAAATAGTTGATTTACCCATTAAACATGGTGATTTTCCATAGTTATGTTAGTTTACCAGAGGGTAGATGCAACTGTATATAAAGATTAAAGGACCGGACAACCCCACATGTCAACTTCTTCCAATAATGAGCAACAAATGTTGTAGCGGGACGGGGAAGGAAGGAAAGACAAAGGAGGTGGTGACGGATGGAGAAGTAAAAACAGTTGTGTGGGACAAAAGTTATATGTGAAAGATGATGTGTGTGACAAAGAAAGATGGTGTGTGAAAAGATGGTATGTATGTATGTATGTATGTTTGTATGTATGTATGTGTATGTGTATGTGTATGTGTATGTGTATGTGTATGTGTGTGTGTCTGTATGTATGTATGTATGTATGTATGTATGTATGTATGTATGTATGTATGTATGTATGTATGTAATGTATGTATGTATGTATATATGTATGTATGTATGTATGTATGTATGTATGTATGTATGTATTAATGTAATGTAATGTAATGTAATGTAATGTAATGTATGTATGTAATGTAATGTAATGTAATGTAATGTAATGTAATGTAATGTAATGTAATGTAATGTAATGTAATGTAATGTAATGTAATGTAATGTA
>Ga0126342_10021762_pt1 | contig 10659 bp, 10 predicted proteins | sample Cyp1metagenome_FD_92528 | JGI IMG/M metagenome (GOLD analysis project Ga0126342, IMG submission 92528) | Coral microbial communities from Lord Howe Island, Old Settlement Bay, Australia - Cyphastrea 1 metagenome | ecosystem: Host-associated > Invertebrates > Cnidaria > Coral ...
CTTCCGGTGCTGCAGTGGTCTTGAGCCAAAGGGGCAAGTTGACGCACCCCTTGGCGTTGGATCCTTGAGGGCTGCATTATGTGTGAGTGTACAGTGTTCCGTAGCCTACACTCTATTCGCAATATCATATATACCGACATATTATATATATATAATATCATATATATATACCGACATATATATATAATATATATTATATATACCGACATATATATATATATATATATGTATAATATCATATATACCAACATGTATATATATAATATCATATATACCGACAAATATATAATATTGAATATACCCACATATATATATAATATCATATATACCGACATATATATAATATTATATAATTAATATTTGATATACCGATTTTAAATCCGACATATATATATATAATGTCATGTATACCGACATATATATATATATATAATTTCATATATACCAACATATATTTAATATTATATATACCGACATATATATATATATACATTTATTTATTTAATATGATACATACCGACATATATATATAATATAATATAATATATATATAATATAATATATATATATATATATAATATTGTATATATATAATATTATATCTACCGAGATATTTATATACAATATTTTATATATAATACTATATCTTTTTATATCCTCAAAACATATCCAATATCCGCGTGTGCACTCACCCCAGTGGAGGGTTGGCCAAAGGAAACACATCACGTCCATGTCGAGCATCGCCCATGGGGTGCACACCATGGTCGCCAGCTCAAAGATACTGAAAATCCATCCCAGGGTCGAGTCCTACACCGTCGGGATTGATGAATTCAGCCAGCTGAGCAGTTGACTTTTTAAAGATTGTTTCTTTTTACAGATCACTAATGAATGTATAAATCTATGCATTCAATGAACCTATGAACACGTCTTTCCTTGCAAATCATTGATGGGTGTTGACAGCTTGAATGGTACCAGGACTATGGCTGGAGGCCTGCCAATGGTATAGTTTTTTCATCTTTTTTTCTAGCCACCACTGCCCGCTAACCTTGGATCGTCCTTCACCAGCTTGCTCTTTGCTTCCGCGGGAAAGAACGGCGTCAAAATGGACAAACCCAGCTGACCACAGAAAGTCCCAGCCACAATCAGTGCGAAGATGCCTCAACATTGGCGGCTGGTGCTGCTTTGGCCTGTCGAAAATGTTCAACAGCTTCGTGATTGCACTTCTACTTGCTATGAATGGATATGTGATATGTATACATATATATGATAATATAATATATATATATATATATATAATATATAGTATAATATATATATATGATGATATTATATAACATGTATGTATATATACACACACGTACGTATATATATATATATATACACGTACGTATATATATACACGTACGTATATGTGATATATGGCCAGAGTTATAAGGCATCACAAGATCTTATACGGTTATGTATATGTCCCAACTCATGGTGGTTATGGACCCATAGCTTCCATGCCCAGTTACGATCGCGGTGCTCAGGCGGGGAAAAATCATCTCCTCTGCTGACATAAAATGGTGGCTTTAAAATGCTTTAAACATCACCTGGTTGATGGTTGATGGGGATGCTATCCACATTGGGGTGCTTTTTTATATGATGATATATATGATGTCACGAGTCACTATATCATTATTACATGTCACCACTTTTGCTTAAATCTCTCTGATCAATCTATTGGAGACATCTAAAAAATCAATGGACTCCTGAGCTCACCATCGCCACCAACGCAGCTCGGGGACGATGGCTTTTGATCTGTGGTTGCTTTTTTGTCCTGATTCGTTTTTTCCTGATTCGTTTTTTCCTGATTCGTTTTTCCAATGGGGGGAAAAGGATGATGAACCATCAAATCTGGATGATGGTTGTCCCAAAAATATTGATTATAGGTACCAAACCATACCAAACCCATGTCTCATTGTCACCAGCATCGTTTTTTCGCTGCTGTTTTGTTGGCCCTGTTGGTGTTGCTTTGCTCCACGGCTCAAGCCAAAGTATCTGTAGGATGGTCATCTATCGAAGCGAGATTTCGCATCGGACAACGCAAACCGTTGATGCAGTCTAAGTCGACAAACTGTCTCAGTTTAGTTTAATTGCATCATCTTTGCTTGAGTGGAACATAGTGGAACCATGATTGTAAGATATTGCAAGTATACCCGTATACCCATGGGCCGCAACGTGCCACATGGAACCATACTTTTGTTCGTCAGAGTTCCTCACACTTCTTCACCAGGAGACTCTAGCAGTGTGTTCCTGTGCCACATCCGAGAAAAAGAACACGCTTGGCAAATCTGCTACTCGTTGGAAACTGTTGGATCAGTGGGATTCGCACAAAGGAAGTCCTGCTGAAGTCCACCTGAAATGCACTGGAAGTTGAGTGAAACTCCCAACTGACCGTCGACTCGAGAGCGATGGGCCATCCTTTCAGGAGGCCATTAGCGCTACCCGTAGCCAAGTGTATCAAGTGTGCCCGAAGCCGTGGTGCAAACTTCCAAAAGGACAAAACTCTTGGTCGCTCTTTAAAAAAACGCATGATCTGTATCAGTAGTCTGACTCAGTTGTTGGACATTCTCGCAAGCCATGGGCCCCTTCCCCAGTAGCCCGAAAGGCCCTAAAAGGCCCCAAAGCTGCAGATGGAGGACAGGTGCCCCTCATTCAGTCTCCTTCCGCCTGGCAATGTGAAATGTCCCTGGATGTTCTGCTAATCGATGTTCGCTGACAAACACATACATGCATGGTAAATTCCTATAAATTCCTGGCACTGCAGCTGCAGTGCCATCAACAGCCCACAGCAATGGCTGCACCTGATCTTCTGGATGTGATCCTGAGCTTTCGTGAGACCTGGGGATACCTGGGGTATCCTGGGCTATCTGCACTGATCCGGATTCTGGATCCACCAAGGCGCTGATCCGTCTCTCTTGCTGCTCATCTTGCTGAAGTCCACCGAAATCTGTGGGAGCCAGGCTGGAAGACCAAGCATTGGGGTCCTCACCAATAGCTATATTGTAGCTGTTTAGCTTCCCGCAAATATACCCAACTTCCATTGCAATCTAAGTGAGGGAACCAAGGGGATACAACTCGAGATATCGCTGCCCATGCCCATCTCAGCCCACTTGGCCTGGATCCCCTTTGTCCTCACATTCACACGACTCCTGTCAACAAAACATGGACTGTACCAGGAGAAACTGGTAAGTGTCCTTGGCCAAAATCTAGCGTCCTCTGGAAGTGATGAACATAATGAACATATACAAATAATTACAAATCTAATTGCTGTATATTGCTGATACCGTCACCTTTACGCACAGGGTGTCATGGAGTCAAGCGTGCAAACTGTCTGTTCCGTATCGTGAACCTCATCTCCTCACCACCGTCCAAGAATCACATCACCACAGAACCCCGGTAGCAGGCCTGCCACCACCAGATTGATATTCCTGCCAAAGCCAGTGGGGGGGTTATCTGGAGAATGATCATAATTTGCTGACGGTCCTTAAACCAGTGTTGTGGGCTGTGGTTATGTCCGTTGACCCGAAACTGATCTCATGTCCCCTTCAACCAATGCTGCTACCACTGTTAGGGTCCTGGTATTTTTTCTCCATGTAATCCTGGCAATCTCCATCATAGGCCTCAGGAGGCGAGAAACAGACACTCTTCAATCTTCATCTTGATGCTACAAATCCCAATAAGGAACAAATGCAATTCCCATCTGTCTTTCTGATCCCTGAACAGGTTCTTGTTTCCTTGGCTATCTCAAAGTGCTCGTTCCTTATGGAGGTTCAATTTGAAACAACTGCCAAGTGTCCATGTTTTGTAATCCCATCTCTTTTCCCTGAGTGGCCGCGCACTGAAATGCCCTTTCCATTCAAATTCCCAAATCACGCGACCTGGCGCTTTGCCTGTCGCGATGCGGGCAGGTGCTTGAAATGGTGGCAGTTTAAATGATAACTATCCATCATGGACCCAGCGCAGAGCCCCTGAAAAATTAATCGGCCGGAAACCCCGCTGTTAAATTTCCGGTTGTTATCGACAGGTGGGAGGTGTGTTAGATTGAAGGCAACGGATGATGATTGGATGGAGAAGAACGCACGACCGATATAGAAAGAAATGAAGATAGATAGGCGCATAAACGGATCGATAGATCGACAGATAGATCGATAGATAGATCGAAAGACAGATAGTTAGACAGAAAGAGAGCAAAGATAGATAAACAAATAGATAGGCCGATAGATTGATAGATAGATCAGTGAATAGATAGATAAAATGGACAGCTCAGACAGACAGACAGACAGACAGACAGCCAGACACACAGACACACAGACACACAGGCAGACAGGCAGGCAGGCAGGCAGGCAGGCATGCGGGCATGCGGGCAGGCAGGCAGGCAGGCATGCAGGCAGGCAGGCAGACAAACAGACAGATAAACAGACAAATAGTCAAATAGATAAATAGAGAAATAGAGAAATAGAGAAATGGTTTATGCTGGTCGAGGCTGGTTCAGGATGCCCAAAGCGGCCAGCCAGGCGAGTGGAAGCAACAGCAAACCAGTCTAGAGAGGGACGAAGTGCCGTGCCTGGCACTTTGTTGATGAGAAGTTGAGACAGAAAAGTTGGATAGAGAGAAGTGGATAGAGGGAAGAGTTGATAGGGCTGAGTTGGTAGAGATAAGTTGGCAGAGGCCAGTTGATAGACCATAGAGAGAAGTTGAGACAGTGAAGGTGATGGAAATACATGTGATAGAGATAAGTTAGAAGTGATCAATTGATAGAGAGAGAGGTCGAAATAAGTTGATAGAGACTAGTTTTTATATAATGTGGATAGGGATAAGTTGATAAAGAAAAGGAAAGGGAAGGCAACGGAGGTTGAGGCTGTAGTCAGCACCAAAAAACAGAACCCGACATAGCGATGTGGGGAAATATTGGAAATGTTCAAACCAGTTGGGTCACCATGACATACCTTCTCACAACAAGAACGAAAGGCCTGGCTCTGGGGTGTGAGGGAGGCCGCCGCCTCCAGAAACCAACGGCCTCAAAAGAATGTCGTTGGGGAGAACCAATTGATTCCAATAATCATCACAAAGCGTTGCTTACTGGAGCCCTTTTGCGTCGCAAAAAACAGCCCAGGCCAATTCCAGAACTGATTAATCTGGAGGAAACGCATGACAAACGTTCTTCCTTCAATACATATTTGCGTGTGTATATTACATATCGGTGTGTGTAAATTACATATATATATACAGTATACATATATATATATATATGTATATATATATATATATATGTGTGTGCATGTGTATGTATATATGTGCATATATGTGTGTATTTGTGTATGTATATATATATATATGTATGTATATGTGCATTTGTGTGTATGTATATATATATGTGTATGTATAGGCATATGTGTATACATAAAGACATGTACACATACATATACATAAATGAAAATCTAAATGTGTGCATATATATATATCCATCTATCTATCTATGTATATATATATGTATATACAAATATGTACATACAAAAATATATGTACATATATGTATATATATATGAAGATATAGATATGCAAATATAGATATAGGTGTATGTATATATATACATACATATATGCATGTATATATATATATGTATGTATATATATATATGTACTTGTGTAAATATGTGTGTGTGTGCATATAATATACATGTATATAATATATACACATTTATGTATGTATAAATATACATATATATATATATATACATTTAAATTTTGAATGTACATACATGCATATATACATATATATATATATATATTGTGTATATATATATATATATATTATATATACACACATATTTTAATATTCGAATATATATATATACATATATATATATATATATGTGTGTGCATATGTGTTTGCTCCAGGTCCTGGGACCCCCCCTTATGCATGGCCATGGTATCCCCCTAGCCCCCCTTAGGTGGTTGTATATGCCATGTATGGTAATGTGAACGCAGCATCTTAACGTCACTATAAAGTGCTGATCTGACCCCAAAAAAAAACTGTGTAGAATGGGGGACTCACCCGGGCCTTAAAAAATGAGAGATAAAATATGTATTAAAAAAATGCTCTTATCCGATGGATGTCCCCCCCATTCTACAGAGGAAATTCCAAAGGGGTTGCAGTGTGTATGTAGCATCTCGGTAGTGTCTGTGCTGTTGTAACAATATTATATGTGTAGTATACTTGGTGGTTTCCCCGACTTTGGCGAGAAATGTTAGGGGATATTAAGTTTATAGGGTATGGGACAATGATGTATGGGTGGAATAAGTGAATGAAATAGAAAATCCATTAATTCGCTTATACGATTAGAATTTTGAATTGAATGAATCAAAAAAAGTTTCTAAATAACTATCTGATTAATTAATTTAACTGAATTAAAAAGAATATCTATTGAAATAAGTTTTAGTCATCTAGTTCATGTACTTAATGCGATGAATTAAACAATTTAAACTATGTTACATCAAATTAAAAGCCTAACAGTCAAATAGACCCAATTATTCCCTCGTACGGGATGGGGCGACGGGACCTGGGACCGGGAACATATACATCATGTTTTATATACATACATAATGCATGTGTATATATATATGATTCTATGATTTATTGTTGTGTATAGATAGAGATATCATATTTAATATATATATATATCATATATATCATATTGTAATGTACATGTGCCTTTACATAGAACCCTGGTGAGCCCCCAGCACGGTGGGACGGTCGTCTTCCGTCGTGGTTGTGCCGGAAGCTGCCGTGCCGTGGCGGAGATGGTTATGTAGTAGTGATCAATAGTGGTTAAATGGCAGTGTGTCAAAACCTTGTACCCCTGGTGAACATCAAAATAGCTGGTAAATGGATGTTCATCCCACTAAAAATGGTATTAATAGGTATTGATCCATACCCAAATAGAATTCAGTCATAAATAGTGGTTAATAGTGGTTTATAATATTAATACCCATGGTGATTAATATAAATATTGGTTTAAAAATGATAGTAGCGACCAGTGATTTTGTGATTTGAGGCTTTCCTAAATGATGGGTGACATCCAAAATTTACAGTTTTCAACCACCAAACCAATGGCTTAGGGGCTCCCCATTTCAAGAACCCCCTTTCAAAATATCCGTTCAATTGGGGTTTGAATTCGATCGCAAACACGAACTCAACAGCTGCTGAGATATACAAGCAAGACGGAACCGGAGGGTGTGGTCAGAGGCAAATTCCCACATTGAAGCTGGGTGAAACATGTAGATCAAGGAAAGGTTAGAGCCAGTTGGAATATGTCCATATAGGGAAATGGAATCTGTGCTCAGAAAGCTCTGAAATTGAATAAATCGTAGATGCAACAGGACTGATGGGTGATAAAGGCACCCAAAATTACCATCACAATGCACAATTGGAAAGTCCATTCAGCAATAATCTACTGACGAATAATACATGTTTACATACTGTATATATATATATATTGTGTGTGTATGTACACGCAAGTGTACAAATATATAATGCAAAAGAAACATAGTATGCGTGTGTATATAATATATATCTATATATGAATATAACACAGCCTTCTCATATACACAGAGAGAGAGAGAGAGATCCATGTTCTCGACGTACAGCCACCATCACCACAATCCCGTCCCTTCACCTGGTATGGTAGGCTCCACAGAACCAATCCTTGGGGTGCCATAACTGCCATGGCCAAGCCCATCTGATGCATGATGGGATGCTGTTTGGCTCAATATTCATCCAGATCCCCAGAAATGGTACGAATCTAAGCCCAGTAGGTCTAGCAGTATCATCCTCTTTTGAGAGACTCCACGAGGCTGGAGATGAACCTTCAAAATTCATGAGCAACGTCCCACACGTCCCACATGGCATAGGAACTAATATTGGAACTAAATATCACGACTACAGAGTGGACCAACTGAATCCGACAAGTTGATTTCCGACTCGCGATCGTCACCATGACGAAAAGATTCAGAAAATGGATGAATTCCAATTTTGTAACCAAAAAATGGTTCACAATCCACTGGTTGTATAGATTATAGCATATTATAACCATTACAGTACACCCAATTAGACAATAATTCCAATTATAGCATATTATAGCATATTATAACCATATTATAACCATTATAGCATATTATAATTCCAATTAGATCGCAATCATATGATTTTTTCTGCATCTCCGGATCACCATTCACCAAGGCACACCACTGGAGCCGGCCCGCCGGCCACGGACCCGCCGATCGTGGGCTCGGAGGGAACGACACCTTTTCCAACCCATGGCCATAGAATATGAAGAAAAGATGGAAAAATGTGGGAAATATAGTGGAAAAAATGATGGTTAAACCAGTGGATTATACTAGATGTACTTCTTTTTGCAGAAACCGAAGTCGAAGTCTGAAACCCCTCTATGACAACTGCTTCGCATGACAATGATACCTTTGGTTTTGAAACTACTGCAAAGACATGCTACGCAAAACAATTGGAGACCAGGTAAGACGACATCATCTTCTTCAGATTGATTCCCAACAACATCAACAACAACAAAAAAAAATCCAGGTTCGCAATTCCTTATTCTGTTTTCAGTTAAAGTCTAGGTGATGAACTCTATGGATGTCAATCTGTTCTGCAAGATTTGGCTATCATATCTTCCATTGCCATCCACTACCCATTGTTTGCAAATGTGTTTGCAAAAGAATGCAAGACATATGTGTATATATATATGTTTGAATATGATATTAGATCTATAGATGATCTAATATAAATTTTCAGATATATATATATCCACATAAACCCTATTTTCGTTGGTTCTTATACCCATGATGGCTGGCTATATACCATATTGCTGGTGGCTAGCCCATAACATCCGTATAATAGTCCATTATATGCTCGTGTTGGTTTTAGATACCCATTGTGTCGCTGTTTACCATGTGTCAATTTTCTGCTTGATATGTATACATATATATATATACGAATATGTATATATACATATGTGCCAGATTGTTGGAAATACATGGTTGGTTTCATACCTTCACACACCCTATGATATACAATTTTGTATGTACATGCATAGGTATAGATGTGTATCATATACTATACGATGTGCCATTGACGAGTTCCTATCAAGTACTGCTGTTATGACCAGCCCCAGGCATATCATTGCTAGCACATATACTTTTGGTCAAGCTGTCAGTTGTTCCTTATTACACAACAATGGAGATATGACCATCTTATTACCATCCCCCCAACTACCATGGTATATAGTGTTTATACATATAGTAGTAGCCATTGTTTGGGGGGATGGATATACCATTATCATAATGATAATTAAAAAGCGCGATTCCAACCATTATAAACCATTATACAAGGGTACTTACGGTGTACATATATATATATATATACATATATATATACATATATATATATGTAAACACAATTGTCCACGTTGTACTTGGCTGTAATGATGTCCCAGCTAGCTATGTTTGATCACTGGAGGGTAGTTGGTTACATATCCCCTAAAATATCCTTCTCCAACCATACAATGGACTATAATCCCCGTTCGAATGCTATAGTTACTAAAGGTACTATTATAGCTATCCCCATCACAGTTACAACTATTATAGTTACTAATAATCTCCATTGTAGTTAAAACTATTATGGCTGTATGATTATGGTATCATGGTCGCTAATGCTATGGCTATAATCATGTTTGACTACTGGCAGGTAGTTGGCTATATATCCCCTAAATATATATCCCATGAAATCCCCGTTATCCAACTAACAGTTGTATAATGGGAGTATATGGCAATAATTATCATCAAAGTTACAATCATTATCCCCAGTATAATTATAGTTACTATAGTTGTAATGTCTTTAATAACTGGTAGGATTATAGTACTTATAGTTACCGATTGTCGTCACAATTACTTTAGTAACTATATCATCATAGTAACAGATTGTAGTTGCTATCATCATCCCCTGATAGAATTATCATCAATATAATATATACAGTAACATGGGGATGATAACTCTTGAATTAAACAACATATACATATATATAGAGAGAGAGAGAGAAAAAAAAATGATGGATATGATAACTATTGATGATAACTATTGAGGATAACCGTTGATGAAAAAGAAACTAATCATCGCCGAGCCACGACCGCCCTTCAGCGCGATCTTCGCCGGGCCGTCCGCCGCGTCGTCGGCCACGGCGCCGGCGGAGACGCCGAAGGTGGCCTTCGAAGAGACGGTATATCCTGGTGGAACCCATAGATGTTGATATGGTATATCATGGTTATAATAATGATATAACAATGGTATAATAATGGTATAACAATGGTATAATAATGGTATAACAATGGTTATAATAATGGTATAACAATGGTATAATAATGGTATAATTATAATAATGGTATAACAATGGTATAATAATGGTATAACAATGGTATAATAATGGTATAACAATGGTATAACAATGGTATAATAATGGTATAACAATGGTATAACAATGGTATAATAATGGTATAACAATGGTATAATAATGGTATAACAATGGTATAATAATGGTATAACAA
>Ga0126342_10021763_pt1 | contig 10659 bp, 7 predicted proteins | sample Cyp1metagenome_FD_92528 | JGI IMG/M metagenome (GOLD analysis project Ga0126342, IMG submission 92528) | Coral microbial communities from Lord Howe Island, Old Settlement Bay, Australia - Cyphastrea 1 metagenome | ecosystem: Host-associated > Invertebrates > Cnidaria > Coral ...
CGACGATAGACCGACGGCATGACGACGACATGACGACGAGGCCACGACGGTGCGACGACGGAGCGACGACCGTCATAAGCCCGGGTTCGGCGTCCAACCCCACCTTGTGACATGTATTGACATGTCATAATAAACCTGGGTTCGGCGCCGAACCCGGGCTTATGAACCCGGGTTTGTGACGGTCGTCGCGCTGTGGTCGCATCGTCGTCATGTCGTCGCCAAGCATTCGTCATGCCGTCGGTCTATCGCCGTCGTGCCGTCGGCACATCGTCGTCGTGCTGCCGAGCTATGGTCGTCAGGCCGTTGGCACATTGTTGTCGTGCCGTCCGTCATATCGACCCGTCGTGATTTTTCATATCCCAGTAGTGCATCTTTTGAACTATGCTAAGTCATAAGCAGCATGTCTACACACAATTCTGTCACACAAAACCCTGTCACACTTGAGTTTTTTCACGCATAATTTTTCCACACATGGCTCTATCAGCCGCAGTTTTTTCCAGCAATCTGTCTTCCACCGTCTCCTTTCTGGTGTTTATTGAAAAATTGACATGTGGGGATATCCCGTCCTATAAGTTCCTGAGTTCCTGTGCTTGCTTTGTTTCCTGCCTTTCTCGTTGTGTTGCTGGCTAGCCGTCCTTTTTCCCTCCTTTCCCCCTCCCCTTGTTGCCCTTCGGGGGTTTGTTGGGTCCGGTTGGGTCATATGTTTTTTTTCCCTGGGGTGCAAAAGGTCGGGGTTTGGATCAGAAGCCTTCAACCAACGAAAGTATGATCTCGGGACCATAGGGATTACATACCTGCTCATTTCTCACCGATTCTCACCGATGGTTTACTACATTGCTATATTGTTGGCATTGGCCTGTTCTATCAATATCCTCAGGAATTAGGTGGCAAAATTGATTTGCAGTAGACATGTGCCGAGACGATTTCATTCTTTTCCTTGGATACGTCAAAGGCTGTGCAGTTTCAGATCACAGGTTTTCGACCCTTGATTTTTAGTATTGGCATGCTCACAAACCACGCACCCTACGGACACGAAGTCATGTTACGCGCAGACAAACTTGCCGTTAGGCCAAAACCGCCAAATTCGCGGCGAGAAAAAAACACCTTTCTTTGCTGTCTCAATTAGCAGACCAGGAAAGGCTTCCACAATGGAGCCCGGGCCGGTGCATACATATACATGAACAGCGTCACATGCACCAGCCAAGTGCACACTCGCGCCGTATCCAGAAATGCCATCATCGGTTGCATGTGGTATGTTTGTGATTGTTTGTGTAGTCTTTATGGAAGTTCTAAAATGAAATCTTATTTGCATAAAAATTAGGTCTGATTCGGATTGATGCGGTATGATTGTATTTTCCCGGGAAATTTGGCTGTAAGTTTACTACGCGTGCGCAATAGAACAAACCTAGACATGGCGCAATCCTGGCGCAATCCGGCCGGAAAGCATTTCAATGTTTCCCATATGTTTCATGTACGGTTCACATAATATGTTTCACATACGTTTTCAGACACGCTGCACATACGCGTCACATACCTTTCACGCAGCAAATTAACGTGTATGTTTGACCTGCGTTTCATATGCGTTAGGTGTGCAGCCCACATATTGCGCACATGCATTTTACACACGTATGTGCGGCTTCGTAGGATATGCATAGGTACCCCGCGTCAGGCTCCTAAGATCCCCGTCTGGTGTCCCCTGCTGAGATTCGTGGGTTCGACCCATTTTTAGCATTTTTTCTGTTCCTCGTATTCAGTCTCAGAATTTAGCTCTTAGGTCTTAGGTATCTTGGAGGTCAATCCCGAAGAATTTTATTTTTTGCATATTTGGAGATTGAAATCAAGCCGCAAACAAGACATTGCTTCTGTTGATGCATATTTAACGAAAGAAATGTCATTTTTTTTGGCAAAATTATTCTACGATGTATTTTGGACCCGTAAAAAATCATTGCGCAGTGCGATGCATGCAGCACAATGGGTTCCACACTTTCCACCCCATCATATATCTTGCATAAGCATGAGGCAGATGATTTGCAACTCGTCTCAGGTTTGAGCAAGGGTATGTCGAGTTTGGATCTTCTGGTGCGAAGGGCCCCCGGTGATGCATTCGGTACCCTTCTCACCAGCCAGGAAACTTCAAACTTTAATGACCAGCTCACTGCACAGACACGCCAACATGGCAGGCATGGACGCGTTATCCGAAGAAATTCAGCCAGCCCACCTTCCTCAAATTAAACTTTCAAGATATTTACTCCGGAACCGTGGCGTAGGATTCAACAACGATGTTCAAGCGTCCTTTGGTTGAATCTTACCTTCTGAGCGTAGCTTTTTTTCGACGCTAGATTTGTATATATATATACTATATATACGTAGTTTGAATTTAAAAATGGCCGATAGATTGCCATATCAAAACCTAAACAGAAACTAAAGGTGAAATTGAGGCAGGTGGGCTGGCTGAAAACTATACAGCGCATTTTTTTGCCAGTTTTCCCAAGAAAAAAGTGAACTAGCATGTCGAAGTTCAGGCAGCTTAGGATGCGGTAATAGAACTTCAGCTCCTTTTGAAACTTAGACAGTGTATGCAAAAAGATCGTTAATGAATCCGGCGCCACGGTTTCGGGATAATTTTACTGAAGCTGAGATTTAATTTGAGGAAGATGGGCTGGCTGAATTTCTTCGGCTTAACGGCCGGCTGGTATCCGATCGTTTTTGTGTGTGTGTGGGACAATGTTCAAAACATGACAGACCAAATGCAAAATCATTTGAACCGCTGCAGTCTAAGAGCAGCACTGGAATGCTCAGCTCAGCAGATTCACGCCAAAAAACGAAAATTATATCTATATATCTATCTATATGGTGATCGATCTGAAGGTCCTTGTAAAGAGTTTAAATTGCGAAGACCGTTCATGTTCTGCTGGGAGCCCTCGCAATTTGTGAGTTCGCGAAAGAAATTGTTTTATTCGCGAAAGTTTCGCGAGAGTTTGATATTATGAATCATTATCACTGTATACATTACAGCTTGTTCAGGGCTACCACCTCCTGCCGCCCGGGGGTCCGGCAGGAGAATGGTACCGCACATTTGCTTTTCCCTTCATAGGTACATCCTTGCACCTGCCGCTGGTACTGCCTAACGTTGCTTTCTGAAGTCTCAAGAAACAAGCTCCAAATGCAGCAGCCAAGCTTCCAAAAGTGAGGCTTTGCGAGGGCCAAACACCAAGGCCCCTGGTGCTTGCTTTTCCTCTGATGAGCCCCTTGCTGATGTCTGGGGTCTGCAGATAGGGATATTTTCGCGAAAGTTCCGCGAAAGCTCTGCGAAGGAGTGGGCGAAAGTCAAAGTGCATCTTGAAGGGAGTGGCCCCGTAACCCGTGCCAAAATCTCCCTAATCAGCAACAACCTGTCCTGAGGATTCCGTGATGCTAGCTGCATGTTTGCAAGGCTATGAAGAAGTTATCCGTGATAATTTAGTGTGATTTGGTAGGTGATAAATAAATCTTCATACGAGGAGTTGTTGCTCAACATGGATTCCGCGAAAGATAAACATGGAGTCCGCGAAAGATTCGCGAAAGAAAGTTTTGTTTCGCGAAGAATGGCCGTTTGCAGATAAAGGAATTTGGATCAACCGCCATATATATATATATATATGTGTGTGTATGTATATTTTTATAATTATATTGTATATATATATACATATTTAACTATGTATATATATATATACATCTTTAACTATATTATTATTATTAGTTTCTTATTATTCATTATTATTATATATATATATATTGTTTGTTTTGTGTTTGGTTGCAGCTAGTGAGCCTGAAAATTCATCGGCTCCATAGATTTTGTAACCCTGCGTTTTATTATTTGGTATGTGGCTATGTTCGGTGTTTAAACTGATAAATTTTTGGGCCGGAGTCCAAATTGTAGTTTTGTCCCACCCTGGTACTGGATGTATGGTTTGTTTTCTTTCGATGTCAGTACAGGAATCTTAGCCTGATGAAACTGGGGTCGACCCTGAGGGCCACCCCAGACGGGACTATGTAAGGATCCTCAACCCAAACTTACGCAGTGTGTGGATTTGTGCGTGTGTGTGCGTTGCTTTGTCCTCGCTTCCTGAAATTTTCCCACTTACAGTAGCTGGAAAGGATGCGCCCGTATGCAATTGGCACCTTCCGGCGTAGTTGTAGTTTACTGTTCGCATCCATACCATACTGGAATGGCAAGAATCAAATTTCCCAGGTTTCCTGCTACACCCTAGCGATGCAGATCCCAAGTCTTGGCACATACGAAGGACCCAATGCTCGAGAACCTCATCAGCCAGGCTGATGCTGAAGAAGCGCAGAAGACAATCCCAAATCGACGAGGCTCGTTGTCAAGTTCACCATGGTGGTGAAGGGGTTCGTCGCTGATTCCTGTGGTATGCTCATGCACAAAGGATTCTGAAGCGGCACTGTCAATCTCTTGGTAGGGGTGGACATTCAATGTCTATGTGGTTAGCCACTTTGCATAAAATTTGCATCAATTTGTTCCTCAGTTTTTTCCGCCGACTTGCCAAGTGCTGTTCTAACCGCATAGGCACCGGGAAAGAGATCAAGTTCGAGAAGAAGTTCATCTTGGTTCAGTTAGATCATGGACATATGACTGCCGGGGTCAACACCGGGCGCTGCCAGGAGCCGGCGGGAATGAAGCGGAGGGAGTGTGAACGGTGACAGTTTTTTTGTTAAGCAGTCTTTGGGATCATCTTTATTGGTTGTAAACCGAGAAGTGCCAGCTCAAACGGCGTATTTCGAAATTGGGTGGATCACAGCGGTTTCCAATCACATTCTTCAAAATTCGATCCAGGTTCAAAACCGTGAGTGCACGGTCCTCCTCACATCACGCGGTCGTTGTCAGGCCAAGGTTCTGAGCAACGACACTCTCCAAGACCAGAAAGGAGCCGCTTCAAGGGGCGCACGAAATATCACATAACCAGACAACAGTGTGGCCCGCACGGAAAAGCAGGCGATAAAACACCAATTTTTCCAGTTTTATCGAAGTTTCCGAAGAAGATTAGGTTGTGAGTTCCCGCAAAACAATTATTTAGTGACATAGTGAGCGCAAAAAAGAAAAGTAATTTGTAAATTTCTACCATGTTGTGGCCACGCTGGGCATATGTGGGGCCTATGTTGGTCCATGTTGGGTCCAAAACGGGTGGATAATTTAAGCTTTGATTTTAAGAGCGTCGATGACAAAAATGGACCCTTCGTTATTACACGGCCGTGTTGAGCCTATGTGGGGCCTATGTTGGTCCATGTTGATGTTGGGCACTTGTTGGCCGAAAACGCTGGGGATCATTCATGCCTTTATTTTTGAGCGTCAATGACAAAAATGAGCCCTTGGTTTTGGGGCCGTGCTGGGGCCGCGTTGGGACCTATGTGGGGCCTACGTTGGGTCTAGTTGGTCCTTGCTGGGCTCTTGACGGTTGAAAACGGGGGGAGTGTCATTTAAGCCTTGATTTTTGAGCTGGTTTTAGTGCTATTATTTTGGGGCGTCGCGACATGCTGGACCCTGTTTGAAAACCGCGTCTGATCCAGTCTGAACCCTGTCTGAACCGGGTCAAAGGTCAGACCTTGCGACGTGCGTTTTTCAGTGTCGCAAGTCTGCTCCCTCTGCGTCGTCTTTGCCTTGCGACAGGGTCTGTGCGTAAAAGCTGCTCTGTGCAAATGCTTCTGTGGGCAAAAGGTCTCTGTGTAAAAACTCTGTGTAAAAGCTTCTGCGTGTAAAGGCTTCTTCGTGCAAAGGCTGCGTCTGTGTGTAACAGGGTCTGTGTGTAAAAGCTGTTCTGTGTAAAAGCATCTTTGTGTAAAAGCTTCTGCGTGTAAAAGCTCCTGTGTGCAAAGCTGCTCCGTGTGAAGATTTGTCTGTGTTAATACTTCTGTGTGCAAAAGCTGCCCTGTGTAAAGGCTTCTCTCTGTGTAAACACTTCTTTGTGTGTGAAAGCTTTGTGTGCAAAGCTGCTCTATGTAAAGTTGACTGTGTGTAAAAGCTGCTCTGTGTAAAGGCTTCTCTCTGTGTAAAAGTTGCCCTGCATAAAGGCTTTCCGGTGTAAAAGCTTCTGTGTGTGAAGGTGCCTGTGTCCAAAAGCTCCTCTGTGTAAGGTGCTTTCTGTGTAAGGTGCTTTGTGTGTAAAAGCTGCTCTGCGTGTAAAGGACTGTAACGGCTTCTGTGTGTAAAAGCTGCTCTGTGTAAACACGTCTGTGTGTAATAAGGCTTCTGTGTGCAAAAGCTCCTGTGTGCAAAGCTGCTTTGTGTAGAGGCGTCTCTGTGTGTAAACACTTCTTTGTGTGTGCAAAGCTGCTCTGTGTAAAGGCTTCTCTGTGTTAAATATGTCTGTGTGTAAAAGCTGCTCTGTGTAAAGGCCTCTCTGTGTAAATTCTTCTTTGTGTCAAAGCTGCCTAGTGTAAAGGCTCCTCTGTGTAAACGCTTCTTTGTGCAAAAGCTGCCTTGTGTAAAGGCTTCTCTGTGTGAACGCTTATCTGTGTAAAAACGTCTATCTGTAAAGGTGCCTGTGTCCAAGAGCTCCGCTGTGTAAAGTCTGTTCTGTGTAGTAGCTGCTCTGTGCGTAAAAGCTGCTCTGCAGGTAAAAACTTTTGTTGTAAAACCCTGCTTTGTGTAAAAGCCTCTGTGCTTAAAGGCTTTTGTGTGTAAAAGCTGCTCTGTGTAAAAGCGTTTGTGAGTAAAAGGCCTCTGTGTGTAGAAGGCCTCTGTGTAAAGGCTGCTCTGTGTAAAAGCTTCTACGTGTAAAGGCCTCTGTGTGCAAAAGTTGCTGTGTGTAAAAGTGTCTGTGTGCAACAGCTGCTTTGTGTAAAATCGTCTGTATGCAGCAGAGTCTGTGCGTAAAAGCTGCTTTGTGTAAAAGCGTCTGTGTGTAAAAGCCCGGTGTGCAAAGCTGCTTTGTGTAAAGGCTTCCCCGTGTACTGTAAATGCTTCTGCGTGTAAAAGCTGCTCTGTGTAAAGGCTCCCCTGTGTAAATGCTGCCTGTCTGTCGATCCGTCTGTTTGTCTGTCTGTCTGTCTGTCTGTCTGTATGCCTGTCTGTCAATCTATCTAAGTCTCCATCTGTCTTTCTATCTATCTATTCCCTTCTATTCTTGTCTATTCCTATCTATTTCTATCTATTCCTATCTATTCCTATCTATTTCTAACTATTCTTATCTATTCCTATCTATTCCTATCTATTCCTATCTATTCCTATCTATTCCTATCTATTCCTATCTATCTATCTGTCTGTCTGTCTATCTATCTGTCTATCTATCTATCTATCTTTCTGTCTATCTATCTATCTCTCCATCTATCTATCTTTCTTTCTTTCTTGCTTTCTTTCTTCTCTATCTATCTATCTATCTATCTATCTATTTGTCTATCTATCTATCTATCTATCCATCTATCTATCTATCTATCTATCGATCTATCTATCTATCTATCTTTATATCTATCTATCTATCTATCTATCTATCTTTCTATCTATCTATCTATCTATCTATCTATCTTTCTATTCTTATCTTACCTTATCTTATCTTATCTTATCTTATCCGATCTATCTATCTATCTTTCTTTCTGTCTTTCTTTCTTGCTTTCTTTCTTCTCTATCTATCTATCTATCTATCTATCTATCTATCTATCTGCCTATCTAACTATCTTTCTTTTCATCTATCTACCCATCCACTTATCCAGGGTGGGATCGATTCGGTTCGGTTTCTTTTTCCAGGAACGTGTGAATTTCCGGTTCCCGGTTCGGTTCGGTTCGGTTTCTGGGGATATAATTTAAAAAAAAACGGTTCGGTTCGGGTCGGTTTCGGGCTCCTAACCGGTTTGGTTTCCGGTTCCTAACCGGTTCGGAGTAAGTCATGGTCTTGGTATTTGCTTTTCACGGCCATTCAAAAAGCCAAAACATGTTCCCACTTAGTTGTTTGTTATGATTCATTTCGGCTTTCGGGTCCTAATACATTGCGTCAGGTGGAAAAGGAACGTCAGGCCACGGGCTGTTTTTGCTTTTTTTAGGCCGCCAAAAAAGCAAATCCAACACGAGGCACAAGGGCTGTGCTTGTGCATTGCAAAAGGGTTGTGTTTTTTCTTTTTTGTGGCTTTCGAGAAAGCAAATCCAATTCGAGGGCACCAGTCTTTTTTTGAGGGGGCTGCCAAAACAGCAAATCCAATAGGAGGGCAGAAGGGTTGTGTTTTTGCTTTTTTGGGGGTCCGAAATAGCAAATCCAATACGAGGGCAGAAGGGTTGTGTTTTTGCTTTTTTGGGGTTGCCAAAAAAGCAATTCCAAGACGAACGCAACTTTGGAACCAAGGTGCTTTCCAATATTTTGGAGAGCCGCAGACATTATAGACTAATCTCTACAGACAAGTATATGCAGATATATATATATACACATACATGTCTGCTTGAGAAAAAGCAGAGCACATGCCGGCGGTTCGCCTCCGGTTCCTCCCTCCGGTTCGTCCGATTCGGGAGCTTATTTTATACATTAGCGGTTCGGTTGGGTTCGGTTTCCCAGCTGCCGGTTTCTGGGCGGTTTCCGGTTTGCACGGTTCGGTTCCCGGTTCGCGGTTCGGTTCGCGAACCTTCCTGCCTATCTCTCTCTATCTCGGTCGCTGTCTCTATCCCTATCTCTATCTCTCTGTCTCTCTACCTCTCTCTCTCTCTCTATCTCCTCTCTCTCTCTCCCTCTCTATCTCTCTACCTGTCTATCCATCTATCCATCTATTAATCCGTCAACCTATCTATCTGGCTATCTAACTATCTATCTATCTATCTACCTATCTATCTAACTGTCTTTCTTTCTTTATTTATTTATTTCTTTCTTTTTTTTCAAATTATCTATCTGTCTATTTATCTATCTGTCTATCAATCTATCTATCTGCCTATCTATCTATCTGTCTATCTTTCTATCTACCTATCTACCTATCTACCTATCTACCTATCTACCTATCTACCTACCTACCTACCTACCTACCTATCTTTTTATCTATCTATCTATCTATCTATCTATCTTTCCGGTCTAATCTAATCTAATCTAACCTAATCTCATCCATCTATCTATCCATCTATCTATCTATAGAATTGCCACAACCATATGAGACCAACCCCCAGGTCACAAACCCGTTGCGTTTTGGCTTTTTGGGGTTTGTACCATGCTGCCTTGTATCTGGGAAAAGTCGTTGTGCGCCCTCTAGTTCTAGGCTTGAGGGGTAAGAACAGAGAAGCAAGTGACGGTGGGTATCGATGCCCCCCCGATTTTTGGGCCCCCCTGACTCACGACTATTGGAGGTAATCGGGTACACAACCGGGTAGACAAAGAGAGTCTGTATGGACAGAGAGATAAGCCCAGAGACGTGAACAGGTGTAGAGATTGCTGGAGTAGAAAAACAAGTCGAATAGCTAGACAGACAGGTAGAGGAAAAGTAGACCAATAGATTATGTGGGGACCCAGTGAAAAGTTGGTCTTTGAATAGTTGGCGTGCGGCAGTGGATGGAACTGACAAAGAGAAACCAGGATAGATGGATGGATAGATAGATGGATGGATAGATCGATAAATACATAGATTACATAGATAGCTAGATAAATACCTAGATAATCCTAGATAGCTAGATAATTAGCTAGATAGATAGATAAACAGATAGCTATAGATAGGTTGACTGATAGATAGATGGATCGATAAATGGGTAGATAGCTAGAGAAATACCTAGATAGCTAGATAATTAGCTAGATAGCTAGATAGATGGATAGGTTGCGAAAGCCGGCCGGACGATTGCGAAAGCCAGCCGGACAGGCTGTCTCGTTGTTGTTTGCGAACGTAGTGAGAGATTAGGGGGCCTGGGGGGACCCCTTGACAAACGGGCCAAATTTGGCAGCCTTCAGTTGGTGTTTAGGGTGGGTTTTGAGAATGTTTTGCAGGGTTAGGTACCAGGTGGCAAATGGGAGACAGTGGGGTATCGATTCCCCCCTGGTCCGTGATTATTGGCCCCCCTGGTCCGTGATTATTGGGAGTAACCGGGTAGACAAAGAGAGCAGATTGTGCTTACGTTCGACCAAGAACGGCATGTTCTTTTGGGGCATGTTTTGCCCAAAAGGAACACGCCGCTTTTGGGTCATCTTGGAACCGTATTGCGCCTAGACGGGACGTATGTATAGACAGAGAGATAAGCTTGGAGACGTCAATAGGTTATAGATAGATGGAGAGTAGAAAAATACATTAAGCTTACAGATAGATGAGAAGTAGAAAAATAGATAGAATAGATAGACAGGCGGATAGAGGAGAAGCAGACAAATATAGGTTATGTGTGGACCGAGAGATATGTCACTTAGATAGATAGACAGATAGATAGATCGATAGATAGATAGATAGCTGGATACATATAGATAGATAGATCGATAGTAGATAGATAGATAGATCGATAGGTAGATAGAATTAGATAGAATTAGATAGAATTAGATAGATAGATAGATAGATAGGTAGATAGATAGATAGATAGGTAGATAGATAGATAGATAGATATTGTAGAACCCCCGTTTGGCTTAAGACTGCTTTTGCCGTTTTGGTGCAGGAGGGGGGGTATTGGTGCACGGCTGGTGCGCGGAAAAGGAAAATAGGGGCAAGGGTGGGTCTGGGAAGGGAAAA
>Ga0126342_10021764_pt1 | contig 10658 bp, 6 predicted proteins | sample Cyp1metagenome_FD_92528 | JGI IMG/M metagenome (GOLD analysis project Ga0126342, IMG submission 92528) | Coral microbial communities from Lord Howe Island, Old Settlement Bay, Australia - Cyphastrea 1 metagenome | ecosystem: Host-associated > Invertebrates > Cnidaria > Coral ...
TGGAGTAAGGAGTGTGGAGTGTAAAGTGCAAAGTGTGGAGTGTAAAGTGTAAAGTGTATAGTGTAAAGTGTAGAGTGTGGAGTGTGGAGTGTAGACTGTGGTGCGTGGAGTGATGAGTGTAGAGTGTGGAGTGTGGAGTGTACAGTGTAGAGTGTAAAGTGTGGAGTGTAAAGTGTAGAGTGTGGAGTCTAAAGTGTGGAGTGTGGAGTGGAGAGGGTAGAGTGTAGAGTGTGGAGTGCAAAGTGTAGAGTGTAAAGTGTGGAGTGTAAAGTGTGGAGTGTAAAGTGTGGAGTGTAAAGTGTAGAGTGTGGAGCGTAGAGTGTAGAGTGTGTAAAGTGTCGAGTGTAGAGTGTAAAATGTGGAATGTAAAGTGTGGAGTGTAAGGTGTAGATTGTGGAGTGTGGAGTGTACAGTGTACAGTGTGGAGTGTAAAGTGTCCAGTGTGGAGTGTGGAGTGTAAAGTGTAGGGTGTAAAGTGTAGAGTGTGGAGTGTGGAGTCTAAAGTGTGGAGTGTGGTGGAGTGTAGAGTGTGGAGTGCAAAGTGTAGAGTGCAAAGTGTGGAGTGTAAAGTGTGGAGTGTAAAGTGAAGAGTGTGGAGTGTAGAGTGTAGAGTGTAAAGTGTGGAATGTAAAGTGTGGAGTGTGAAGTGTAAAGCTTGGAGTGTGGAGTGGAGTGTGGAGTGCGGAGTGTGGAGTGTGGAGATCGATGTTTCGTGCGAAGCTTCCGTCAATTTTCATCACATCTCACAAAATGCCACGCCTGCCACGGAATCTGCACCCTGTCGCCACTTGACGCAGCCCTGCCAATGCCATTTGCAAAAAACACGCAGCACAACACGTCTAAAGTGCTGCGCCTGCCACGCAAAATGCGATGGACACGTCCAAAGTGTTGCGCCCGCCACGAAAACTGCAACGCATCTTCTGAAAACCTCGCAAAAGTATTACGCCTGCCACACAAAATGACATTCGACACGTTACAAAACACGTCTGAATGTCACGAAGTGCCATGCCTGCCACGCGAAACGAAGCGAACGGTTGCGGATGGTTGCGGACGTAAACGCAACGTCGCGCGAACACACCCTCAGGCCCCCAGACCCCCAGAGTGAAACGGGAACCCTTGCTACGCATTCGGGAATAAGTGACCACTATTCCAATCAGAGGCTACTTGTGTATCGTTTTTGGTGGTTGCTTTAAGAGTCAAGGAACGTAGAGCACTAGCGCAAAAGCTGCCATGAGGAAGATGCCAATGAAGTGGCTAAAGACATAGTCCATAATGGACTTGCTGTGCTGGTTGCCAAAGTCCCCTTGCAACAAATCCGTCGGAAGCCTTGGCCAAATCGGGCCAAAAAAAATGGTGACATCTTCGTTCCACGGTGGAGCCATGACCGAACTGGAACAATGGAGCCACTCATCAAATCCAAGAAGCACAAAGGTGGTGCCAAACAAAGTTCCTGCCACCACCGCCATCGTAGAGCCAATTAACAGCTGCAGGATGGTCGTGTTCTTCGGCAGTCCTGCCAATTCTGGCAACTAAGGTATGGGGCCAAACGAGGGTACAGCTCCACAATGTTTCTCATTTTCTGTGTTGGACCAACCATTTTGGGGTCCAATATGGTCCAAGCATTTCGACTCATACCAGAATGGAGAGCAAGAGATTAAATTCTTTGCAAGTTTTGACAGAACAAGCCATGGCAGTCTATCTGATGCCGCAAACACGAGCGTTCTTGTGATGGATATTGCATACAAAATATTACGAAATCCTGTTCTGTGCCAAAGGGCGCTTTCGTCGGTGTAAATTGTTTCAACTCCAACTCGTTCGAGATTTGATGTGGGAGGTTCATCCTGCTTCACAAGTCTTCACCGTTCCCATCCATTCCTATCCATTCCCATCCCAACTGCAGGTCTCGGTTCATTCTCCCCATCCTGTATGCATCCGCCCGACTTCGAGATCACTTTCGGAACAGGTGCGGTGGTTCGGGTGGACACGTTCGGACAACCATGAATGGACTCGTTCCTTGGATGCAGACCATGTGGAACAGAGTCCACACATATCAAACAGCATGTAGTTTCATGTATCAAATGTTGTCAGATATAATTTCGGATCATTAGTCATTGACAGTTTTCAATGTCCGTATATCATATGCCAATGTGATTCAATCGGCATGTGCTCAAATCCGTTTGCATCTCATATCAATGCAGCATCTGGGTTCACATTTCCATCAAAAAAATGGGATGCGCTAATCTTACCTAAACGGGTACACTAACATAGATGTGACAAACCATCTAAGTTTGCCATTTGGAAAATGATCTACAACTGGTGGGTTTTCTATGGTGGTCTCGGCCATCGCCCAGCGTCGCTGGTGCGCATGGTGCGCACCTGGCGCATTTCTTCACCCACCACCAGTTCCGTCGGATCCGATGCAGCTCGTGCGAGACACCTGGGCGGGCTCCCTGCGTTGGATGTTACACTTCGCCTTTTTCTCAGGACGTTCCAATTTAGAAGTCCTAGTCTTCAAATCGGAGCTGTTTGGATGATTCAATTGAAAAGGCCCCTCTTTTCGATGGAAAACATCCTGAGCAAGTGCTGAAATTCCGGTCAAAAGGCACCCCAAACATGGTGAAGATTGGGTTCAGACCCACCACCCCCAGCGTCCCATCGGAAAGGTATGGAATCTCAGATGGCTTTATACAAAAAAAGCTACATCCACAAGAATCCAATTGTTTCTTTCCCACCAAAATTGTGTCTCAAATTTCCATTCGAAAGCCAGACAGATGCGTTGTCGCTGCCACGCTTCGGGGCGGGTTCGGGATTCGGCTCCGAAACCACCGAGGATGCAGGCGAATTGTGTTCCCGTGCCACGTTGGCCGCAATCTCCTGGAGGTGCCATGGCGATATGGTCAACGTTTCATCGGTTGAGCCAGTCACCATATTTGCTAAGGGGGCATTTGGAATCTGGAATTAACAGTGTGGTTCTGGAACCGAACCGCGAACCGCGAAACGAACTGGAAACATAGGAACCGAACCGGAACCGTTCGTGTTACCGAACCGAACTGGTGGGGAACCGAGCCGTTTGGAGTGCGAACCGCAAACACGAACCGGTTGCAAACCGGTTGAGAACCGCAGGCATCTGCCTATGTTCCCTTCACTCTTCCACGGGCTTCTTTGCCCGAGTTCGTCCGGTGATGTTCCTTGCCACATTTGCATGTGCAAAAATCAATTTGGCGGCTGAAGAGAAAAGAGGGGAAAACGGAGAGAGGAGAGAGACAGCAAAGAGTAACGGTCTAGAGTCTAGATATTTTAGGCTTAGGCTCCCAAATCAAGGCATGGAATTGTTTCCATGTCGGGGTCTTTCAATTTTAAGGTTCATGTGCAGCTTGGCAAACTGCACACCCCGAGAGAGCACCGTTTGCTTTTTCCACGCCCTGGGAAAAGCAAATCCGCCCTGGAAAAAGCAAATCCGCCTACACGGGGATTTGCTTCTTTAGAGCCGTTAAAAAAGCAAAAACATCAACGGGGTTTGCCGCCAACGCCGGGGGAGCAAAATGTCTAGGTAGCATTTTCGACATTGCTCTTACAAACTCTCAAACCTACTATCCTTTCCAATCCTCCTGAACCGCAAGCTCGTCTCCAACATCCTCAAGCGAACTCACTGAAGTCACAAACCGTCTGTGAAACGGAAACGAAACGAAACGGAAAATATGTCAAATAAGTGCGAAACGAAACGAAACGAACCGATCATCTCTGCGAACCGAACCGAACCGTAGGCTCCTACGAAACGAAACGCCAAACATCCAGTTCCTGGAAAACGAAAACGAAACGAAACGAATAGTATTGGTTTATATACCACATTACAGTTGATGTTGATGCATCTCTTGCCAGTGGCCTTGGTTCTGGATCTTCAACCTCACACTGTCGCAGTCTTCCCTGGGCTCCTTTTTCGACGGAGACAGCTCTTTATCTGGGCTGTTCAACACCGAGGACAAAGAGAAGAAGACTAGAGACACAGATGCCAGCACAAGGCCCACACAGTTCAGCAGCGGATGTTGAATGACTTCCTTGTGCACGCCGAAGAGGCCAAAGTGCCCAATGAACCAACCCACCAACATGTTGCTTAAATCCCACATCGTCAGCCCAAGGCCCAGACCTGAACGGAGTCATGCGGAGTCCCAAAGGTCCAAAGTTGGTGTGTCAAAAACTGGCAGCACACTCTGGGGGCTAAGTTGTGAGATCATCTTCAATTCATAGTCCTATAATGCCCCAATACTCCGGCCAGAACGAGACTAACAAGATTTTCAACTCTCGGCATCTCTGATCTGGGTGTGCCTGGAAATGGGACATTGTACCCCCAGTTTTTGGGAAAAAGGGTTCAGCCCAAGGCACCAATGATCTGGATGATGTATGGGCACATGAGGTTGCCTGGGCTGCGTGCTTTTTGCGCAACCAGCACACTACTACCACTACTACCAGCCAACCGTTGCAATAAAACACCGGCCGAAACCATTGCAAAAAAATAACGGGGAACTTGCAAACATCACCATGGTGAAAAACACCGGGGAATTGTTGTAAAAAACGCCGGGGAACCGTCGCAATAAAAAACAGCAGCAGTTCAGATCGGGGAAACACCAACCTGTCAGTCCTAGTTGCCCAGCATCCACATGGCTCCTCCCAACGCCGCCAACGGCTCAAACTTGGGGATGGTGAGGCCATCTGCACCTGGAGATTAAAAAAAACCCACCTCTCAAGTTGATAGTGCTTTATCACCCCCTACCCGAGACAATGTTGACTCGGTGGGGATCCCAAAGTCCCATGGTTTTGGCCCATTTTGGCTCGTGGGGATGTTGGGGATGTTGGGGATGTTGGGGATAGTCAATTCTAAAAATCTGTGGGCCAAGAGGCTGGTCAAGAGCATTCCTTGCAGCAAACCCACTCCGAGAATGCCTAAGGACATGGCTGCACAGAAGAAAATACCATCACCTGTGTCGTACTTCTTCACGGGCAAGTAGTTCAATGCGAATCCGACAGCAGCTACTAGACAGCATGCATTGCCACGGACCAATCTTGTGGTTTCATCAGCATCCATGGCGGTTTCATGAACATCCATGGCGGCTTGGCTGGTCGGATTGTTCTGGGCTAATTCACTTGAGAAAGAAATCAAACTGGGCGAACAAAATCACGCACTGCCTCACTGATGTGTAGTAAGCCACACTTCTTTGGTGGATTTACGGGTTCCCTGCTACCGAGACGTTCCCAAACCATATTCAGCCCATTTTATCATAAATCAGGTTTGCTCTCGAATTCTCCCTTTCCCGATCGAAAAACATTGAAGTGGACTGAAGACAATGGCAAGTAAAGCATAAAATGCTGACAGAAATGGCGGTGTCCAGGTGATGATCACTTGATGTTGAACAATGGACCCATCCCAAACACCTCGCCAGAATTTCCTGTCGCTCCTCCACGTTTCCCCCTACCCCAATTGTTGTGGTGTCACATACATAGCAACCACAAATCCTCCACCCGTCCACCAAAACATGTAAGTTCCAAACTTAAACACATACCAACACATAGAATTACATATGTATATACATCATTTTGCATATTCAATAAAAATCCATCCCCATCCAATAAACCCCGCCTTCAACCAGCTCTTCTTGGGATCCTCCCTCGCGTTCACTACGGGGGGGCTAGCAAACGCTCCGGGAGGGTTAGCATACACTCGGGGAGGGTTAGCATACACTTGGGAAGAGGTAGCATACACTCAGGAAGGGTTAGCATACTCTTGGGAAGGGTTAGCGTTACACTTGGGAAGGGTTAGCATACACTCGGGAAGGGTTAGCACGTGTTAGCATGCACTCGGGGAGGGTTAGCATGCACTCGGGCCAACCCTTCCCGAGTGCTTGGGTTGGCCCGAGTGCATGCTAACCCTTCCCCAGTGTATGCTAACCCTCCCGGAGTGTATGCTAACCCTTCCCAAGTGTATGCTAACCCTGCCTGAATGTATGCTTACCCTCCCGGAGTGCATGCTAACCCTTCCCGAGTGCATGCTAACCCTCCCCGAGTGTATGCTAACATGTGCTAACCCTTCCCAAGTGTATGCTAACGCTTCCTGACTATATGCTAACCCTCCCGGAGTGCATGCTAACCCTCCCCGAGTGTATGCCACCCCTTCCCGATGTGTAGGATAACCTTCCCAAGTGTATGCTAACCCTTCCCGAGTGTGTGCCAACCCTGCCGGAGTGTATGCTAACCCTTCCCAAGTGTAGCTAACCCTGCCTGAATGTATGCTAACTCTTCCCAAGTGTATGCTAACCCTGCCTGAGTGTATGCTAACCCTTCCCGAGTGTATGCTAACCCTCCCGGAGTGTATGCTTACCCTTCCCGAGTGTATGCTAACCGTTCCGGAGTGTATGCTAGCCCTTCCCGAGTGTATGCGAACCCTGCCTGAGTGTATGCTAACCCTCCTGGAGTGTATGGTTACCCTTCCCAAGTGTATGCTAACCCTCCCGACGTGTAGGATAACCTTCCCAAGTGTATGATAACCCTTCCCGGAGCGTGTGCCAACCCTGCCGGAATGTATGCTAACCCTTCCCAAGTGTATCTAATCCTGCCTGAATGTATGCTAACTCTTCCAAGTGTATGCTATAACCCTTCCTGAGTGTATGCTAACCCTTCCCGAGTGTATGCTAACCCTCCCGGAGTGTATGCTAACCCTTTCCGAGTGTATGCTAACCGTCCCGGAGTGTATGCTAACCCTTCCCGCGTGTATGCTAACCCTACCTGAATGTATGTTAACTCTCCTGGAGTCTATATGCTAACCCTTCGCAAATGTATGCTAACCTTCCCGGAGTGTATGCTAACCCTTCCCAAGTGTATGCTAACCCTCCTGGAGTGTATGCCAACCCTCGCGAAGTGTATGTCTACTCTCCCGGACAGATGCTACCCCTTCCCGGAGTGTATGCTAACCCTCCCGACGTGTAGAATAACCTTCCCAAGAGTATGCTAACTCTGCCTGAATGTATGCTAACCTTCCGGCGGTGTATGCTAACCCTTCCCAAGCATACAGCTTACCCTCCCGGAGTGCATGCTAACCCTTCCTGAATGTATGCTAACCCTCCCGGAGTGCATGCTGTATGCTAACCCTTCCCGAGTGTATGCTAATCCTCCCGGAGTGTATGCCAACCCTTCCTGAGCGCATGCTAACCCTCCCGAAATGTATGCTAACCCTTCACAAGTGTATGCCAACCCTGCCTGAATGTATGCTTACCCTCCCGAAGTGTATGCTAACCCTCTCGGAGTGTATGCTACCTCTTCCCGAGTGTATGCTAACCCTCCCGACGTGTAGAATAGCCTTCCCAAGAGTATGCTAACTCTGCCTGAATGTATATGATAACCTTCCGGGGGTGTATGCTAACCCTTCCCAAGCATACAGCTTACCCTCCCGGAGTGCATACTAACCCTTCCTGAATGTATGCTAACCCTCCCGGAGTATATGCTGTATGCTAACCCTTCCCGAGTGTATGCTAATCCTCCCGGAGTGTATGCTAACACCCTTCCCGAGTGTGTGCCAACCCTCCCGGAGTGTATGCTAACCCTCCCAAGTGTAGCTAACCCTACCTGAATGTATGCTAACCCTCCCGGAGTGTATGCTAACCTGTATGCTAATCCCTGGAGTGTTTGCTAACGTTTCCTGAGTGTATGCTAACCTGATTGTATGCTTACCCTCCCGGAGTGTATTCTAACCCTCCCGGAGTGTATGCTAACCTTTCCCAAGTGTATGCTAACCCTGCCTGAATGTATGCTAATCCTCGCGGAATGTATGCTAACCCTGCCTGAATGTATGCTAACCCGGTAAGCATACATTCAGGCACAGTTACCATACACGGAGGAAGGGTTAGCATACACTCCGGGCGTTAGCATACACTCAGGAAGGGTTAGCATACACTTGGGAACGGTTGGCATACACTCCGGGAAGGTTAGCATACACTCAGGAAGGGTCAGCATACACTCCGGGAGGGTTAGCATACACTCCGGGAGGGTTGGCATACACTCGGGAAGGGTCAGCATACACTCCGGGAGCGTAAGCATACATTCAGGCAGGGTTAGCAGACACGGGAAGGGTAAGCATATGTTAGCATACATTCCGGGAGCGTTAGCAGCATGCACTCGGGAATGGGTTTGCATGCACTCCGGGAGTAGCATGCGCTTGGGAAGGTTTAGCATACACTCGGGAAGGGCTAGCATACACTCGGGAAGGGTTAGCATACACTCCGGGAAGGTTAGCATACACTCCGGGAAGGGTAGCATACACTCGGGAAGGGTTCGCATACACTCGGGAAGGGCTAGCATACACTTGGGAAGGGTTAGCATACACTCGGGAAGGGTTAGCATACACTCCGGGAGGGTTAGCATACACTCGGGAAGGGTTCGCATACACTCGGGAAGGGCTAGCATACACTTGGGAAGGGTTAGCATACACTCGGGAAGGGCTAGCATACACTCGGGAAGGGCTAGCATACACTCGGGAAGGGTTAGCATACACTCCGGGAAGGTTAGCATACACTCGGGAAGGGTTAGAATACACTCCGGGAGGGTTAGCATACACTCCGGGAAGGTTCGCATACACTCGGGAAGGGTTAGCATACACTCGGGAAGAGCTAGCATACACTCGGGAAGGGTTAGCATACACTCCGGGAAGGTTAGCATACACTCCGGGAAGGTTAGCGTACCCTCGGGAAGGGTTCGCATACACTCGGGAAGGGCTAGCATACACTTGGGAAGGGTTAGCATACACTCGGGAAGGGTTAGCATACCCTCGGGAAGGGTTAGCATACATATCGGGAAGGTTAGCATACACTCCGGGAAGGCTAGCATACACTCGGGAAGGGTTAGCATACCCTCGGGAAGGGTTAGCATACACTCCGGGAAGGTTAGCATACACTCCGGGAAGGTTAGCATACACTCGGGAAGGGTTCGCATACACTCGGGAAGGGCTAGCATCCGGAAGGGTTAGCATACACTCGGGAAGGGTTAGCATACCCTCGGGAAGGTTAGCATACACTGCCGGAGGGTTAGCATACATTCAGGCCGTGCAGAACCCGATGCACCTCAATGAGCAAGAAAAGAGCTGCGTGCTGAGAAATTGGCCAAGAAACAAAAGAAATTGGACATTTTTGGCACTTTTACCTGTCTAGGACACTTTCATGCTACTGTCGCAAACATATCCCTGTGCTTGTCATGGTTCTACATGTTCTGTGAATGTTCTCAATATCTTGTCAAGGTTCCTGAAATCATTCCATGGTTATACAGAACCTTCGAAGCCAAACACATCTTCTATAAAACAATGACACCATCTGGTTCAAACATGTCTTGCTGATCAAAAGGTGACCTAGAAAAAGACGTGTTCACCCTGAAAAGACAAGCGGTTTGACCTTGTCAAATTCGTTTGTGAAAATTAACTCGCCAGCTCAGAGTATGTACCGATCTCTCTGGGCGAAGTGATGATTTTTGGAGAATGGAATCGGTACATGCCAATATGATCCAATATGGGCATTGTATCATATGTACCCCTATCCATCCCTTTCCCATATCCCACATGCGCATGCCTGCTGCCAGCCGACCAATGCCGACATCACTGAGCCGCATGTCACTTCATCTGGCCTCCGGGCGGACCAAGTTGACACATGGCATGGACATATCTACCCTTCGCATCTACAGACACCTCCAGGTACCCAAAGTTTCATTGTGAACATGTGGGAAACATGATGTTCTGGGCCGTTCAATTTTTTTGGCTGCGGCCACTGGCCCACATTCTTGGCACAGGCTGAAGACCCGATCCAACTGTAGGTTCTGTAGATCCACCAGTTGCTCAATCCCATGCACAAGGTGAACCCCCCCAGTTGTTTAACCCATGAATACTACAATTATATGGGGGGTTCCTGAAATGGGGGTTGCCCCAAATCATCCAAGTCATTAGATCATGACTTAGTATTGAAACCCATGGTGACTTGGGGTACCCTGAGGTCAGGAAACCTCCATATGATCCATATGAAAAAAACATACTCCTAATCAACTCATCAGTTCACCAAGTGAACTGTGCGTCAACTCAGCTATCGTAAACGGGCCTCACCTTCATTTTTCAGGGTTGCTCCTAAAAACCCAGTTAATTACACTGTAAGGAGGTAACATACGGTAAAATCAGAATTTCCCACCCTGTGTGACCATTATTTACCCATCATTGGTGGGAGCAACCGGTCGTTTTCGCCGAGACACGTCCAACGTCGCGTGGGCAAAATGGCGAAGCTGTGCAGGGCCCAGGGCCACTTTGCGACCTTCCTGAGATGCTGATGCAACATGAAAATGAAAACCATGATGTTTTCCTATTATGTAAATATATACACATACATTTATATAATATATAATCGATGGTTTTCACTTATATAAAATATCAGATACATGATGTTATAATCTTATAAAATATATAATTTAATCCTGTATGTATATATATACACATACATTTATATTATATACACACACCTATTATCGAAGGAAGTTTAGAAGTCAAACTTCCGACAATATGGACAGATGAAAAGCAGAGCAGGGCAGAGGCAGAGAGAAGAGGAAGATTAGAAGAGAGAAGATCAGAAGAGAAAGAGTCAGAAGAA
>Ga0126342_10021765_pt1 | contig 10657 bp, 8 predicted proteins | sample Cyp1metagenome_FD_92528 | JGI IMG/M metagenome (GOLD analysis project Ga0126342, IMG submission 92528) | Coral microbial communities from Lord Howe Island, Old Settlement Bay, Australia - Cyphastrea 1 metagenome | ecosystem: Host-associated > Invertebrates > Cnidaria > Coral ...
CAAATTTGAAACGCTTATAGCCTATAGAGCGGAGCAAAGGCTGTGCCTATAGGTGACAGGCAAGCCTCCTGTGCTTCGTGGCAACAGGCTCTTGACTTGTCAATCTGATGCCATGTCTTTCGACTGTTCAATCTTTTATCATTTCATCTGATCTCATCGCATCGTAGCTTCTCTTGGAAATTGCTCACCCACTGTCACCGCAGTCTGCGTCATCCCATCTCATCTCAACTCATCTCAACTCATCTCATGTCTCCTGAGTTTTTTCACCTCATGCAGCGTCTCTTGGAAATTGCTCACTGCATCCCACTGTCACCGCAGTCTGTGTCATCCCAGCTCATCTCATCTCATTTCATTACTGACTTCCTTCAAATTTTGAAAGTTCAAGTGGCGAAAATGAAGCCTGGACTGTCAGCTCCGCGGGGCCGATCCGAGAATGATCCCGGTTCAAACGAACGTGTTCCGAAACCGTCCGCCGGACAAGCTTCCCCATCCATCTTCCGGGACACTATCTCTCCAACATGAATTCGTGCGAGACGTCCCTCAAAAAGTGAAAGTTGACAATGTGAAAACGAAGCTTTCATGCGAGACATCCCTCAAAATCTCAAAGTCGCAGATGAGTTCTCTTTGCTGTGAGTTCTCGTGGCTGTGAGATCTCTTGGCTGTGAGATCTCTTGGCTGTGAGATCTCTTGGCTGAGATCTCTTGGCTGTGAGATCTCTTGGCTGAGAGATCTCTTGGCTGTGAGATCTCTTGGCTGTGGCGAATAGATTTTTAAAAATCTGTAGCTCGGAAGTTAGACCTTCAAACTTTCTTTGATTGAAATCTACATAAAAGATAGCCAAAAACTGGATTTCGAAGCTTTCCCGTTAGATTCCAATGAAAACCTTAAAGTTTTAGTAATAGGAAGAAGGGATTATATTCTAGCAATTGACCAACGTGCAATGATCATTTATGGTGTTCGTTTATTTTGTGTATATACATACACAATCATACAATCATACAATCATACATACATACATACATGCATGCATGCATGCATGCATGCATGCATGCATATGTGATTATATGTATATGTATATACATATACATATACATATACTGATATTCGTTCACACATCGTATACATCACTACACTCACATATATATGTTGACATATCATCGGTGAGGTAGGTTTGGGATAGGTCGAGGTCTCTAGGCAGTTGTTCATTCACACTCGTTTCTTTTTAACATGTTGTTCAACATGTCATTCCATTTGTGATCGCTGAGGAATGCTCTTTGCCATTTTGGCCTCAAAGATCAAAGCAGTGATCACTTCCAGGTCGAAACATTCCCCCTTTCTTGTAGAGTTTAGGGCCTGGGAAGTCGATCCTGCTCAGGACAAGGTAGGATGTCGAATTTTCCTCCTTGCACACCGTTTGCTCGTCAGCAAGCCATGGCATCCAGGAGAGCTCAAGGGTCGATCAGGCCTGAGGATTCGGTCTCATCAGCCTCCTGGAGCGTTGTTCATGATGGGCAGCACGGTGGTTCAATTAGCGGCAATGTTCAGAGTTTTGGCCATGCTCAAGGTGGAGGTCAGGCTTCAGCACCTAAAGCTCCACCACCAGGTTTTGCTCCAGCTGGGCCTGCCTATGGGATGGCACCGGATCAGCCAGCTCAGGCTGACACAGACTCTGATGATGCTCCCCCTCCTGACATGAGTGGGGCTTTTGTTCAGCCAGCCACGAGTGGCCCTGCTCAACAGTTTCCAGTTGCAGCTCCAGCAACCCAAGCTGCTCGTCAAGTCCTTGGGTCTGCACAGAAGCAAGCGGAGAAGCTGGCAGCTCAGAAAGCCAGGGCCAAGAAACGCGGCGGTCGGGGTGTGAAATGGGGCCAGATGCCAGGCGCAAATGCTCAGAATTGGCAATTGCCCCCATTTGTTCAACAGTTGGGAGCCAAAGAGGATGAGCGCTCGGTCCTCATCATTGACTCGAGGGACAAGAGGATCCAGTCACCATACCAAGGTTGGCCCTTGGACGAGATCCTCCTGAACGCTCAAAGTGGGGTGAACATTCTGTCGGATCGACAGTTGATCAGATCCCCCAACTCAGGCTACCACATGAACCTGTTCTATGTCCGCACCATCGATGGTTACAAGTTCATTTTGGTTGGATCAATGACTTCATATGGCACAGTTCCTTGTGCCCAGTGGGACAGCGCCACTGGCGAGGTCATGAAGCACCAGGCGTTCCAGCCGTTCAGATGGCCCCTGATGACCAATGAGAGTTCGACATGGGTGGATGTCAAGGTGAAGATTGAGGGTGATCTGCTCCTTCACCTTGAGCTCAGGGGGTACCGCTCGGATGCAGACATGACTGTTCAGATGAACTATCTGAATGATGAGTCTCCCAGCTCGACACCTACCTGTTCGTCCCATCCTGCGTGGTCACGATCTTCCGCGGCTGGAGAGTGATCGCCACTTCGTTCGAGGTGGGAGGCAGGCTTTATGCTTGCAGCGATGGTGGAGTGGTCGTTGCCATGGACTTCCCGCTCTGCCACTTCGAGATCAGGCTCACGGCCACGTCCTCGGCAGATTCGATCGGCATGGATGCTGATCGGCTGGAGTTCAGGTTCCGCTCGTCTGGGGACACTATTGATGTGGCCTGTTCACAAGTGGTCGTGCCTTCCACATGGCTCGTGGTGTCGAGAGTTTCTGGGCCTACGCTCATCAAAAACGCTCGGTGGTGCCGCGAGAACCATGCTCGAATTGAAGGGCCAGATCAGACGATGCAGCTCTCGCAGCTGGCGGGGGTTCATGCGCACTGGACGGCTTCGATCGAGGCTGCCACGGTTCAAGAGGTTGGCCCGCGCATTGGTGCTGTGGATGTTGGCACACACCCTGCCAACCTCCACCTGACATGCGAGTCGCCCTTGTTCAAGGCGGAGCACAAGATCGTGCCGAAGGAGGCGCTGGCGCTTCAAGACCACGATGTGGACTTTGAGCTCTCCATGGCAGTGCTGCCTCCGGTCACGGGTGGCCCGTCCGTGGTGCCCTTGGCTTCAACGTCTGGCCTGCTCAGGGACTTGGCTGGGTCGTCACGCCAGTCGATCCCCGTGGCTCCAAAGACCAATGCTGAGGTCTCAGTGAATGAGCCTGGTCAGGCGAGTGAGGCGACAAGCCGAGCTGGAGGTACCGTTCAAGTCCAGAGGCGTTCGCTTGAGGTGAGAATGGCAGAGAGCATGGCGACAGCTGCTGTCACGCCTCAGGCGTTTTTGGATCACGTTGACCAAGCCGTCTCCGGCTACCAGCCTGCTCCGCGTGGACAGCCCAGATCGTTTGGTCCACCGCCAGTGGTTGAAGAGGTCGTTGAGGAGTGCTGATCAGAAGTTCAGCCGGCTCTGGGCCTTTTGGAACCCACTCCGTGAAGGAGTCTTCCCACACTTTCGCGTGAGCATGATCGCTCATTGAGCTCGCAGTGAAACAAGCTGGATGATGTGCATGTAGCATATATGAGGGTTGCTGGGGGGCCCCTTCTTCCATGTTCCCCGTTTGGGTTCCCCCCTCCGCGTTCGGTTTTGGGGTTTTGGGTTCACCTTACACGTTGGGGTCTTGGTTTTATTGGGGCTTTTACCCCCAGTAATGTTTCATGTTCATGCATGAGGTTTCCCTTTCGGTGGGGGGGAAACACATCCAGCTCGGGTCCTACGATCTGTTGGGGATCGCGCGCCTGCTCAGGCACGCTCCTCAGTGGTTTGGTTGTGGGATCCCAGATCGAACGTGTAGCAGAGCGACTGAGCAGTCTGTTTCGGGAAGAAACTAGTTGGTTGGCTGTTCAGTCATCTTGCTCGGTTTGATCTGTGTAGGTTGCGCTCATTTTCAACTGCTAGAGTGTGGTCGTGTCGGTAGGTCGTTCGATTTTGAGTCTTGTGATTTTTAATCTACTGCCTCTGACACCGCATTCTCGTTCAACTCTCTTTTTGCTCGTTCAGCTTTATATTTTGTTTTTATGTGTGTGGGTAGTTCGAACCATTATCCTCGTGAAGAGGTGCCTGTGAAAGGTTGTTCAACCCATGCAAGGACGCAACACGTTGTTGGTCACCAGCTCGAATCATGTCGAGGTTTGGATTATTTTATTTGTTGTTTGCATGTTTAAAGGTTGAACATGTTGTACTCGGGAAGAGGCGCCTGCGAAAGGTTTTTCAACCCATGCATAGCCATAACATGTTGCCGCTCACCAGTTCGAACCATGGCTCATGCACCCAATAGATGGGCGTCTAAGATCTTGAATTTACCAGTTTTCTCTGACGCCTTCGCTCAGGCTGTGCTGAAGTCTCCCTATGCAGACTTGGCATTCGTTTCAGCCATGGAGGTGCGTACAGCTCCAGAGTTCGTGGTGAAAGTGTTCGAATGGTCCTCATCGCTCGAGCCTGACTGTAAGGAAGTACTGTTAGAAAACAAGCTCATGCTGGAACAGTACTGGTCGTTGGCAGGGTCGATTGAGAAGGCTTTCTTTGCATCAACTGCTCAACAGTTGGGGTTTGGTTTATGTGACCCAGTAGCTGTTACTTTGAGTGCAGAGGCTGCCCGGGCCAGATGGGCTATAGCAATGCGGTCGCTAGTTGAAAAACCGGCTCAACCGCCCAGGAAGCTGCTCAAGAAAGACTCCAACGAGCTCTCTCCTACGCCATTGCTGGATCAGGAGAATGCAGCGAGGCTCAAGTGGGCAGGGAAGTTGGAGGCGATCGGACAGCGTGCTGGTGAATGTTCCAAACTGTTGCAAGACACGGCAAACAGCCAGGGCCTGTCACCGGCGGAGACAGTCAAGCTCAGGCAGATGGTGCTCTCTTCCGGTGCTCCCCGAACCATGTCAGCTCATATCACAGCTTGGGAAAGGTTCGAAGAGTGGGCCACCAGCATAGGTCAGGACGTTTTTCCACTCACCCATGACTTGTTGCTGAAGTATGCGCTCGCTTTGGATGAGAGAGAGTGTGGTCCCACGGTGCTGCCATCGTTCAGGACATCCGTGAAGTGGGTCACTTCCAAGCTGGCCATTGAATGCCCCGATCTGGCACACCCCGCCATACTGGCAGTTCAGTCCGAGATCATCAACAAGAGGGCTGCCACTTTGAAGGAGGCAGCCCCCTTTCCGATCGAGGTGGTTGGCTGCATGGAGCTGTTGGTGGTTGATGATAAAGAGCCGGATCCGGCGAGGCTCTTTGTTTGGTGGTGGCTTTGCATGATCTTCGCTTCCTTGCGTTTTGACGACGCCACCCATGTCAAGCCCAAGGAGTTGATCATGGAGGAGCAAGGTCTCTTTGGCGTGGCTTGGCAGACCAAAGTGGAGCGGAAGCGCAGAGGCACCAAGTTCATAGTGCCAAAGGTGGGCTTCAAGACCGGGGAGTGGCTCGAAGCTGGTTGGCAGATCTTTCAGAAGGAAGACATGGAGCGAGATTTTTGGCTCCGTGATTTGAACACCCGCTCAGAGTTTCGTGATGCTCCGGCGGCCTACCAGCGCTCGCTCCAGTGGGTCAGATTCTTTGCCAAGTACGCCATCAACCAGCATTTTCAAGGCACAGAGCTCAGGATGAAAGAGCTGATCAGTGCCCTGCCCCAGATCACTGCACACTCTGCCCGAGTCACATTGCTCGATGCGGCGGTGCATGCTGGCAGATCGACTGAGGAGATTGGTCTGCAAGCGAACTGGAAGAATCCAGGGCCGCTCGTGCTCAAATACAGCCAGGAACAGAACTAATGTTCCGGCCCAGATGGTTCAGCAACTGGTCAAAGACCTTGTTGCCCAGGAGCACCCGCTCGAGGAGGTGGAAGACGCGGTCTTGGATGAGCAGGACGAGGCCTCTTTGACTGAGGTTCAGTTCTATGTCAAGACCAATGGTCGCTCGAGCCATGATTACCGCTACCATTGCCCTCAGCTTGGTAATGATGAAGTTCTAGCATGCGGGCGAGTGGAGCTCGCAGAGTGCACGGAGGTGGGCTCAACACTCCCAGATGTCTCCGTCTTCTGCAAGCATTGTGCGCGTGCAAGACCAGACCTGGCCTCAAGATGCTTCTCTGCCTTCGGCCGTGCTCCTGGAACAGCCTTTTGAGACTTAGGCTGCACTGTTTTGGCGTTATTTTTGCTGGGTTTTCCTGCTTTATTTATTTATCCATTAACTGATTTTCGAGCTTATGGCTCTTGAGTTGTAGCAGTGTGGTCACAATGGTCGATCGCACCGTCTACGATGCAGACAAGATCCCGGATTTGCCGCTGCGTCAGATCTTTGGCAGGCAGCGAGTGTCCGAAGATCTTTGTAAGTTGGCAGCAGACAGCGGCCTGCTCAATGTGGAGACTCTTGCCACGCTCGGCGACACGATTGCCGCAGTGAAGACCTCCATCAGGACAATTGTTGCTGATCCTGCCAAGCTCGGCACAGACGCACCTGCTCAGGAGCTCGCTCTGACCAACCTGGCTGCTGTTTGGAAGACATGCTCTACGATGCAAGATCATTTCGCGGCACGACGTGCCAAGATGGAAGAGGATCCTTCCAAGGTCCCCGAAATTCCTGGTGAAGATCATGCCGAGTTCAGGGACACGTTTGTGGCTCGCCACCCTGATGTTCTTCTTCCTCTTCACCGAGAGCCCCACCGAAAGTTCGTAGAGCGTGTTCAACGTGACTATCTCGTCCATGGTTTCGTTCACTTCTACGAGGTGGGGGAGATCAGGACCAGAAACGAACAGATAGCTCAGAAGTCTGGGATCAGCAAGAACGCAGAAGACCTCCTGCGGGTTGTGATGGTTGATCAGCCAGTGTCAGCAAGCTCAGAGACGCAAGTGATGGACAAGCTGCACGCTTTCTTCATCACACTCGAATACCTCAACATCTGCGAGTTCACTGTTCAGGCAGGCCCGCTGAAGTACCTGGCTGAGCTCGAGGAGTGGCGTCATGAGAACCGTGGGCTAGCCCTACTGCTCACTGTGGACACGCTCATTCGCAAGAAGGTGCACAGAGTCAGCTCTGACCAGCGTAAAAAGTTCACGTCCTTCTCAGCGGCGCTCCTTGAGGTGCTCACCAACCACAAGCAGCTCTGGAATGATGCGCGATCAAGTGCGGAGCTCGACAAGTTCCGTCAGGCCTTGACTGGTTCGGCGGCTCCTGCTACTCCAGCAAAGAAGCGGTCCAGATCGCGATCGCAGTCAACCATGAAGGTCTCCCCGAAGGCCAAGAAGAACAAACAGCGGCGGGCGCGCCAGAAGCAAGTGCTCCAGAAAGCCAAAGCCCTGGTTGCCTCTCATGGACCGCCCGATCGTGCGGAAGGCAAGAAAGCCGCTGCTCGTGACGAACGGGTGCCCGCCAAAGAATGGCAAAAGATCACGTCATTCAAGTACGGTGGGCCCAAGCGTTGCCCGTTCTACAACTGTTCTTTGGGCTGCCGCTTTGGTGATCAATGTCGACAGAAGCATGCGTGCGTTGAGTGTGGTAAAGACCACCCTTGGCACGGCAACCACTGAGCCGTTCGTGTCGGCCAGGTGGACTTGGATCGACCACCTGGCTCATGGTCTTCAGATCCTGCAGAGCACAGTGACGTGGGCTGCCGCTCTGGCAGCACACTGAGACCGGCGACCTCCTCGCCTTGCTCTCCAAAGAACTGGTCTGATCCTGTTGACTTGGCAGCTCTGCAAGTAGAGGGCCCCTTCTTCCTGGAGCTCTTTGCGGGCAAGGCTGGAATTTCAGAAGCAGTTCTTTTGCAAGGTGTGCCCATTCTGCCCCCGGTCGATATCGTGATCTCAGATATGGTTGCGGCACCGGTGGACATTGTGGACTGGAAATTTTGGAACAAGATCCTGTCGGTGGTCATGGCAGGGCTCGTTTTCTTCCTCCACTGCGGCACTCCTTGCAACACTTTCACCTCTGCTCGGAAGAACGATGGAGGGCCTCCTCCGCTGCGCTCAGCGCTGGAGCCCATGGGTCTGCAGGATCTCTCAGTGGACAATTGGGCTCTTGTTTTTCTTGGCAACATTTTTCTTTTGCGCACAGCCGAAGCGTGTCGCTTAGTTTTTGATTTAGGTGGCAATTTTTCTATCGCGAACCCTCTGTTAAGTTTAATGTGGCAAACTACAGTAATGCAGCAGCTGATCAGTGAGACGCGAGCCTTGGCGCTGGACTTTGATCAGTGCGCCTTTGGAGCTCCGTCGGTGAAACCAACTAGGCTCGTCTGCTCTACGGATCTGCTTGATGATGTATGCGTAAGATGCCCTGGTGACCATTACCATGTGCAGCTCAAGGGTAAAGTGCGGGATCCTCGCACTGGCAAACTGATCTTTCGCACGAAGGCGGCTCAGATCTACCCTTGGGCGCTATGTGCAACCCTTGCCATGGACATCAGCATGCTCTACAGGGACGCCTTGGCGCATCTCCGCCCATCATTTGGCCTCACCACCCCGGCGGCCGATCGTAAGCGTGAGCTTGGCTCATCGCCAAGCAGACACTGCCTTGAAAGCTCAGTGGGCTGGTTATCAGCTAAAGCGGGGGGCCGCTAAACCACTGCTTGAAGTGGAGTTGGAGCCGGGTCAAGCCGTTCGCGCTGCCATGCTGGCCATCCACCCTTTTACAGTGGAGGCTCCTTTGCCCGATCCAGCCCGTCAAGCTCTGAACAATCTAGCGCGCCCTGCCTCTGTGGTTGTGCAGGAGCGCCATCAGCTGCTGGCCTACTGGGAACATCGTGCGCGTGCTCTGCTCCCTCGGTCTGTGGCTTTGATCCGCCAACAGCCTGATCCAGCTCTGCGTAAGTTGCTCCTTGGCGTGGACGATGGTAGCGAGCCTGTTCTAGGCCAAGTTTGCCATGTCGAGCTCTATGCCGAGATGCTCCAAGCATGCAATTGTGTTGATCAAGATCTTCCCGCTTTTCTGCTGCACGGTTTCCCCATTGTCGGGCCGATCGCTCCGACTGGTCGCTGGCCTCCCTACACGAAGACGCAGAAAGCTCTCCCGGTACAAGATGCATTGAAGCGGGCCTGGGCTCTGCGAAGAAAGATTATTTCTCGTGTTGACGGAGTGCCAGTGTCAGAAAATTTGAGAAAAATTTGGGAAGCTTCGATCGAAGATGCGGCAGAGGGTTCTTGCTTAGGTCCTTTTTCTGAAGAAGCTCAAGTGTCAGAAGTGCTGGACTGTGAGGATTGGATCCCAACGCAGCGCTTTGAGGTGGTGCAGAAGAACAAAGTTCGTGGTTGCGACAGCGCTACGACAAACATGATCAACCAAATCACAGTGATCACTGAGAAGCTCCAACTGCCATCAACGGATTCAAATGTGGCGGCGCTCAGACAATTGCGCTCCTTGAAACCAGATGATGATCTGGTTGGGTGGGTGCTTGATGAGCGCAAGGCCTACAGACAATCAGTTCGGCCTGATCAAAGAAAGTTCTCGGTGATCTGCCTGAAGAACCCTGAATCCGGTGTCCCAAACTTTTTCATTATGGTCGGACACTCTTTTGGTTTGGTCTCAGCGGTTTACAACTACAACCGCCGTTCGGCAGCCATCAATGAGTTTCTGGTCTCGATCTTTGGATTGGTAGCGTTCAGCTTCTATGACGATAAGTACGGCTTTGAGCCAGCTGGAACTGCACCCTCCGCTCGTGAAGTAGCAGAGTGCGTTCACTTCTGGCTCGGCGCAAAGTTTGATCAGAAAAAGCTCCAGTTGTCGTCCACTCCCACTATACTGGGTGTGACCTACAACCTTGAGAAGCTCCAGCTCGAGATCAAGTCCGATCGCAAAGATGAAATTGCCAGTGAGATCGACTCCATTCTGAAGTCGGGTCTGCTCGACCCGGGCCCAGCGGGTAAGCTGAAAGGAAAGCTTATGTTTGGGGCTTCTCAGCTCTGGGGCAAAGTTGGAAGGGCTTTTCTGCGAGTGATCTCTGAAAGACAGTATCTCAGGTTCCCCATCAAGAACGAGTTTGCTCTGGATGCCCCGCTGCAAGAAGCGCTCTTGCAGTGGAAAAAGTTGGTCATTGCAGGTCCTCCTCGCCCGATCGATCTGATTTGCTCAAAGCCGGCTGATGCGGTCATTTTCACTGATGGTTTTACGCCGGACCCTAGATCAAGTGAGAAGCTGCCCGATCGCGTAGGAGCCGTCATTTTTGATCGTAGGCGTAGGACTCCTGTTCAGTTTACTGCTGTCATCCCAGAGTCCGTGAAGAGACGCTGGCTCCAGCGAACAACTCAAATTGTTCCTGTTGAAATGATGGCTGCAGTTCTTGCGTTGGAAACTTTTGCTGATCAGATCAGAGGTGCAGATGTGATCTTATTAATCGACTCAGAGGCCGTCGAAGGCGCCTTGGTCAAAGGCTACTCTAGTCGAGAAGACCTCTGCCAGGTGATCTCTATATTTTGGGATCTTGCTTTTCAATTAAGGGTTCGCGTTTTTATCGACCGAGTTTCTACAGATGCTAATCCAGCGGACATGCCTTCAAGAAATAGGCTCCATGTAGGGGAGGCGGTAGGATGGCGTACTGTTCAGGCATCTTGGCCGTCTTGCTTTTCAATGGATGGCTGAGAGGGCCTGGGTCTGTGATTGTGCCAGCTTTTGATCTCTTACCTTCGCTGGGACATGGTCTGTGAAAGGCTAGCGTTTGAGCTGTTAGGTTTGATGATCCTTTTTCATTTACAGATCACTTATTTGATCTG
>Ga0126342_10021766_pt1 | contig 10656 bp, 10 predicted proteins | sample Cyp1metagenome_FD_92528 | JGI IMG/M metagenome (GOLD analysis project Ga0126342, IMG submission 92528) | Coral microbial communities from Lord Howe Island, Old Settlement Bay, Australia - Cyphastrea 1 metagenome | ecosystem: Host-associated > Invertebrates > Cnidaria > Coral ...
CTTCAAAAAAAACGATGCATTTTGTAGGGACCTATTTTATGCATGGTAGGCAGCAAAGGGTGCAAATTGTAGTAAACAACCCTGGGTACTGTTAAATTGTGCCTACAGTTAGCGGGCCCAAGTGCAAGCTGGAATTCGAGCGAGCATATTTATATTGTTGTTTTTTATTTTTTATGCATCTATGTTTGTGAATGTGTCCATACACACAGTGCACGTACACACAGCTGCCATGTTTGGATGTCAAAGTCTGCCAAAGTTGCCGCTGTTGTGCCTTGCCTCTTGACTCATCTGAAATCATCTGAACTCAGGTTTAGTACAATACTATTTACAAGCGCTCGGAGGAGGTGTCTCAGCATGTGTTAGCTACCATATGTTGATGCTGATAGATCTTTTCGATACTGAATACATCATAATACATCTAGGTTTCAGAGAAGCGAAACGATCATTTTGCGGCTTTATGGTTCGGCGTGATGACTTCTCTTTGCACTTGGATGTTTGTTGAGTTGGATTCGGATGCAATGCTAGCGGACGTGCCATCCAATGCAGATAGTTGCGGTTTCTTGAGGAATCAAAGGAAATTTGTCCAAGACCTTACTCCAGAAGACTCCAGAAATGAAATGGTGGATGCCCTCTTATCTTGGAGGAGCCTTACTCTTGTGGTTCTTCCATCAATTTTGTGTCTCCACGCATCAATACTCCACAATCTCACCCAGCCACATACTGTACCTCCACTGACTCCAGTGTATGAGTGTGCATGCGCTTCAAAGCCGGTTGGAGAGTTGACTTTGCCACGCACGGCGCTTGCTCAACCGACTCAGCAAAGCTGGACATCCCGAATCTGGCAAGAAAATATGAAACATCAGGCCCCCTTGCATTTCTGACGCGTTGGCCTCACACATCGAAGATCCTTGAAGCCAAGAATGGTTTCTGGTCGTCGGTGATTTCTTTGTGTTTGTTCACTGCAAACAGGAATGTTGGTCTTGGACCCAAAGTAGTCGTATTCCACAGAATGCTGGCATGTTCTTTGATTGCAAAGCAAGCAGCGAACCGCAGGAGTGAATGACATGCTACCTGGGATGGGTTTTGTTTACAGCAAACAGCCTCACTCTTTGGCTCTTTCAGACATTCATCGAGCGTTCCTTGGCACAATAAAGCCCGGCAGCTCGTTTTTTCAGCTTTCGTCATGTGCTATGATGGTTGCTATTTGTTGTTATTTTTCCAGAGATGTCCTCAAGCAAATACACCGCGAGCACAAGCATATACCCCAAACATCCCCAAACATATTGGAGATTAATTGTTGATTGTTGTCAACTGTTCCCTGATTCCTGCTCGCTTTTTGCTTGGAAGTTTATGCTCCCCGCCGCCTTTTCGCTTTGACAAAGGACGAATCTGGTGGAGATGTTTATGTGGATCTACATGATTACAACTGCTGTGCAGGTGAGGCCAAGTTCATGTCGAAAAAAACCGTAGAAACTAGCAACATCTGGAAATCTGTTTTTTGATACCAACTTGTTTGCTCTTTGTGATTTTGCCATGTGGATTCATTTGCCTCTTTAGTGTGGCAGTCTCTTTGCTTGCCCCCAAACCTCTGCAAACAGAACAGATGCAAGATAAGCGAGAGAAACAAGAGGTTCGGCTCCTGAAATCAAAATGTATAAATCAAGAATTTTGTCGAATAGACAGATTGCACTTAAGCCTCAGTCACTTTTACAGCCTTCCTTCTATGGATTGCTCTATGTTGCTCTAACGCGCCTGCCTAAACTGAAGAGGTGGGCTTCAGCGTATTTCCCATGCCTGTCTATCAAAACAAGGACCCGTGCGAAATGGTTGGGAGATGGGAGGAAAGCATCCGAAGGGTCCTGCATGGTCCTGGAATGAGCTGTGACACGAATAGTTTGTGGAAGGACATGCGACAGACGGGTTTGTTTTCACTTCCAAAAAGTCGAGTCATACTGCCTGTGTGTACTGTAGCTTTGCGATTATTATATACATATATAATATATATACATAATTATAAATAATGTACCATAATGTTTTATCATATATGTAGTCTCGTCGCATACCACACTCTGTATAAGACATCATCATACAGGTTTGTGAGATGTGGACATTGCTGCATGTTGTCCTGTCCTATCCTGTCCTACTATCCGTTCAGGATGGCTGGTGTGTGCAAGATGAAGTAACTCAACAAAAAGTGGAGCCAAATCCACATGTTCGATCGGTATGAATCCGCCATAGTTCGACGAATTGGCAAGTTTATTGGGTTTCAGAATGTCCTGTTTGTATTGTGTGTGTTCTGGTTTTATTTTCAATTTGCTGACTTTGTCAATGGATGTTTCAACCAGTTTTAACTTTGGGAGGTGTTGAGACTATCCAAGGCCATGAGTTCTGGTCTCTCCACGACAATTCTCATTCTCCAGATTCTTTCGACGTTTATTGGCTCAGCAGGATTCAGTGATTTTGGCTGCATTTTAGCCAACTTGGAATTACTTGTTAATACGTGTTATTCCTCCATGATTCGCAGCAATGATGAAAATAATGTGAAAAAACAGCCACTGCTGCACTTCACGAGAGGGCCTTAGAGTTCCATATTCCGGACCCTGGGGTGAATTCCTTGTGAGGCATTATCTCTTCTGCTGCGCATCACGTGTGTCTGGGTCGCTAGAATTTAATGTCGGTTTTCAGACCGTCGCCAGGATATGCATTGAGGAATCCGATGCAAATCGGATGCAATCCAATAGACCACTCCCAGCCCCCAGCTTCTAAAAAGCCTTCTCGCAGAAAATTGGCAAAACAAAAACAGCAAAATAATATGATATTATGATATCATACATAGATCACTGTGTTGTGCAAAGAAAACTCACAAGAGGAAGAAAAAGCCAGAAAATACGATGAAAGCACAGCAGCATCGTGGCCATCCATCTATGTTCACCAGAAAGATGCACCAGAGCAAAGCACGCTGCACGCAGGGCACATTTTGAGGCCCGTATATGTGGAGTACGAAATGGCAAAAAGAGATCGCAGACAGGAAAGCCAAACGCTGCCTCAATTTCGCAGATGATCTTACATATACCAAAATGATCTTACATATACCAAAATGATCCAAAAGGTGTCCACTCCGCCGCAACAACATCTTGCTTAGAGTTCAAATTCACTCCCACCAAAAATGAAAACAAATACAAAAGGCTTCTTCCTGCCACAGTTGCGCATACAATATCATACAATCATGAATTGAGATGCGGCTATTCCTACTGGGACAGTGATGAGAAGTCCTGCTTTCTCCCGCAAACAGTGTTTATCGGTTCATCTGTTCAAAATTTTGAGAGGTTTAGGGCTCGGTGCTAGGCCCTTGGCGCGCAGTAATTACTTAAGAAATATTACGCAATGTAACTTTCTATTTCCTCGGCAAAATCTGGAAGCCAATGTGGAACCAGAGATGACGGTTTTACATGATCTAATCAATCGAATCTAATATGACGTTTAGATACGTTTAGTCAGTCTTGTTTTTGCCTGTCTTTGCAACCTTGACGATTCCCATACACCCCTTTGCCAGAAGAGCATCAGAATGATAACCCAACGGATCAAAAGGTTGTACTTCCTGGGGTTTTGGGGTTCAGATAGCATGCCGTAGCATACAAACAAGTTCAGGGTGCACTTTTGAAGGTATCAGGAGCTAGATCCTGACAATGAGTTCCACTTCAAGAGAAAGGGTTCCGTTGGAAGCCTCTATTTGCAGCTACCGTTGCTGAAGGCGTGAGTTGGAATGAAAGGAATGAAAATGCCAGCGGCTAAAGATTCTGTATACGTTGCACAGCTCCGGTATATAGATTGTCCGATTTTTTCCAGAAATGAAGTCATTCACAGCCTCTTTAACCTGATTAGACAGTGTCCAATTAACCTTCCTACCCTTCAATATTCTTTCTGTGTAGTGGCAAATCATGGTGTACATTTATATATAACGCAGTTGGTAACCCAGTGGTATTGGGTGATGTCCTGTTCAACTCGGCAGGTCATTATTGGTCTACTCCCAATCCAAACGAAGAAAGTCAGTGCTTTGGCCCAACATAGGAAATGCATGAAAATGCATGAACATGCTCTGCAGCACAAAGCGCACATTGGTTCACTTCATTCTTCTTGGTCTTCTTTGATTTGCTGATCTTCCTCAGGCATTCCTGTGTCTGTGCAAACGAGCGAGACCCCTCTTGGAGGGGGGAACTTTACGACTAGATTGAATCTCAGTATGTGAGACAAGTCAATCGTGCTGGCAGCGATGGCATGATGCTTGATGATTCGAGTACCCGTTTTCTGTTTTGCCAGGCTTTGCTACGTTTATACATGTATATATAATTAATATTAATTAATTAATTATAGTTATATGTTATATATATATACAGTATACAGGTGATATTATACATGGAATTGATAATTGATATATATATATATATATAAACCGTGTCCGTTTTTTCCTTTGACTGGGACAAATGAGGCTGGACAACCCTGAGTTGCCCCGTCTTCGACAAGAGTGTATGTACGCCGATGATCTTTTGTGGTGACTGACTAAGCCAAGCTAGTGTAGTGTTCGCAGTAGATTGCAACGGAATTCAATTCATCATATACGGGTCAGCAGCTTGAGCTGAATGAATTGCGGACCAGTGGGAACACTTGGAATGACTCGATTTCACCAAGGTGTTGTCACTATCTTCATGGCATATCTCGCAGTCGTGCAAATGAGGCTGCAAAGCTGCTTTCTGTTGGAACGGCTTCAGTCCGCTTCTTCTTTATGCCTAAGTCTTGTAATGCTATTCAGATGTATTGGTTGTTGTGAATGAGAGTCCTGCCATGTTGTGCCGAAGTTCCATCCACCAGCGTGCATTTTTCTATGTTGATGGAAGTGCTGCAAAAGCTGCCAAACATTCCCTCAAAATGCAAGAGCGCTGAGCAGGATTTACTCACCTGATGAAGTTTTTGATGGTGAGAAGCTGAGTGTCTTCTTCAAACAACAATTCTTCAATTTGATTTCATCATTGAAGGCAATAAATACAAACAACCTTTGCATTCCTTGCGTTCCTCTTTTGGTTTTCTTGCATTTAGGATGTTTGAGCAGAAAACTCAAAGTGTGCTTCGTTAGCCTCCTTATCTACACGACCTGCCAAGAATACCTCGAAAGTGTCAAGAGCAAGCTTGTCGAACCGCCTTCAGAATCTTCCTCCGACGTCACATGGCAGCACTTGGCAGCAGCTGCATTGCTTTGCACCGAAGGTGTTTTTCCTTGGTCTTACTGGTAGTTGCTTGTCGCAATGCCTTTGGGATCTTTGGGCATCCTTGGACCTATTTCTGCGGTGCAAAGACTTGTTTGATCTTTGTGCTTTGAGTGGTGTCTGACCTGCAGGTTGCAGAGAGAAACTTGCTACTTGCAGAGTTCAATAGAGCATAAGAAAACCCATGACATGTCATTGCCATACCTGCAATGAGAAAGAGACTGCAACGCCTGTAGGAGGAAGTGGAACTTTGCGCGTGACTCTGATCAGCTCACGCAAACAAGTCATTCAAATCGATTTCCGAGCTTTATCGCAAGATGATGGAAAAAGGCATAAAAAAGCGGCTTCAAAGCTGCCTCATATTTGTGAATCTTGCGCGACATTGTGCTAGATTCTGCTAGATTGCTAGGTGTTTTGTTGAGGTGAAGGGTGCGTGTTTTTCAGTGGAGCAAGTTGAAGCCAAAGTGAAAGATCAATAGCGACACCGTGAGGCTTTTATATTCCAAATATTTCAAAAAATCTCAAAATATTCAACAAGCGTTGCGTTTTGATCGGTTGGTTCATTCTGCATGTTCTGGTGGACTTGGGAGTCATTCCAGGGGTCTCTTCCAGCTCCGCAGCTTGGGACTGGTGAGGCCTGAAACAGGCAACTTCAAATTTAGATAGCACAATATAGCACTTATTATTATTATATAAATATAGAAATATACAAATAGTTATTTATCTTATATTATATATGTATGATTTTGTGTGTATAGTGCATTGTATTTATTAATATTTATTATATATAATATAATATATTGTTTTATTATTTATGTTCTTGTTTTTTATCGTCATCATCATTATCGTTGGCGTTATATAGTATTGTTATTGTTGTACCGTTGGCGTTATGATTGTTATTGTTGTACCTATGGTAATATTGTTATATTATGATGCTTTTCTTATTATGATTATTTATTGATACGGATGTTTCTGAATATTTCTACTACTGTTGTACATGTGTTTTTATTGTCATCGTATGTTGTTTGTATGTGTTTTTGTGTGTTTTTTTAGTACATTATTTTTGTCTTTACCATTGTTTGCTATTATATATATATATATTGTTTTTGAGTACCATATGTTATTACTTTTTCACGGTTGCATGCCATGTGTTGTTATTATGTATATTCTGATCATATATAGATCTTGTGTCGTATTGTTTGTTATACATCAGTACTAATGATCATTATCATCATCATCATTATTATTATCAGGTTTACCATGATTATCCCTTGTATTATCATTATCACTCGTATATATTGTCATTGTAAATTTCTCTCATATATGCTCATTTCAAACGTCATATTTATTATTGTTACTATTGTCAGTATTGGTTTAGCTTTGCTGAGCTTGATTTCTGATGTCGACTTTTGGAAGGGATCGGTTGCGCTTCTGGCAAGATCTCTCAACTTGGATCTGAAGCGATTACAAAATATAGCCACCGTATTCCACCGTTCTGTCCTGTTTTGACAGGTGCAGCCTCGCTTCAGCCCTCTCCTGTGTTGCCGGCATGGGCCTTTGAGCACTTGTGGTCCAGATAAACAGATGACCATAGCACATCGTAATGCTATGTAAGGCTCATTTAAGGGTATAGATTTGCTGCGACACAAGGAGACAGTTTTTCGTGATTCGTGGAATCCAAGTGCCGGTATTTCTTGAGTAATGTTTGCTGCCTTTGTAGACTTGTGGCGTGCAGCTTGCGACATCTTTAACATCTTGCAACCTTGTTCGTGTCGCTTCGCGACAAAGAGTGCCTGCATTGCTGCATTTTTCAGGGGAATGAAACTCCAACTCCCAAGGGAAACCACAATACTCTCCCCGTCAAAATAACTTCTTACAAAACGAGTAGCTCGGTAGACAGTTTCAAGTTGATTTAATAAGCCGGGGGCACCTTCAGTGCTGTGGAATTGCCTTGACGAATGTCTGCAATAGTTCTTATGTTTTGCATTTTTTTGTGTTTGTGCGGATTTCGAAGCGGAGATTGCCAGGGACCTGAACACGCCAGCCTCTCCAATATCCAATGCTCGGGCCTACATGTTGAATGCCAGCCTCAGCGAATGCCTCAGCATCTTTGAGAACATTCTGCCTGCGTTCCAGACGGCTGTTTGCCATGTTTGCATCCCGGGGCTCAGGTGAACCTGGTGCAGGTGCCACACTTGGCTGTGGCGTTCGGGTTTGGGCATTTCATTGCAGAGGACTTTGGTTTTAAGAGGCCAACCCCCGACGTCGTCCAACAGCTAAGACATAAATGCGACGAACGGCTGCAATCATCACGTTGATGTCTCTAGTCATTTAGATGGGTTCCTATTGGTGTTGAGACTCTGCGTAAGCAGATACATCCAGCCAGGTCTGACAGGCGTTCCCCACTGCATACAGAGGTTGAGGTTGCTGTAAGATGCATCAGGTGGTGTAAAGATGAAGCAGCTCCCAGAAGTATAGGGTGTTCAAAAAGCATGAATTGACAGATCACAATATTTCACAAGACTTGATGATCTGTTTTTTATGTCTAGTCCTAGAGCAAAGCCCACTCTTGCTGCAGTCTCTGTGCTGAGTTTGGTCTGTTCCTGCTTTGCCCGCAGCTCTCTGCAAAAGCCGTTTTTTGGCTCTTGTTTGTAGGGTTCTTTTAGGCGTGGGAAAGTCTACTTTGGTGTGCAACCGCACAATTCCAAAGCATGCAGCGCCTTGCCTCAAAATTATTTCGCGTTATCCTTGATGGAGAGACCAAATTTCCAGTAAGAGCCCTCTAGATACATCGAAAACGCTACCGAACTAGCAGTTTCAAAAACCCCACAAGATCGATGAACGATGAAATGAAGAAATGCATTTGCATCATGGGGCACTTTGAGCGCCTTGATTAGAGTTGAGGCGCAGCACTTCTATTCTGAACACAACAGAGGCAGGGAAGCTTGCCAATAAGGAAGCTTCAATCTCGATTTAAGGGAGAGCTGGAAGCGTACAACGTGTTACAGCATCATAGAACATCATACAATATCATACAGCTATTTTCACGTTTGCGTCCTAGGCACATCGAGCATACCTGGCATCCTGGCATACCTGGAGAGCATCTCTTGTATCATTGATATCATTGTTTTGTTCATTTACTGTGAAGCTTCTGGCCCAGCATGATTTCCTGCGAAAATGCGTTCTGCATTGTGCATTGTACAATCACAAGATCCTTCTCCCTGAACTCTCACGTCGGTTTCCTTAAATGTCAACAGGGTCTTCCTGGACTGCTTAAGACATGGGTGGAAGTGTCAAGGACTCTGCACAAGGCTCCTTACCCCAGGTTTGCAAGATTCTGAAAGGTTTTCTTGCAAAGTGTCCGACTGCTTGGTTTTCACTACAAACTGGAGTGTGCTTAGTCATTGCTTTGTTTTGCAGAATGTTATAGCATGTTGTAGCATAAATCAAGCGGCATCAATACAGACCTGTTTGGTTTGAAGCCACAGACTGTGTTTTTGTGATTCTTTGTGCATACATTGTCTTGACTGTCCATACTGCAACTGTCCTTTGAGTGTTCAGTCGGGCACCTTCAACAACCTGAGCTTTCTGCGTCGAAATCGTGCCGGACAAGGACGCCAAGCGCCGCGAGTGCCGGTCGGTCGGGCCCACAGAGAGGACATAACGAGAACATAACGAGGACATAATTTCACAGAGATACAAACAAAACTAAACAAAAATGATAAAATGAAAACGTGTCAAAGGAAAAGGATCCGTAAAAAAAAGAGGTTGCTGAAATCCGAAGCCCCATACAGAGTGCAAACAAATGTAGCAAAAAAATGAAAAGAAGTGAAAAGGGGGAAGCAAAAAGTAAAGGCAGAAAAGGAATGAAAAGGAGAGGTACCATCGCATTACTATGCCGAGCCTTCATTCCGCAGCGTTGAGACACAAGCACCAGTGCGATTTGTTCGAGTCAAGTTGCAGTTTAGTGAACTCCTGCTACTCTACAAGGGAGTTTACAACGCCCAAACACTTTGAGTTCTCCCCAGGTCTGCCTGCCAATTTCGATCTGCCTACAGCGCACAAAATAGGCAAAAAGGGGAAACGGTTCAAGATGCAGTTTCACACCTGAATACAGCTCACTTCGATGAAGACCTATGAAAACCATTGAAAACCTACCTTAGGAGTTCCGAAGCTGTTTATCACAAGAGAATGATATAGAGGCATTAATTGCGCTACCGGCACCAGAAGGTGCATTTACAGCGTGTTATGTCCCGTTGCGACATTCTGCAATATGTATCAATATGTGGCGTTTGCATGCGTTTGCGGGATGAGGTCTCAGTGCGGTCTTCAGCACGAGCGTGTCCTGGCCGGAAGCAGGAAGTCCAGATGCCAAAGGTGCTGCAATGATGCTTTGCAAAGCCCATCGAGAGAGCGGAGCTGGACCAGCCAGGCCACATTGAGCCAAAGAGCACGCGATACTAAAAACACAGGTGAAGACTGTAAGGTTAAATATGTTTGTATGTATATATTATATATATTATGTATGTAATATTATTTTGGATGTATACATATATTGTACATAATGATTACATGTGTATGTGTTGTTTCTTGGTCAATATATTACATGACCTGAAGTAATATTGTTTTTTGTTGTCCATTCACAAGCCTTTTCTATTGGAAATACAGTTTCAATTGGTTGAAACCACAGCCAAAGACCAGAAATCAAGCAAACAAATAATGTTTTGGGGACTACTTGGATCTAGCCATGTTCAGGCTAGTCTGGAAAGCATGTTTTTTTTTGTGGGGGGGAGGGGTGTTTGTGTTTTTTTTGTGGTTGTTTGTTTTGTTGGTTTTTTCTGTTTTTTTCGACGTTTTGATCCTCAGGATTAGTCAAGATTAATCCAAGCCAAATCTGAGTCATTTTGCTTCTAAGGCATCATGTATGCAACATATCAAATGTAGCCTGTACAAACCATACTTAAAAACATGCTTGTATAATAAGTATGCGCAGTATTCTTTGGGTTTTTTTTTCCCCACAACTTTGTGTGGGGTTCTTGTTTTTGATTCTGTATCCCGGGTGCCTCCTCCTCCTCACCTCCCGCCTCCTCTCTTACAACTTTGTCAACCACCATCTTTCCCATACAACTTTGTCACACACCAGCTCCCACACCAACAACTTTGTCACACACCATCTCACACACCTTGTTTCACACCCAACTTTGTCAACCACCATCTTTCACAGACAACTTTGTCACACACCATACAACTTTGTCAACCACCATCTTTGTCAACTATCTTTCACACACAACTTTGTCAACCACCATCTTTCCCATACAACTTTGTCACACACCATCTTTCACACCCACCTTTGTCACACACCATCTTTCACCTTCACACACAACTTTGTCAACCACCA
>Ga0126342_10021767_pt1 | contig 10655 bp, 13 predicted proteins | sample Cyp1metagenome_FD_92528 | JGI IMG/M metagenome (GOLD analysis project Ga0126342, IMG submission 92528) | Coral microbial communities from Lord Howe Island, Old Settlement Bay, Australia - Cyphastrea 1 metagenome | ecosystem: Host-associated > Invertebrates > Cnidaria > Coral ...
ATATATATATATATATTATTATCCTCTAGTTATTTGACATAGCCATGGAAAATCACCATTTTTAATAGGTAAACCATCTATAAATGGTGATTTTCCATGGCTATGTTAAATAACCAGATGGTAGACGGTGGGGTGATCTCGTTTGGAAATCCAAGTATGCGTGCTATAGACAAATTCTGGGGCTTGTGAGGGGAGAATTGCCCTTGTTTTCATAGGGGGTATATATAGCAATCCGGACAAACAGAGATTCCAGGCCGCATATTGTATATACTCAGGCCATGTATGTATGCCATGTCATGTCATGGAATGTCATGTCATGTCATATATGCCATGCAATACCGCGCAATGCAATGTAGCGTCATGCAATGCAATGTAATGTATCGACGGATGTATGTCCGTACATATACGTGTCTTATATTCCCAAGAGTGCTTGAATGATAATCCCCATTTGTCAAGGTCTTCTGACTACTGCACGTATGTTTGACCTTGCTTTGTCAGTTGGCCGTATATGGCTGTGTTGCTGTGATCAAAATACATCACAACGACCGATGTAGTGGGATATGGTGGGGAAAATTATCTATTAATATTATCGATAATATATACATAATTTTCCCCATTATCGATATATAATCCCTATAAAGTCAGGCACCCCCCATTTCCAATGGATGATCAGATATGACTCCATGATGTTCACCACGACGATTACAATGTTCAGCTGTCTCTCATCAGGTGATGGATCTTGGTTGGCGAGATCAAGTCTTTGCAAAGCAAGTCTATTATGCTGGGGACAACGCAGGGATCGGTACAGTCGTCGTCAACAAGAGCTTGTTGCCACACATTAAGTGGGTCCCCAGACATGTCATCAATTCCTATCCCGACGGAGTCTGGGGTGGCAGGTTTAAGCTTCTCAGCTGCATACTGAGTACTGTGCTGACTCAGCAGTGAGATGCCACAAGTGATCCACATGGAAGCTTCGAGTTCAAGTGGTTGATCCAGCTGTTCACAGCAACAATCCACCCTGTGGCGATCTTCTGCCAGATCTGCTCTCAGGTTTGGCGATCCAGACTTCATTGTACATTGTTTCTCACAAAAAGGAGAATTAGTGATGAGACCATACCTTGATGCTGCACTTCATAGCGCTGGCTTGGAAACGCACACAAATGTGACGAATACTTCTCAAGCAGCGGTGATCTAGAACAAGACAGCAACTCAGACAATGCAAAATGATAACGAATCATCACTTATATATATAATACAATAATTCCTATATTTTCCTTTATATGTAACTACAAACCAAATTATAAATTCAAATAAAATCATATATATATTCCTTATTAACATTTTTTATTATTGTTATATTTATAAAATTAAATTTATAATATAAATTATAGATTTAATAAATAAGATATATTATATTATATTATATTATATATGATTTAAATATATTTGAAAAAAATGATAATTTATATAAATTATAATAAAAATATATTAATAATAAGAAAATATTGTATTAAATAATAAAAAAATAATATTTTTTTTAAATAAATAATTTATAAAATATGTTTTTTGTTTAAATTAAATATAATTTTATTTGAAATATAATTTTAATTGAAATTGGTTAATAAAAAAATAATATTATGAAATTTTAATATTTTTTATTATTTACTTAAAAATAGAAAAATTATTATATTGTATATTATTTTAAATTATTAAACGAAATTGGGAAGTAATATTTTTGAATTATGAATGATTTTTGTTTGATATAATTAATTATGATGAAGGGTGATAAATTATAGAAATATATATAATCTAATAATTTAAAAGAAAAGAATAAGAAGCCATGACATAGGGTGGTGACGAAGGGGTGTGGTTATGATGGGAAATGGTGAGGAAGGGAAGTGGTGACGAAGGGAAGTGGTGATGAAGGGGAGTGGCGAGGAAGGCACATAATAACGATGGGAAGTACTGAGGAAGGGAAGTGGTGACCAAGGGAAGTGGTGACCAAGGGAAGTGGTGACTAAGGGAAGTGGTAACTAAGGGAAGTGGTGATGAAGGGGTGTGATAAGGAAGGGAGGTGATGAGGACGAAGGGACGTGGTTACGATGGGAAGTGGTGAGGGAGGGCAGGGGTGACGGCGGGAAGTGGTGAGGAAGGAAATTAAGTGGTGACGAAGGGACGTGGTGAGAAAGGGAAGTGGTGACGAAGGGAAGTGGAGAGGAAGGGAGGTGGTGACGATACGAACGTGGTAACGAAGGGACGTGATGAAATTATTGATGGTTTACTTTAGATAGGTTACTACCGTGAAGTGTTGTTAAAACGTAGACCCTTGGTAATAATTGACTATAAAAGTTTGTATAATCACCTAATTTCCCTATTTAGTCCCATTTCTATAGAAAATATGCGTACCTCTATTGATGCAAAAATAATCCGAGAGTGTTGCCATTGTATGCAAGCCTATGTCCGCTGGGTTCCAACTAACCGAATGATCGTAGATATCTTGACGAAAAACGATGGTGACCCAATGGATGTGCTGAAATCATGCATGAGAAGAACTCGTTACTAGATTTGAGAAGGGGACGTGGGAATTTTATCATCTAGATCATATTAAAATGGTTGCATGAATGTTACATGGGTTATGTTTTGGGGAGGAACCGGAGTACGAAATTTTGTTTCTTTCCGTGTAAAGTGACTGCAGGCAACGACGTGTGAAAGACGGGTGCGGCTGGGAACGTTTCATGCGCGAATTGTTCCTCCTATGGATTTTGCAACGAGTGGTTGTTCCTACATGCGTAGTTTTACGTGGTACTTGGAGCTGTGGTTGCAGATCGCATTGGCATGATTGTATAAATATTACATTGACTATATTTTTGGGGAAGAAGCTGGAGTACAGAACCTTGTGTTTTTCCGTTTAAAGTGGTTGCAGCCGGCGATGAAAGGTACCTCCTCTGTGCGCCGGATGCGGCTGGGGTCGTTTCATGCGGGAATTGTTCCTCCTATGTGTTTTGCAAAGATAGGTTATGCCTGTGTGGGTAGTTCTATGCGGTTCTTGAAGCTGTGGTTGGGGATCGCATTGGAATGGCTGCATGAAAATTGCATGCATTATATTGTCGGGAGGAAGCAAGAGCACGAAACCTTTATATTTTTCCTTGTAAAGTGGCTGCAGCCGGCGAAAACAGCTACCTCATTTGTGTGGCGGGTGCGGCTGGGGTCGTTTCATGCGCGAATGGTTTCTCCCATGTTTTTTGCAAGGAGTGGTTGTTCCTGTGCGCGTTGTTCCATGCGATTCTTGAGTTTCTGGTTGCATAATCGCATTGGAATGGCTGCATGAATATTTTATTGATTATTTTTTGGGAGGAACCTGCAGCGACGGGTGGGGCTGGGAACGTTTCATGCGCGAATTGTTCTTCCTATGTGTTTTTGCACTTGCGTGCATAATTCTATGCGGTGCGTGAAGCTGTGGTTGCATGCAAATCGCATTGGAATGGCACATGGTTTTATGTTTTTGGGAGAAAACAGGCGCACGAAATATTGCGTTTTTCCGCGTAAAGAGGCTGCAGCCGGCGAAGAAAGGTACCTCGTCTGTGCGGCTGGTGCGGCTGGGATCGTTTCATGCGCGACTTCTTCCTCCTATGTATTTTGCGACGTGTGTTTGTTCTTGTGGGCCTCATGAATGTTGCAAGGGTTATTTTTTGGGGAGGAAGCCGGAGTACAAAATTTTTTTTCGGTTTAAAGAGGTTACGGCCGGCGTTAAAAGGTACCTCGTTTCCGCGGCGGGTGCGGCCAGGGTCGTTCCTTACGCAAAATGTCCCTCCTATGTGTTTTGCACAAATTGATTGTCCTGTCTGCAACAATAAACATTGGTTATGTTTTGGGAATGTTCTTCCGTGTAAAGGGGTTGCAGCCAACGATGAAAGGTACCTGGTGTGTGCTACTGATGCGGCTGGGGTGTTTTCATGTGCAAAAATATATCCTCCTTTCTTTTTTGCGACTGTGTGCATAGTTTTATGGGGTGCTTGAAGCTGTGGTTGCATGCAGATCGCATTGGAATGGCAGCATGAATAAATGCAACATGGGTTTTTTTTGGGAGAGAACCGGGGCACGAAAATTGGTGTCTTTCCGTGAAAAGCGGTTGCTGTGCGCTGGGTGCGGCTGGGGTCGTTTCATGTGCGACTTGTTGTTCCTTTGTCTTTTGCGACGAGTGTTTGTTCTTGTGTGCCTGGTTCTATTTGGTGCTTGGAGCTGTGGTTGCAGATAGCCACGCGAAGAATGGGGACGTCCACGAAGCGAGTCATCTGCCAATCCAGTCCCATTAATGTCATGCCTGCCATAAAAAATAACATTCGATGTCGCCAAGTGCCAAACATTGTGTGTGAAAAAAATATATGTCAGCAAACTGTGTGCGAGAAAGGTATACAAAAAATAGACAAGGAAAAGAACCTGGAAAAAGAGGCGCTGGGAGTCGGAAAAAAAATCAAAAAAAAAACGGCAATTCAAAAAAAAAAAACCTTACAAAAATACAAGGAAAAATAATCAATTACATTATTGAATAAATAAATATATTAATTCAGAAAAATCAAAATTCATACCAAATATAAATATATATAATTTCTGCATAGAATAATTATTTTAAAAATTAAAATCGAAAAAAATATATATATTTAATCCTGAATTTTGCGAAATTAAAATTTATATTTATAGAAAGAATATAAATTGTTGATTATTTCATAAAAATTATGGTTAAAGAATATCACATTGATAAATATTTATATTTATTATAACCAGTATTACCCGCACCATCCGGGACGGATATTGCCTCAAACATATTACATAAAACCTGTCTTATGTATAGATTTTGCGTGCGCCGTGAGCAAGGGAAGCCCATGTGCAATTGATAGATAATTATCATCACATATCTGCTTGTTTCATTGATATGAAAAATAGCAGAGTAACATAAGCCAGATGCCACAGCTTGAAATTGTTTCTTATCAGCATAGACTTTTTTCCCAACTTCTATGTATCTATATATCCCTTTTTTCCAATAATATATTATACAATTAATTTTTAACAAAACCTATATAAAAATTATTAAGATATTTTATACTGGCTCCATGCAAGGCCAAAAATTTAAAATAAAATCATATTTCGTTCGTTATTTTCTTGGCTATTTTCATTTCAAATAATTCCACAAAAAACAAACTTGAAACCATATTTGGAAAGTCTTTTTTTAAATCTGACCGCCAAAGCGGAAATAATTGGCTAAAAAATCAAGTAAGAAGTACAATTTTCAGCTGCAAAAAATGCGCACCAAGAAACATTAACCCAGCCACTACAATGATATTTGCAGATTCTGAGTTGCAAAAAACAATGCACTACGTGCAATGGCGGTGGAAATAGCAGCTCCAAAACCGGATCTCGGCGCCACAGCGAAAAAAAAAAACATTTTTGAAGCTCTTTTTGATTGGATTTATTTGAAAATGTTCTGACAATTCACTTTTGCAGCCTTTGATTCACCCTTTCTAATACGATTCACGATCTGCAGCTGCAAAAAACAATAGCATGCCGCTGCGCCATGCAATCTTGACTCAGCCACTACAATGCAATGTGCAGCAACCATTCCAGTTTGTTACTTCATGTAATTGAGTATGATGAAGGGTTGTACGTGATCTAACAATACATAGCATAATAATACAAAAAAAAAATATAAGAACCGGTGGAATTGACCTTGATGAACGATGGTAGATCACAGAACAATACATAACATATCATTACACAAAAAAAAAATAATAACCTTGATGAAGGGTGGTTGATAACAATGCATAACAATGAAGCGGTGTAATTGACCTTGATAAAGGGTGGTAACATAACAATACATAACACAAGAATATGACATTGTGGAATTGACCTTAAGTGACAATGACGGCTTGATGACGAGAGAAGTGGTGACGAAGGGAAGTGGTGCCGAAGGGAAGTGTGGTGACGAAGGGAAGTGGTCACGAAGGGGGAAATGGTGACGAAGGGAAGTGTGGTGACGAAGGGAGGTAATGATTAAGGGAAGAGGTCAAGAAGGGAGGTAAGGGCATTGATGAGGAAGGGAAGTGGTCGAAGGAACGTTGTGACGATGGGAAGTGGTGACGATGGGAAGTGTGAGTTGGGTAGTAACTCTTGTGTTTTTCCGTGTAAAGTGGCTGCGGCGGGCGATGCAAGGTCTGTGTGTGTAGTTCTATGCGGTTCTTGAATCTCCGGTTGTGCATTGCATTGGGATGGCTGTATGAACGTTGCATGGCAATCTATTGGGGAGAAAGAAGGACCAGGAAACCTTGTATTTTTTCGGTGTAAAGTGGCTTCAGCCGGCGATGAAAAGTATCTCGTCTGTGCGCCGGATGCGGCTGGGGTCGTTTCATGCGGGAATTGTTCCTCCTATGCGTTTTGCAAAGATAGGTTATGCCAGTGCTATGTGTTTCACATTGTGGTGGCAGATGGAATTGTAATGGCTGCGTGAATGTTACAGGGGCTATGGGGTTGGGAGGAAGCCAGAGCACGAAACCTTTTTTTTCGTGTGGGGTGGCTGCAGGCGACGATGAAAAGAACATCGTGTGTGCGGCGGTTGCAGTTTGGAGCGTTTCGAGTTCAATCGGTTCTTCCTCTGCGTTCTGCATCGGGTGGTTGTGTGTGCAGATCGCATTGGAATGGCTGCATGACTGTTCCATGAGCTATGTTGTTGGGGAGGAAGCCGGAGCACGAAAGCGTGTGTTTTTCCGTGTAAAGTGTGCGGCGGTTGCAGTTTGGAATATTTCGAGAACAATCGGTTCCTCCACTACCCCTACTACTAGCACCACGACGACGACGACGATTACTAGTACGACTGCGTCAATTGCTATTACTGCTACTGCTCCTGCATTTATCCCTTTTCTGATTTTTATTCGTACTCCTACTCTTATTATTCCTAAATATTTCTATAATTCCTACCCGGTTTTTGATTCATATCTATCTTTATAAATGGAGAAAATTTTAGATAAATTATATCAAATAATATTAATAAATAGGAAAATAAAAAATTCAATTATATTAAAAAGAAATTTCGAAGATATAATTTGGAAAAAATATCTTATATGATAGGATATATTTTTTTAAATGGAAGATAGTTTTATCAAATGTTGTTTATAATTAAATATAGATATAGAGAGAGACGTTGTCGGAATTTATATTTTTTTAAAAATTATTTAAAACGAAATGAGAAATATATATATATATTTATTTATTCGAAAACAAATAAGGAAAAAAAAAATATTTACAAATATTATTTTTCATAATTATAACAAATTAAAAAAAATATTATTTGGAATGTATTTTGACAAAAAAAATATCGGGATTTCATTTAAATACAGATTTAATTAAAAAGCAGGTCGGAAATTATGCGTATTCTATATTTTTATTTTATGTTTTATTTCATATTTTTTTTTAATAATTTATTTTAGATTTTAAATCCATATTTTTATTCCAGATTTCTCATATTTTTATTCCAGATCTCTTTTTTATATTTTGAATCTAAAAATTATAATATGTTTTTATTATATATATATTATTAAATATATAAATATATTATTCTTAAAAAAATATAAAATATAATAAAATATAATATAATACAATATAATATATTGAATTATATAATATAATCTCATATAATATAAAAATAATATAATATATAAATATATATATATAATTAAATATATATTATATTATTTATTATAAAATATATATATATATTATTAGTATATATATATATTATTATTAAATATATATATATCAAGAATATATTTATGTATTAAATATATTCGGATTGGCAAATCTATTCCTTAATTACTTATAATAATTAGGTCTATTTTTATATAATGATAGGGTTTTTATATAATGATAGGGCTATTGTTATCTAGCAATCAAAGAATGGATTTCATATAATTTATAAATTTCCCTCCCTTTCAATTTATGGCAGATTTGTGTATATATCATTGATAATTATTCCCCATTGTGTCTCAAATATAATCTTTGATGGTAGAGAATTTGAATATTTTTAGCTGGTAATAAAAAAAAAAAAAACTACATTATTTTCGCTCTAAATTTCCAATTCTAATAAAAATGCGCTCCGTAGTAGCAGAGCAAACCTAGAACAAACCATTTCGTTCCAAGTCCTAATGTAAATTATGAAATAATAAATTCTTGTATTCACTAAATTGGTCCTAAATTATTCTTTACGCGTAGATAATAGGTGGTAGAATTTTATCATTATAAAAAAAAATATTAACTATCGAATATTAAATTTATAAAATATATTTATATTTGTAGTTTCTGGGAATCCAAGAAGCATGTCGAGACCCACGAAGTTCTCTGACAAAGCAGCAAGGCTCACGAGGTCCGCCGCGTTTTCCACGTAGCGTAAGTTGGCTATGCAATTTGCCCACCCACTATTGGCGGCAGTTGGGCCATATGTCCACAGAAAAGGGTACCTAAGTGAATCAGATACCTGCAGGTCAGGTGGCCTCACATGCATGCTCAAACCTATGCACATGACACGGGGAAGCATTCCAAAGAACCCATGTAAATGCTCTTTTGAAGTCTTTGACTCGGACACTACGGCACAGCAACAAAACTATGAAACAATGAAATCCCACTCATCAGCGCCCAGTGAAACCACTTGCACCATTTGAAGGTCGCGCGCAGCGCACATCTCGCTATGAGGCAGCTCTGCTATTGGAGTGCGATTGAAGGTCAAAACCGGACACTCTGGATCCAGATGCTACTTAGCTCCGTCCATATTTTCCTGAACTAAAATTGAATCTCCCACAGGACACGGTGGCTGGTTGTTGATGATCAGGCTGCAAAGGCGGTCTATGCGACCTGTCATGAAAGTCAGCTGTCTCAGCTGCGATTCCATCATGATTGACATGACATTCCCGGCTCGGCGCTCACCTAAGAGCAAGTCACGCTCATGTCCAACTTCCAGCGCCTGCAAACGCGCGCGCAGCTGTTCTGTTTCTTCATCATGTCGATCATGTCGATCATTTCGATCTTGCAGCCTATCCAACCTGGCATATGCATCATCCAGGGTCATTCTCTGACGGGCACGTTGGGCTCGCAGGCCACGTCTGTAGCCAAAAGCGTAGGCCAAACAAAAGAGCAGCATGACCAAAATGGTCAGAAAAGTGCAAATTTTCCATCGTCCATGTTCATCTTCCAATGGCTCATGAAAGGCAGCAGCAGCTCGTAGCGCAGTGTAGCACGTGAGGGCATACACAATCATCTTGACATTCGCAGGGACACCAGCATAGGCCTCCACAGGCTCATAGGGCTCGTCAAGCTCCTGCTCATACTTTTCAGCGTGGCACTCTTCAAACATGTTTGTGTTAAGTGGTGTTTCAGTTGTGGTCCTTGATTGGGTTGTTGAAGTTAAAAACGTAGTTGGTTGTGAATTACTTTTCTTCTCCTTCGGCATTGAAAACTCATTTCTACTGGCTTCTCGCTCTTCCGCAGTCTTCTTCTTTAAACCCACATACTGAGAGTCCCAAAACAATTTCATCTTGTGGAACCTGATGCGCTCGGCCAGGAAAGATCGAGAGCTAATCTTGGTGAGTGGGTCAGCATATTGGCATTCACTGCTGACCTATCGCAAACTTCCACCCAAAGAGGAAACATGTTCACGGGCAACTCTGATCTCCAGACCAGTGCGCTTGTCCACAGATGATGATCCAGCCAAACTCTCCTTGTGGTAGGAGTCGTACAGTGTCTTTGCATCGGTGATAAGGCATTGTTTCAAAGTGGAAACCTCATCCATGCACTCGTGCAGCTTTTCAGTTGGCCGTCGCAAGCAAAACCAAAAGCGAGTGATGTACATGCCACTAATGAGGCTAGCACTGCACTGCACATGTGGAGCCGTTTGAACGGCAGGCCATTGCAGCGACCCGAGCAAGGCACGAAGCTGGGTCTCGTTCTGCAGAGCGGCCCTTGTGAATGGTCACTGGTTTGACCTTGTGCCAGTAGCTCTCTTGGTGGGTCGCCCAGGCATGATGTTTTCTTTCTTGCTGCACACCTCAGTATTCCAGCACCTGCTTGTCGTCCTGCCAGGTTCTGAAGTTGAAGACTTCTTCCAGTTTCCGTTCAGCTTCAACATAGATGGCAGAAGATTCATCGGCAGCAGCCAACATGTCATCCACATGGAGGATGAGAATACCAACCAGTTTTGGGAAGTCGCCCTCAAAAAACGTTCTCATCGTCGAGCATGAAGCAACATGAGTCCAACTGGTGTCGCTTCCAGTTGAGGGATTCCAAACGTCTCAGGGCTTCCAAGTACCACCGTCCCGGAGCATCGATCTGCCCATAAACTGGCTTCTTCAAAAAAATCATGGTGTCAGGGCTGGCGCCCAGAGACTCCAATGCCTGTGCAGGCAGTTTGAGCCACAGGGATCGCTCTTTAGGAAGTCCTTGCAGAAACGCAGTGGCGACATCAGCAGCCCAAGCTTTCCAGTGAAGGCAACTTGAGGTTGACAACAGCAGCGATCTGCTAAGTCGGCTGGTGGTTGGACTGGCAGTGGGCAGCTCACCATTCAAAGCATCAACATCATTGAAACCTCTCACGACCAGCCTCGCCTTAGCACGAGGTGTGC
>Ga0126342_10021768_pt1 | contig 10655 bp, 13 predicted proteins | sample Cyp1metagenome_FD_92528 | JGI IMG/M metagenome (GOLD analysis project Ga0126342, IMG submission 92528) | Coral microbial communities from Lord Howe Island, Old Settlement Bay, Australia - Cyphastrea 1 metagenome | ecosystem: Host-associated > Invertebrates > Cnidaria > Coral ...
GCTTCCCCCATAGACACGGAATTAACGACGCGACGACGACGCGACGCCGACCCGACGACGACGCGACGCCGACCCGACGACGACGCGACGAGCCACTCGAGGCGAACAAGGGTCCAGCCCCCACCCCCAGACTATAAACGGGAACCCTTCGCTACGCATTCGGGGGAAAACAGGATAACTGGGATGAACATCCAAAATCATCAAATCACCAGCTCAACGCCATCTTACCTATAACTGATGAACATACCCACAACCTGGAATTCTGCATGCTAATAGTGATCAGCTACGTGATCTCATAAGAAAACGGGTTATATACATATCCAAACTCCAGAGTTCCTATGCGTTCTTGCTAAAGGCACGACTCTTGCGAAACACACTTCCCCAAGGCACAACGTTTTTTTCCTAAAACAGGTACGACTTTGTCAGATGCCTGTATATAATTATATATAATAAGATGAGATGCAATGAGCAAGACAAGGTCAGATAAAGAGATGGATGGATAGATGGATAAATGGATGGATAGGTCGGTAGGTAGGCAAATAGATAGATAGATTGATTGATTTATTGATTGATTTATTGATTCATTGATTGACATTGACTGATTAGGATTGATAATGGGCTAAACCCAATGCCACAAACACCTTCTATTTGGGGATGGTTCTACTTTTTTACCACCCAATTGTGATAAGTCATTTGGGACTGTTTGTGACACCGCGTTTGCCACACTATATAATACATTTGGACACGTGGATGGGTGTTGGTTCTAGGCACACGTGTAAACTATTTACTGTTCCAAGGCTCCAGTTGAAACTTTGTTTAGCTCACATGCCTTTAAAATCCTTAAAACAAATAAACTTGACAATCAGGTTTGTCATTTTTTCTCATCAACATTTAATTAGCAGAGTTCATTTTCACCCACACATGGACATTTAACGTAACCTGGAGTAACATGTTGATCCCTCTAATGAAAAAACGGCTCATGACTTCTTTGCTGGTTGAATCACACAACTGAAGAACAGGGAAAGCCTAATTTTTGTTGTTTAATCATCATTTTCAATTACAGTATATATATTGAAGTATATAATATATGTTCCCTTTGAAAATTGCTATTCGGGACCACCCAAATCCATCATTTATTGCTGAAATCTTATTTTTTATGGGCAAATCCCAATTTATGTTGATGGTTCAAACAAACATGTCATGCTTGAATCATGTTGGTTCCATTCAAAACCAAATTGTTTAATGCTTCAATCCTATTTGTTGCTGGTGAAATTCCTATTTCTTAATGGTTATAATATATATGTATATACAGCGAAATTCCGGTTTTTGATCAACAGTTCGCTACTGAAAATGGCCATCTTATAGTTGATTGTTCTATTTAAATTTAAACTGGAGATTTTCCATAGCTTTTCTGGTTGGTGGTTTCAACCCCTCTGAAAAATATGAAAGTCAGTTGGGATCATTATTCCCAATATATGAAAAGTCATAAAATTCCATGGTTCCAAACCACCAACCAGTTTTTGTATGTTCACCAACTAGAGATTTTCCATAGCTTTTGGTATGTTTACCCACTAAAAATCACCATTTTTAATGGGTAAATCCACTATTTCCATGGCTAAGTCCCTGACATTTCCCTTCCATGGCACCTCCACCTCTCCTGCGCCGCCGATCCGACGCCGGCCGCGCATCCAAGGGTTCCCGGCTCCAGAGTAACGGGTCCCGTCGCGGCGTGCCGTGGCTGCGGGGACGCAGCTCCATGGCGTAACATGGTGCCGTGGGGCCTGGTGGAACTTGGTTTTTCCTGGAAAAAAATGAGAAAACTGGTGAAGAAATGCTGAAAGATTGATGTTGGATGTTGAAGGTGAATTGTTGAGAGGATGTTGAAGTTTCATGCTGGCGTGGCAGTTTGTAGGCGTGAGGGTGAAATAGGGCGAAGACATGGTAAAAGATCCGAAGATTTGTAACTTTGGAAGTCTAGTTTCATATCCTGATCGGCTCCAGCCGCAACTGAGGGATTGAGCCAGTAAGCATCATGTAAGCCAGTGATATGAATGGAATAGAAATGAAAATCCCCATATCATAATATAGAATAATTATGAATAATTGATATACCCAATACACCCGATAATACGCCCCAAAAGGTGTAGGTTGTATAATGTTGTATATGGGTTGTAAAGTGTCTTCAAATGTTTCGAACGTGTTGCGAACCACGGTACGATTCCTGGGATGCACAGGGCAAAGTGACACAACCATGTCTTGCTGGGTGAAGGGCAGTCTGCGGAGTTGACTGGGGTTGATAACTTCATGGAGCCCATGTTTGTGGTCGTTTCCATACATGGGGGTACTCCAAATGGATGGTTTAATATGATTTATAATGGAACATCCCAATCTAAAATGGATGATTTTGGGGTACCCCTATTTTGGGAAACCTCCATGTATATCCACTACTAATGAGGCCCATCACTGCCAACCTCCAAGTGCAGTTTTTGCTCACCGCGTCGCACAGAAAGCATGTGAACGACGACTTCTTTGAGCCGCGGTTCAATCGATGTCTCTCCTGTGGCAAATGATCAAGTTTAGGGAGCTTCAGGCTGTCATAATACAAGAATGCTTGGGGGTGCGGGCCCTGCTTAATAAATGGGTCATACCCTCAGTTATAATTAATGGAATATCCCCACTTATATCCGCCGACCCCGGCCTTCGCCAAGGCAGGGGCGGCGCCTGGGACCACCGCAGGTGTGGAACCTTTTCCGTTTCCGGGCTTTCAAACGCCTAAGACCGTCCGCGGCAGCTTCGACCAGGCACTCCGGCCACAGCATCTGCTACATCCCAAACAACTTTCACTCCGTTTCTCTCTCCGTCTAGACCTTGCACATTGGCCAATGCCATGCATCAGAACTGGACCTGAAATCACCTTCATGATGACATCAGTCCATCCTAAACCACCTCCTGCCCGACGAATGTCCCTGCAAGCGCATGCAACCCCACGCTCTTCATTTTCTAGTCACACGGCTCGAATTGAAAGTCGCGGCTCCGACCCAGATCCACTCAAGCCATATCCACTCTAGCAAGGGCTGCGCCTCATGCAAGGTAAAAACACTTCGATGCTTGCGGCGTAGCCCAGCAGCTGAACCCAATTGGTCCCACCCGGCTGCCCGCAGCACAGCGGAAAAATGCCAGAAAGCCATCACCCAGCCCTATATACTCCTCCTCCGGACTGTAGGTCAAGAGGCAAGCCATATTACCATAGCAATTGAAGCCGGCGGCGCCTCGGACCAGCCCCAGCACCGCCAGGGATGCCCCCAACTGGACCAAACTTGAAGTGCAGTGGCCATCGTGCAACGTCACGTTATAGCCTCGGTCCGTGACGACTTTGGGGCATCATGTCAATTTCAAAGCCTTCCCCAAAAACGCTATAGGCCTTGGAAGCTAAAGCTTCCTTTTTCAAAAGATCTCCACAGCCCCACAAACACATAGCCTCAAATGGACCTAGAAACGTGGCCCATTGTCACCGCTGTCCACATCCATGACTTGAATGACCCTCCTTGGCTTCTCATCGTCCCCACTGATCTCCCCGAGCTCTTTCACCGTCAAGGCGCAGCTGAAAGAAGCATCGCCAGGGGCCTCTGAAAGGCTGATAAGGTCGAAGCTTGCTTTGGGAAATCTCGGATCCTCTGGCACGACTGTCAAAGTAGACCTCAGAAGACAGCTGCAGCATCGCTCAAGAAAACCTTCTGCTTTGCTTGTAACTGTACAACTTCCCACCAACAACATGAAACACACACATTCGCATGCAACCCAGATGCTCCACAGCACTGCGCTTCCGTTTGCCGGCATTGAAATTCAGGCTGAGCTCTTTGGTCGCCAGGTTTGGCAGCATGCAGCGCTCTGCAATGCCAATTCCGGGGCGCTCGAATGCTGGTCGCACTTCTGCAGATCGAACGATCAGCACGTCGTCTACCTGAGGTACTCTGTGAGGAATCGAGTTGCATGTGACAAGGCACTCCATGGGCTCAGATTCGCCCTCGGCTTCCGATCTCAATGCAAATTTGCATTGCGGGTAGCGGGCTTGGGTAGCAAAGACCCAAACCACACGCCCCACCACATCCTGCGGAGAGACCGGAATCGGTTCTTGGTTCAAGACATCCACCAAGGACTTGGGCTGAGCGCCCGGCGCTGCCACTGCAGCCGCCTTCGCAGAGGCTTTCGCGAACCTTGGCATGACCTACTAAATCTTCCACGTCGTTCGGTCACTTCCACAGCCCTTGCTGCGGAAAAGCATCAATGCATGCTCATGCACTGTCACACAGAGCAAACTCAGAACCCACCTAAAGCAATGTCACATACATCCAAGGCTGCAATTGGACACCACACGGCAAAGAAAATATTCAAACAACCCTGCTTTCAAAGGCAACCGCATGTCTGCCCAAGAACTTGACTTTCTTAACCCTGACAGCCTCCTTCCCACACTATCGGGGGCGCCCCTACAACCGGCAACTTTCCACTGAAGCCACTGCCGCTCAGCATTTGCCCTATGTAACCCTCTCTGGGGTCACCTGCAACAAACTAGCACAACGCACTGCAGCCACAAATGGCCACAACAGAGGCTCTGCACACCTTCCCTCGAAGGTGCGGTCGTTGAAATTGGAAAAAAACAGCTCACATCAGGTCCGCATGCTCTGGCTCGTCATCGCCATCGTCAGCCACCTCCGTAGCTTTGGACGCAGCAGCTAATGTCGAAGAGGCTACTCTTGTTCCTCAGGTCGGCATGATCGCTTCTTGGCACCAGGACTCCGAACCTAGGGAACATGTTTCCAGGATCAAGGGCACAACTAAACATAGCGCGCTACATATCCATGAAAATGCAACCCCCTGAAACAGACTCAAAGATGAACCTTACGGAATAAACCAACCCCATCCTGAGCCGCTGCAAAGATGGATTTATATTCAAGACACATACCCATGCAAGTCAATCCAGAAACAACTTCTGATCCAGACATGCACCACATCGGACAGGCCGCCAATTAGGTGGGCTTCTGCAAGGTGATCGATGAAGCGTCAGGATCTCGACGCCTTTCCTCCTGCAGGCCTGGCTGCCAGCAGCCTTTCGGAGAATGCAGATGCTTGGGCAACCTGCTCTGCTGCTGCCCGAGTTCGCTTCCGCCAGCGACGACTTCCACCGCTATAAGTTTGAAATGCTTGGAATCGTCCTCCACCTCCCCTCCCAGATCCATCAACAGACCACGTGCTACCTTATGCCGGTTACCGTTATATATACACACACACCCACACACACAACACACACAACACACACACACAACACACACACACACAGACAACACACACACACACACAACACACACAACACACACACACAACACACACAACACACAACACACACACACAAAACACAAACACACACACCCACACACGTAACTGCCTCGCAATACCCCGCCTGCTGCTCAACATGAAGCTCCTGGCTCTGCAGCTCCCGCACTGTCGCAACGGCGGCCAATGCAGAGTACACTGCACGAAGGTCGTCCACTGTTCCATCCGCCCGAATGCGATACCCTTGGGACAAGGGAATAGTCCTTCGCCACGTAAACCCCGGCCTCCCGGCGGAAGCTCCAGTCTCACGCCCCGCGCCGCACCTCCCCCGCAGAAAGGGGGTCGGCGGCACCAGGGCGTTAGCCCGTTCTATATGTGGGATGATATGGCTGGTGGATTGTAAACCACTTACTAAGTGGGGCCCGCACATCCAAGTGGGCAACTCTGGAGGCAGATACATTCTAACCTTCCAGTTGCCTTTGCGATAGGGGGTTAACTATCTGTCAGGTAAGTGGAAGACCACCATCTTGGTACCATGCCTCTAATCCGGATCATCCATGTATTAGTATATAGTTACCCCAAACACCACCCAATCATATGATTTATACGTGATGCAGGCAAGCGACGAAAAATCCAAACACCAAAATCATTCGTGTGTCGGGGGGTTCCCTTAAGCTTCTCACCATTCTTGGGGGCTTGTCTGGCCAGTGAAGAACCATTACCGTATCATTTGCCCACCATTCATCTATCATATACCCACCATTACCCTCCCATTTACCAATCGACCTATCTGGCGATCGCCCACCATTTGGATCGTCGCAGCTCCTGGACGGAAGGAACCAGAGGAATCAGCTCCGCGCCCACCGTCTGCTGCCTTCGAAAAAAGTTGGCCATCACGAGGCAACGTTGTTTTGAGGGTTTCAACCAACATTGTCCTTTTAGGAAAAATTGATAAACAAGGGAAGGTTTCTAAAAATCGGGTATCCTCAAAAATCCTCAAAAACCATTGGTTCTAAAATGGTCTAATTGTGGATGATGGAGGAGTCCCCCATTTTAGGAAACCTCCATTCACTCATAATGATCATATTCAACCAACCTTAATAATTCACCAACCAACATTGTCCTGGAAAAATGTTGCGAGCTTTGGTATATTAGTACCATGTCGTGCTTGTTGAATGGGGCTGCCACCACCGAAAAATCAACCAGTGGGATGGTCCCATCCAGACCACATGGAAACATAGCCCCCGAAAAAGATGCGAGTTGAGTGGGGAAATGAGGTCCTTTACCATCAAATTTAGGGGTAGCCAGGTAGCCTGTTTCAAACAAACCCAGCTGGTTGGTGGTTGAGCCCTACCCCTCTGAAAATGATGGAGTTCGGAAGTTGGGATGATGAAATTCCAAACTGAATGGAAAAATAAAAGTCATGTTCCAAACCACCAACCAGCAAAATATGTTTTTGTAGAGTTTGCCATCGATAAATGGGGATGTACCCGTGAATATATGAGAACCCTACAAAAAAAAGATGTCAGAAAATAGTCATATCATGTCATATCCGATCCTAAATGTTGATGTTGTGGTGAATTGTACTAAGATCTATATATATGTTTGGGGATGATTGGGGAAATTAATGAAGTTGTGGTTTTGAAGGAATAACACATTGTTTGAGGGCCCCCATTTTGGGATAACACATGGCGACATCGCCGGCTACACATCCCACAGGGATCCGAGCACAGGCTGAGTCATCGCCTCTGCCTGGTCGGAGTGTCACATGGGATGGCTGGTTATAGGTACCAACTTTGGACAATACCCACTTCGTTGATGTTTTTTGCGTTGTAACAGCCAACAAAAAGATGCCGAAACCTGATGTATCACGGCAAAATGCTGGGATCTTACTTTTCTTCATCTTTTGGAGGGTTGCTACAATCTATACAAATCATTTTCGACTGTTGATATTTGCGATGATGCCTCTGATATTGATCTGATATTGGTAAAAAAAACAATGTGGTTCCATTTCAGAACGGTTGGTTTCGAGGACTGCAGGATGCTGGGATCACCATTCTGCTTGGATCATTCCACCAACATATTAGGAGCTTTCCATGGTACCCCAGCTGGATGTTTTTCTTTAAAAAAATGATGATCACTAGGGGTACCCCAAAAAAATCATCGGAACCCCCCCAAAAAAGGAACTAGGTGAATCATTGGGGGGTATCGCTACTGGGCTACTGTCCCACCCTTGGCACCTTGTTGGCAGCCTGCTGATCCGTTTCGCTCGTGTTCGTTGAGTAGCTGTCCTTCAGACGTGCACTCCAAATCAGTCCATGGTTGGTGGTTTCAACCCATCCCAATAAATATTCATCAATTTGGGTAACTGGTTGGTGGTATACCTACCCCTCTGAAAATATGAAAGTCAGTTGGGATGATTATTCATTTAAAAAATGTTCCAACCCACCAACCAGATAATCATCTATAATAGGGCGGAAAATAAAACATGTTTGAAACCACCAACCAGTTCTATACCTAGATCCGATCCTCAAACAGAAATGGATATACTGTATGTTACTCCTCACAAACATTTGATTTCTATGCATACCCGGTGCGTCAGGGTAGACATGTTTAATCTCAGCAAACATCAAAGAAAAAATAAGAAAGTATCTATATATAGTGCCTCTCCACAATTCATCATGATTTAATTCATTTCATCAGCGGATGACGTCCATGCTACGAACCTGACGTGCGAACTGTACATCCCAAGCCTTCATTTGGGGCACATTTCTTGATACTCCCCTGGTCGAACTGAATCGTCCCAAAAGATGGACAAGTCCTGACTGCCAGGCGTACCTGAACAGCGAACGCTCAGGAGTTCACCCGTCTAGATACAGGACGCACCTTGAAAAAAGTGCCTGGTACATATATAGTAAGTATCACTATAATCATACAACATGTATATGTTCTTACTATTATCACTATTATTGTCATTAATAATATAAATTACTCGTATTATCACTATGATTATGATTATGATTATTATTATGCAAATATTATAAATATGTATGAATCCCATGACCTACTGGCCGTTGGCGAATTTTTGCCGTGGAATTCAAAAGTGCTTGGTATCTGTACGGCACCAAACACTGGGAGATCGGGGTAGACACCCATCATTGGCACGTCTTTGGCATCCTGAATCCCAGAATTGAGTCAATTTGGAGTATCTCAGTATCTAAATGAACTTGTTTTAGACTTAGAAATCTGTTTGGAGTATCTCAGTATCTCAGATTTGGCGTATCCCAGACTAGAAATCTGCTTTTTGTTTGCCCTCCATTGAAAGAAAGTTTCAAACGTTTCAAACGTTTCAAACTGCTTGAGGGGACGCAAATTCAATGTTCGCATTTTGGCATACCAACCTGCCGGATACTTTCACTTTGAGTGCGCTGACTGTCAGCTTCCATTAGGCAAAGGAACATCAAGAATCCCATCAACTTTCTCACTATATCAGACTATATCTCAATTGTGCTCAACAATATAGTTTTCAAGAGGATATCTCATGGTATCTCAACAGTATGAGGATCTCCCACAGTCACCATTCGAATGTCAAGCAACTCAGGTCTTTGGCTCCGTCCCTGGGTCGCCGTGGCTAATCGGCTATGTTGGGTTTGTTAGACCTGTGTCATTCCACTGGCTCGGCAGCTCAGATTTCAATCGAAAAAATGGGACTTAGGCTGCAACAAACATGTGTTGAAGAATATTAACACAATCTGTTTGCGCAGAAAACAAAAAACCATCTGGACATGACTGGATGAACTTCACCGAAGTATGTCCCACCCATTTTGGTGAGGTCTCAGGTCATTTAGGCATCATGGCCAGTCTAGTTCCAGCCCCTTTCTTCAACCAGAACATGGTATATACTGTATTACGGGGCCAAGTCATCACACGGAAAATGGCCGTGCTGTTCCGTTGATTAAGGAATCCGAAATCCGGGAGACGTCAAGCTGTCGAAAAAAAAACATGTTTATCATGATAGCCTTGTAAATCTTAATGTTTGACTTTATGCTTCTTTATCTATGTGTGAAGGGCAAACAACCATGCAAAGAAACACATAACATATGATAACATATTCCAAATACAACTGAACCCCAAATTGCGGTGAATCCGATTGCGAATCCTTCTAACCCCCTAGCTTCTTCATCTGCATAAATAAACACTAGTTCATTCACCTGAAGTAAGGACGTTTTGGGCTATAGTTCCTACCCCAATCCGATTCCCATCACTCCAGTAACAGTGACGTCGCAGTGAGGACATAAATCATCATAGTCATTACAATCATTGCGATCATTATCGGACGGCGCCTCACTTGCGCACACAAAATTGACACAGCTGCGCACACAGGATTCTGACTCACTTGCGCTCACAAAAGTGTCTCGGTTGTACACACAGAGCCTTCGGGGGATGGGGTGGGGCTCGTTAACGTCATTATCTTTCTTGCTGTCCAGCAGACACAGGCTCTGCTCTTTCATGATCATTTACCGGTGGGTTGATGTGGGGTGGGGTGGGGTGAGGTAATAACGTTCATGTTCCTGTGCACACAGGCACAGCAACCTTATTATCTTTCTTGCTGTCCTGCAGACACAGGCACTGCTCATTCATGATCAGTTACCGGTGGGGTGGGGTGGGGTGGGGCTAGGTAATAACCTTCATGGTCCTGTGCACATACAGGCACAGCAACCTCATCATATTTCTTGCTGTCCTGCAGACACAGGCACTGCTCTTTCATGATCAGTCACCGGTGGGTTGGGGGTGGGGCGGGGTAATAACGTTCATGTTCCTGTGCACACACATGCTATCGCCACGGTATCTATAACCAATATATCAACCGTCGCGTTATAAATATCAAAAGTGCAAAACAACTGACATGAAAACACGGCACAGCTGAAATCCAGGGACATCACGGTAGGTGAAGCACTCCGGAAAATGAACGCCCGCTCAACAGCTACAAATCTAGTCGCGGTCGCGCCGCTCTATGCTTACCTAACGTGAGGCTATCGCCACGGAATCTAAAACCAATATATCAACCGTCGCGTTATATTTATTTATATATAATATATATATATATATATATCAAAAGTGCAAAACGACTGACATGAGAACACAGCACAGCTGAAATCCAAGGACATCACTACAGAGACGGCGTGGGGAGAGTAGTAGGGAAACCCAAAGAAAAAGAGCCGAAACACGCAATAGGGTCAATACCGGTCCACCTATGCGCGTTACTTACTTACAAGCACACAGTCGCAACGGGTCGCGAATGCATCATCATCATCATCATCATCACC
>Ga0126342_10021769_pt1 | contig 10655 bp, 8 predicted proteins | sample Cyp1metagenome_FD_92528 | JGI IMG/M metagenome (GOLD analysis project Ga0126342, IMG submission 92528) | Coral microbial communities from Lord Howe Island, Old Settlement Bay, Australia - Cyphastrea 1 metagenome | ecosystem: Host-associated > Invertebrates > Cnidaria > Coral ...
CTTATATTATATTACCTTATCTTATATTATATTATATTATATCATCTTATATTATAAGATCTTTTCTTATCTTATATTATCTTATCTCATCTTATATTATCTTATATTATATTATCTTATCTTATATTATATTATATTATATTATATCATCTTATATTATAATATCTTATCTCATCTTATCTTATGTTATATTATATTAGCTTATCTTATCATATATTTTATTATATTATATTATATTATCTTATATTATGTTATGTTATATAATACTCTGTATATTATAATATGTTATATTATATCAGTATTACTGTATATTATAATATGTTATATTATCTTAAATGATATAACTTTTAAAAACATTGATTGATGAAGGAACTGGTTTCAGGGATGTTCAGGGTTTTTCAGCAAGGTGCGAAGAGTTGGAGGAGGCTCGTGGATGGGTGGGTTACTCGTTACTCCGGGATGAGAGTAGTGTGGGAGTAGCATGGGAAGCAGATGAAAGAGGGGCCCAGGATGGCCCAGGGGTCCGGTTCTTGGGTCTCCATAGAAATGATGCCATGGCTTTATACGAAATGGTACCCTCTGGTAAACTAACATAGCTATTGAAAATGGCCATTTATAGTTGATTTACCCATTAAACATGGTGATTTTCCATAGTTATGTTAGTTTACCAGAGGGTAGTCACTGGTAGTCAAGATGCTTCACATAGGCAGCACGCAGTTCGGATCAAGCCGTCAGGAAATCCGGCTTAATGGCCAGAGTGCTTGGGTGAGACCTCACCAAATTACTATCGCTAGGTTTGATCGAAAGTTCAGCTTATATAACAATTTCCTCTGGTGCCTGAAAACATCTGCTGTACTACCCTTTCTTATATTCTTCAGTTGAAATAAAACATCATCGAAGTAACATCCTGGAAGCACTGTTCGGCACTTTTTTGGGGACCCCGAAGAGTCCAGGACTCTCAAAACACCAGGAACGGATGGGGCTGGAGATGCAACTCGAGGAGAGCAAAGCCCAAGGTGGGGAACCAGCAGGTTGTGTCAACTCACTGTTTGTTTTTTCCCTCTCATAACACAAGAATTGGCACATGTCTCCATGGTGCAAATATATATATATCAATCATGTCACATCATGTTTAACAAAATAATATAGTGTGATCCATCATCTCTGCGAGGTTCCGTTTTATCCTTAGTTGCCGGTGAATCTTCCTCTGATCTTGACTCCTCCATTGCCTTTCTGAGTTCGAGGCTCCTCTTTGGCTGCAACCTTGAAGCAGAGTGGGATCAATGTGGCTGGTGCGAAAGGAAACGACAGCGAGAGTTCTCGGCTCAGAGCTAGCGCAGCTTCCTGGACTTTGCTGCTAGGGCTAAGGAAACATGATGGCATTGTTGGCATATCCTTCATCGATTCCAGATCTATTCATCCAGACTGCTCGATGATGTTACATTCCACGGAATCCTTGCACGGAATTGCTTTGAGGTAAGGAAAAATGGCAGGACACCTCGCTATTTGGGTTGGTAAATCCCAGGAAAATCCTGTAGATTTTCCCACAAAACCAATCCATTGAAGGGAATCTGCGGAAATGAGGTGAAGATGCAGAAAAGGATTGGTCGCGGGAAGACTTGGAAGCCAGGTCGCGGCCTGGTGATCCACAACGGGAAAACCAGTGCTTTGTGAATCACAGGTGTATGATCCAATCAATCTATATAAATTATCTATTTAACAGTGGTGTGTATATATATATAGATAGAGATGTAGATATAGATATATATCTATATATGATCTAGAAATTCCCATTGGAATGGTGTGTATTGACTAATGGGAACATTTGGGAAAATTCATGGGAGAATGTTACTGGGGACGCAATGGTTTATAACTTATAACTAATAAGATATCTAGTACATCAAGATGCAAGCAATCCCATCCACCTCATATTAAACACCTCCATTCTATGGTCTCAAGTATGTGTGAATCCCCTGCTATGGTTTGGGTGTGTTTACTGTATTTTTTTTTTTAATAGGGGGATGGGAGTACATCATGAGGTATCATAACATGTCGTTTGTTTTCAAAAGATTACGGTAAATCAGGGGGTCAAATGGCGGACATACCTTCCGGTCATTTCACATCGCCAATGAAAATAGCCATTTATAGTTGATTTACCTAGGTAATGAAAACGCAAACAAAAGGTGATTTCCATAGCTATGTTAGTTTGAGAGTACCTTGCATTTTGCCAGGTGCTTGAGGCTTGAAGCCGAAAAAGAGAAACTGCAAAAGCACGTGGAGAGGCGCCGCCTCGGTCAAGCCAGGGGGAGGGGATGACTGGATCCTCCAAGGACTTGGTGGGTGGAAATTGCAAAAGGGCTGGCACATGCTGGCGCCGGCCCTTTGCAAAAACCAATCTGAGATATATAGTATAATGGCAATCCAGTCTAGCACATAGATGAGTTTCTTGATCCCAAGCAAATATGACACCCAATAACAGATAGTGAATCAGCCATTTAATTTGCTCGAGAGCTAAGCCCTTGAGAAGCTCTTAGGCCTGACTATTGAGGGATCACCTTTGGATAGGATGAATCCCATGATAGCCTTCAGGCTCTGGCAGATGTGCGAGGCATTGGATGCGAGCGCCAAGCCGGAAGAACAACAGCTGCAGGTGGCAAAGGGCCAAGGGCAGTGGCTGGTGGCTCACGGGAGTTCTGAAGCAGAATGGGCCAAATGGGTTTCCAACCCAGAAATTAGGAAAGACGGAAAGAAACTTGATCTCTTGTACTCCCGCCTTCTTATGAGACATGATTTCTTCTGATTCGACAGTGGACATGTGGTGAACCGCACCATGGCCAGGGCCGACAGGGAAGCTTGGAGGAGCTGAATTTCGAGGTAGGACCCTCGCCATCGTTGGACCCCTTATTCAAGAGAAATAGTTGGAGCTGGAGATTGCCTCAGGTTTTTTTCCAATGAGATCGGGCAATTTTAGGGCGATTCCATCTCTGATGTGGATCTTTTTTGGGTCATTGTTGTGCCATGGTGTTTCTGAAGGCGGTCGTGGAGCGTGCTGTTTCCATGAAGGCAACTGAGAGGCGTCGGCGGTTACACCAACGGAGCCAGGGTCTAGCCGTGTGATTTGCCGGGCGTGAAATGGTGAATGATGGGGTGACAAGCCTGTACCAGAAATACGCATATGCACGCACACACAGTCCCCACACACACACATTATACATAGACATAATTACACACACACACACAGACACACACACACAGACACACACACACACACCCCCACACACACCCACACACACCCACACACACACACATGTCATCTTCTAGAAGCATAGGTTGAGATCTGGCATTTGACGTGTTTTTGGCTTATCAGCTGGTTCAAACGGAGGGGTTTAGGTTTGGATGCCTCCACCCCAAGCCTGTGCCAAGTGCCGCAACTGTCCCGCAGCAGAAGGAGACTCGTGGTGTCTTGGTTGCACCGGTTGGGAAGCAATCGGTCGTGAATTGACTGCTGCGTGGGACAGCAGTGGTGCCAGGCGCTTGGCAGGGGACTTGGTGGTTTCTTGCTGTAGGCAGGTTCGTGCCTTACGATCAGTCACCGCTGGGCTAACCCGTGAGGTGGCTGTCTCTTCCGGTGCTGGCGACCGCCGTGCACGGAGGAGCCAAAGGCAACCAGAAGAAGAACACCGAGGAGGCAGGGAAGAGCGCACTCCACGTGAGGTTCCTGAGCCGGAATTGCCCCCGCGCGGAAGGACCCATAGCAGAGTGCCTGAACCTGAACACCCGCCGAGGCCTAGGACAAGGCCCCACGACCGTGTCGAGCCCAAGGAGGAAGAAGCTTCAGTAGGTGAAGACGAAGAGGAGGAAGAAACTGAAGAAGAGGAGGAAGAGAAGAGATGGAGGCGCTCTTCAGGCGCAAGCCCTCATCACCGTCCTGTGAGGGACGAACGCCCGAGGTCACCCCCAGCCGAAGGAGACCAAGGGAGTGGACTCAAGCCACTTGGTGTGAAGTTGAGTCAAAGAGAAGGAAGCCGACACAGAGATAGGAGTCGGGATAGGAGGCGTGACAGAGACAGAGACGCGCCCAGAGGAAGCAATCGTCGAGGAGGAAGGAAGCACAAGAAACTTCATCGACTGGCCGACAACCCCTTCTTAAGGGTACACAGAGCGCCAGGTCTCTCTTTTTGGGAGCTGAGTGTGGAAAACCCCGGAAGCCTTGACGTGACCCATTTGGGTCGCTGAAATGGCCGGTGGGTTTATTTCAGGAGAGGAGTACACCACGGACGATCAGGCAGGATGGTCGGCTGTGGTGCCAAGAGCTGGAACGGTGCTGGAAGTGAATCTCCTGCGCACCTCCCGGCCAGTGTTGACCGAGGTTTGGGCGGCTTTCTTTGTAAAGGAGGTCAGAAACGAAGCAGACGGTTCCCATGTGTTAGAGTGTCACTACATTGGATGCGAGGACGAGGTCGAGGGGAGCGCATTAGCAGTGGCTGGCCAAGCCGGGCCGCTCAATGTGCATCTATGCCTCTCTACTCCTTGCATGGTGATTGGCGATATGGAGGCACTTCATACGACATCTGCCCGGTTTTGGGAGGTTGCAGACTTCAAAGCAGATTACGGGCCCAGAGACCTTTCAAAGAGGTTGGCACGCTGGCAGAAGGAGCTGTCTTCTGGAGACGCGCTCCCCAAACGCCGTGCGAGAGCCCCTGCAAAACCTCCTGGAGATGGGGTTGCTGGCGGCCGCAAGAAGGCCAAGGAGGATGCCCCTGCCCGTGGCGCAAAGAAGAAGCCTGCTGCCGCCGTACCAGAAGGTGTGAAAGAAAGGCTGGAGAAGAAGCTGAGGGGGCTACGTGGCCTGCGAGAAGAGGGTCATGGTCGAGAGAAGAGCCAGGCGGTAGAATCCGTCTCGGACGAGAGTGGGGCCGTTGGGTCGGAAGAAGACTCTTCAGGCTATGCACCCACCGAACCGCTGGGGACAGGATCCTTGTTGGAAGGGGTTGCGAAGCCAGCCCGGAGAGAGAAGGACCGATCCGGAAACCAGCGGGAAGTAGTCCCTTACGAGGGCACAAAAGGCATCACTATGAAAGGCTTGAGCGGTCAATTAGCCCGGAAGGCCCTCGCTGTCGACGACGTGCGAGCCAAGGCCAAGAAGAAGAAGAGGAAGAAGAGCACCAGCTCCAGAGCCCTGAGTCTGCTGAGGGATTTGATCCTCAACAAGACGGGAACAGAAAGGAAGCGTGCAAAAGAAAAAGACCGGTCAGGAAAGAAGAAAAAGAAAAGAAGAAAGCTGGTCGATGGAGTGATAGTGAGTTCATCGAGCAGCTCCGGAGCCGACTCAGACTCAAGAGAGAAGGAGGAGCAGGTGGACAGCTCGGAAGAGGATATGGAGGCGCCAATGAGGCGAAAGTCACGAGACAATCCTGGAAGCGTGCTGTCGATGCTGACGGAGCACGTGCGGTCCCAAATGGACCAGGATTCTGTGACAGAAGTGAGCAAGAACCCGAAGCTCACCGGAGGAGTGAAGGTAACTTCCTTCTTCAACCTCCACATCCGCCCAAGCTATGGGAGTCACCTGAAGGAGTTGCGCGAGATGTACACGCTGGCCATGACGATAGATCTCCTGAGAAAAGGAGAGCTGGGGCGAGTGGGAGACAGTCTCTCAGCTCGGTTCATGGCCTTGCACCAGTCGCTGATAGACCAATCGTGGGCGACGGCAAGGCACATGGAATTATTTCCTCTGGAGGAGTCGACGGCCGCATCCTCTGCCTTGGTTCTGGCGTCGAGGAAGCACCAGCGGTTAGTCGACAAGGTCCAGGGAAAATCGGGTTGGACTCCCTGGCAGCCGAAGGGCAAGGGGAATCCTCGCCCAGACTGGAGTCAATGGGGCGAGAGCAACCCCAAAGGGAAGAAAGGAAAAGGCAACTCGAACAAGGACAAAGGCAAAGGAAAAGGAAGTTGGAACCAGGCCCCAGACAAGGGGGCAACCGACTGGGAGAAGAACAAGGAGAAAGCAGAAGGGGCGAAGTGAGCACCTCAGTAGGGGCGCCTCTGGCTTGTGCCGTGAGGGATGATGCCCTGAAAATGGCCGGGCCGGTGACTTGGGCTGACATTTTGGTGTCGTGCTCGTCAATCGGCCAGGCGGGATGTGCAATGGCCTGGCTCCTGGTAAATGCCCAGGGGTTGTCAGGCATACAGGGGAATTCACGTTTTGCTGAAAGTATTTTTGCCATTGACGCGTGGCACAGGGTCAGGCGTCGTCGCCACGCTCTACCAGTTTCTGAGGGAGGGTTTGTTGACCTTCGCGAAGCTATGGAGGCCGCTGCTTTGGAAGAAGTCCGTGCGGCGGCCTTTGTGCTGCGCTGGAGTGAGAGATCATGGCAGTTGCTGGCCTGTTTCGCCTGCAATTGTTTAGCTGGGTTTCAGCGGCCATTTGCACAGGGACGTTGGACGAAAGCTGAACAAAAGTTGGTTGATGCCATAGGCTTATCGACAAAACGTCTGATGAGCCATGGCCAGGTCTCCAACCATGATTTTGTGGCCCTGGAAAAAGAGCTGAAAAGCCGAAGGGTTGGTTACACGGGGGAGGAGATAGGAACATGCCATCGTTTGACAATGAAACAGGTTTTGCCATCGCTCCCCCCGGCGGAACATGGAGGATCAATTGATATTTTAAATTTTGTTTCAAAGAGCACTCAGTTTTTCTTGCGCAATCCCTTGAAGATGGTCATGAAGGATGAGGGACAAGATCTTCCAAAACTGCAAGGAAAAATACATGTTGAAGAAGGTTCAAAGATGATGCTGGCCAAAGAACTGGTTTCGCGAAATGTTTGCAGATGGATCCCCTTTTCAAAAGTTTTCAGGTACCGTGGACAGCCGGTGCTCAATGGTCTCTTTGGAGTAGAGAAACCGACTCACCTGCCTTCAGGGGAACCGGTGCTGAGATTAATCATGAACTTGGTTCCTTCTAACTCTGTCCTCAAGACCTTCGAAGGGTCGGTTAGTTCTCTACCTCAAATTACGTCCTGGATGAGTACGGTAATTGAAGATGGTTCTGAACTACGGGTTTGGCAATCTGATATGACTAATGCTTTCTACCTCTTTAAGATCCCCTGCAGTTGGTCTCCACTACTTAGTTTCAATATCATGGCCTCTGGACAGGAACTGGGCTATAACGATGAAGAGGTCTACACGCTGGCATGCTCAGTGTTGCCCATGGGATGGTCATCATCGGTTGCAATCATGCAGGAAGCCAGCGAGGTCATTTTGAAGATGGGGAGCTTGCCACGAGAGGAACAGCTGTCCAGGGGACGTGCTCTTCCACCTTGGATGACGGGGATCATGAGGCAAGCGGAAAGGCAAGAGAAAGCATGGTGGCACGTATATTTGGACAATTTCGCTGCAGGAGAAGTGGACTCCTGTGACGGGCCTTTCGATGGTGGTCGCCGGTTGCATAGCCTGGCGGAAAAGGCCTGGGAAGAAGCTGGTGTCGTGTCATCAAGCAAGAAAAGGAAGTCAGCGGAAGAGCAAGCTCAGGAGCTTGGTGCCTTCATTGACGGTAAGAACAAGACCATTGGAGGGTCACCGGAACGTTTGTTGAAACTGGTCCAGGCCACCGTCATAGTGCTGAAACAACCTCACTTGTCCAAGAAGCTGACCCAGGTTTTAGCAGGGCGCTGGGTACATGTTTTTTAGTTCAGGCGACCAGCGATGTCGTTTTTGGAGCACACTTGGACCTTCACGACATCAAAGAAATTTGAAGCAGCTCTGATTTGGAAAGTCCGTCGTGAGCTGTTTTCTTGCTGCTGCAGTCTGCCCTTCTTGCATACGTTTCTGGGGGCGCCCGTTTCTCAGGTGATCACGGCCAGTGACGCATCGTCTTCGGGAGGAGCAGTAGGCTTGGCTCGGGAGTTGACCCCGGAAGGGATGGACTTTGTAGGAGCTTCGATGCAGGAGCGGCACACCATCAGTGCCAACATTCTTGTGGTGTCTCTTTTCAACGGGATAGGTGGGGCCATGCGGTGCTACGACATTTTAGGTGTCTTGCCGAAAGCGGTGATTTGCTTTGACACTCATGGCCCAGCAAACGGGGTTACTGCGAAGCGCTGGCCTAGCGCCGAGCTGCTCGGAGACGTGCGGCAGATCACGGAGGAGATGGTGGATGGCTGGTTTCGGAAAACGGTTCCCCTGGATGAAGTTCATCTTTGGGCAGGTTTCCCATGCACCGACCTGTCATCAGCAAAGGCAGGAAGGCAGGGTTTAGCTGGTGAAGCTTCAGGCCTGTTTTGGGAAGTGGTGCGAGTTCGGAAGCTGTTGCATCGACGAGCTCCCGTTCATGTTACGGTTAAGTGCGTGGCTGAAAATGTAGCCAGTATGGACAAGGGAGAATGCGAAACGATCACCAAGCACATGGAGGTCTTCCCATACTGGCTGAACAGCAGCGATGCAACACCGTTGAACAGGCCCAGGTTATGCTGGTGTTCAGAGGAGTTAGAGGGCTGCTTAGAGGGGCTCGAGTTTGCGGAGCAGAGCCATTGGACGGAAGTCCGGGCCGTAGCAGCCTACCCGGACGAGCGGCAGTGGCTCTCTGAAGGCGCCGAGTAGCCTGGAGGTCGCTGGGGGACAATCTTCCCAACGGCGATGAAAGCGATTCCGCGGAAAAGACCCCTTGAGAGGCCAGCAGGCATCAACAGGTGTGACTATGATACCATCGAAAGATGGAAGGCAGACCAGTACAGGTTTCCTCCTTATCACTACATGGAGCAGTACGTGATTTGGGTGAACAACCGCTGGCGTTTGACCAACAGTGCCGAGCGGGAGCGCCTGCTGGGTTATGGAGAAGGCCACACTAAGGTGTGCATGAGCGCTTCTGACATAAAGCGCTCAAAACAAGCTTATGAGGATGAACGGCTGTCACTCCTGGGAGATTCCTTCAGCATCTTCTCCTTCGTGGTGCCTGCGGCGGCGTTGTGCTTTCGCTTTTTGCCAAAGCTCCACTATGCCACTTTGGCCAGGCGCATGGGGATGGCACCAGGGTTTAGGTCACCTTTGAGATGGGAGGTACCAATTTCAAAAACTTTAGGGTTTTCCCGGAAGCTGCTCTTTTCCTGTCATGGATCTCAACCGGTTGCTGCTGACAAAGGTCAATCACACAGGGTCTGACATACGCATCACAACAGGGGAGATTTTGTGTCCTAAAAGTGTGCCACGTCAATCAGTAGAAGCATCTTGGTGGAAGTGGCTTCCTTCTTTCAGTGTGCAATGGAAACAGAAGGAGCACATAAATGTGCTGGAATTACGTGCAATTTTGCTGTCTGTACAGTATCAAATCTCCCACCTTGGCGCCTCGCACCTTCGTCTCTTTCATGTCTCTGACAGCTTTGTGGCCATGGCGATTGTTGCCAAAGGCAGGACAGCAAGTCGTCAGCTTGGGGTCGTGCTGAAGTTCCTCAACTCGCTGTTGCTGGGATTTGGATTGACTCTGGCCATTGGGCACGTTGAGTCGACAGAGAATCCGACTGATGGGGCGAGCCGTCAGGTGGCGTTTCTGCACCAAGACTAGCAGGGCTGAGAGAGTTAAGCAACGACAAAAGGTGAAGCTTCGTGACGCAGGTTTAAGTGAGAACACACAGCAAAGGTACTACTTGGGCCTGCGCCGCTTGGTGCCTACGCTGCTGAAGAGCTCAAGTCTTGCAGACATGGATGAGCGTGCTGCTGACTGGGTGCAGGAGCGTTGGGAGAAAGGTGACAGTCAGCACCGCGTCAGCGATGCATTGTGTGCGATGCATCATTTTGAACCTTGGGTTCGAGGCAAGCTGCCTCAGGCCTGGAAGCTCTTTGCGGTGTGGCGCAAATTGGAGTCACCAGATCGGGCTCCTCCTTTGGTTTTGGACATCATTTACGCCTGGGCTCTCTATGCCATTGATCACTTCAATTGGGACTTTGCGGCAATGATCCTTTTGGGCTTCTTTGCTCTCTTGCGGACAGGAGAATGTCTACAAGTGACAGCAAGAGATTTACTCATTGGAGAGAAATCAGCAGTGGTCTCGCTGTCTAATACAAAGACGAGCCTGAGACATGCTGCCAAAGAGATGGTTAGTTTTGAGGATCCCATAGCCTTGGGAATTTTGCGAGAAGTATGTTACCAGAAGAAACAAGCTCACCTGGATCGGGTGCCCATTTGGACAAAGTCAGCCCAGGCTTTCAGGAATGATTTTGCTCACCACTGTCGAAGGTTTGATCTCCTCCTTATTCACTCAGACGTGGAGGAGCAACATTTTTGTTTCAAACCACAGGAAGTATGGAGACTGCGTTACTCAAGGGACGCTGGCAATCAAGCCGTGTGGCCCGTATATACCTGGCTGACGGTTTGTCGTGCCTGCCACACCTGACTTTTTCCAGCAAAGCGACAGAAATGTTAAAGCAATGGGGTCCTTTCAACCAGCTCTGACGAGCTTGTCGAGAGTTGGGGTCGTGGAGAATGAGAGGACCAATGACTTTTCTTTTTGCGTTTTACTCCTACCATGGAGGTTCTGAAAAAATTTTCAACAAACTCCTACCATGGAGAAAGCGCTCTCCTACCATGGAGATGAGATGGAACCAGGGACCAGGAAGGTCAATATGTTTCTTGGCAGCTGTGGCAAGGAAATATCCGCCACAGTTGA
>Ga0126342_10021770_pt1 | contig 10654 bp, 5 predicted proteins | sample Cyp1metagenome_FD_92528 | JGI IMG/M metagenome (GOLD analysis project Ga0126342, IMG submission 92528) | Coral microbial communities from Lord Howe Island, Old Settlement Bay, Australia - Cyphastrea 1 metagenome | ecosystem: Host-associated > Invertebrates > Cnidaria > Coral ...
AAAAAAATCGGATTTTGGATGTAGGCCCCTGGTGCTTACATTGGCAAAATCGGGTGGCATGTAGGCATCTGGAGCTAACATTGTCGAATGTTGATCATATTTGCACACGTTGGAGCCGTAGGGTAATATAATATAATTTAATATAATTTAATATAATATGATATAACATAGTATTTAATTAAATATAGTAATATAATCTAGTATTTAATGTAATATAGTATTTAATAAATTTTGATATATGTATATAAAACCAACAACAATTCGGGTGAGCATGTGGTAATCAGCTCCATGGCTGGGAATCCCCCCACTTTGCATGGAGGTTGACCGGATTTTCCAGCCAGGGACTTGGTTGGTTAAAGGGATGCAGAGCTCCGACGTCTTTGTTTCCAAGAAGATTTTCCTGCGATTGGCGGGTACATCCACACATTAGAATTCAAAGAATCACCCCCAAAAATCATTGACTCGTGTCCAAAAGTTGTGGCACGTGACATTTGTTTTGCACATCGTTTTTGTCCACTAGATCCATCATTGTTGGTTTTATGCCCTTTTCCAATAGCTATTGGCCGTATTGGTACCCCTTGTTTTGGGTTTTGTTGGGCCATAGCCCACTGGACAGTTGTGTTTTGCGAATACCCTCTGATAAACATTTACACAGCTATGGGATTTCACGGTTTTTAATAGGTGAATCAACTATTTCTATGTGCAATGTTCAATAGCTATGTTAGATTACCAGAGGGTAATCATTATCATGTATTAGTAATATATATATATATAGACAGTAATCATTATCATCATTATTGTCATTCTCGTCTCATCATTATCATTTTAATCATGCTATTATCATTAGTTGGGGATTACAATGGATATGATTATAATACATCATTACCATTATAATTATACATCCCCAATAGTCATAATCATTGTAGCTCATGGATTCTATTAATGTTATTAGTTGATACTTATAATACTTGGGGATCAGTTCTTAAAATATTACTATTTGATAATATTATTGTTTGATAGTACTAATAGTTCTATTAACTAATATTGATTATTTTTACTAATAAGTTTACTTATAGTATAGCAATAATTATGAGAATGATTATTATTACTATTTAATAGTTGAGACCCAACTATTATAATATTATAATTATAATTCCTAGGTCAATCTTGGATGGGTAGAAACTGGTCCTTTAGTCTTTTGGTTTCAATGGGTATATCTACATTCACCAGCTAAGACTTTGATTTTTTGCAGGGTATCTAAGATTGGCCATGATTAGGGGATCAGTCAAAAAACTCATCATTATCGGTACCCCGCTTGCCGCGCGTTGCCGCGCCACTGCCGCTCAACAGCCGTCTTGTTGGACCCCCAAAACGAAACCAGCCATGGCGATGTTCCCGGCCGCAGGGCTGGTATCTCGGCCGCTTTTGGAGTGGGATATATGGCGAAAATATGGGGAACATATGGGGAAAATATGGTGAATGGGTGGGGAATAGGTAATTTAGTTTGATAAACCAACAAATAAGGAGTGGGGATGTAGGATGGAACCAATGGGATACATGGGACATTTTTTCGGTATAGCAGCCTCACGTCGCGACGGTGGAAATTGGATTTGGGGGAACTATCCGACATAACGAACTGGAAAATCGCATTCATGGGGAAATCAACTGTTTCTATGGCCATGTTCAATAGCAAACTGTAAACGTTTACCAGAGGGTAATTGCATAGACCAACCAAAACTTGGGATGTCATTGGTGTAAAACATCAGTAATCAAGCTGGGTGAGTAAGCTTGTGCCCCTCCAGTGATGTTTGTTGGTTAACCCACATCAAATGTATGAATTCTGGGGAATATGTGGGGAATATCTGGGAACAGGGGATAAAACCAAGAATAATGGATATAGTGAAGAAATGTGATAGAACCAGCGCATCAGTGGGATATTCTTGGTGTGTATATATATATATTATAAATAAATAAATATATTTATATATATATAAGTATAGAAGTATATAAGTATATAGAACTATATATATATATATACACGTAGATGGGATATTACTGATATTATCAGATTTAATGAGGATATGTCATGAGATAAAGACTCGGTGGTGCCCCAGTTCGTTAACTAAGTTGGTTCACAAGTAGGTTGACTGATGTTAACTGGGACTTTCAGGTATGGTAGATATTGGTAAAGTTAATGGGGGTTATAAAGCAACAAACATTATTGGGGTTTTGACATGCTTTGACCGCATGGTGGACGATTATGAGCATTGATGAGCATTGATGTAGATGGTGATTTGACAGAAAACAGATGCCAAGAAACATAACGTCACCAGTTAATTGTAGCTGTATGGCATGGCATCAGAAATTGAAATGTAGATTGATTCAATTCGGATGCAAGATCATAATAGTTCTCCGTGAACTGGTTCAACAATTGATTCAATAGAATGGTGGATTGGTTTTATTGGGAAAATCCTCACCGGAAACCATGGATTTTCCCATGAAATATGGAGGTGTCCTGTAATTTTTCCCAAGAAAACCCATCCATTCGCTGTGCATCGAGGCCGCGGCACCGCTCTTCGCGGTACCCCAGGCCATGGGGATGTTAGCATCATGAGCATTTGGACATCTTCGAGAACAACAATTCAAAAAAAATAGGGATTGAACATGATTGAAGCATGAAAAATCATGGGATTTCACCAATTTCACCAAGAAATCATGTGATTTCAGCATCTGCGAAAAGGTGAACCATGGGAATCTCCGATCCGCCGATCCGCGGCAGGTCATTGGCCGTGGACCGCCGGTCGCGCCGGCACCGCGCGCACTGCGCGGCACGGCGCAGCTGGGCGTGCGACGACGTGCCGAAGGTCAGTGGATGTTCGTTTTCACATCTGCAGATGTGTATAGATGTGTATAGATAATATGTTTAAAGATATTGTTCTATCTTAATCATTTATTGTAGAGATATGAATCATATGTGAAATATTATAGTTATAAATATATTATCATATAGACATGGCTATATTAGTGTATTTTGCATGTATATACATATATACAATATATATATATATGATGCATTTAGATAGTTAATATGATTCAAGTGATTTGTTATACCGTATATATTTGTACTATATATAACTATGTATATACATAATATATATATATACACTTGCATGTACATGATGATGAATCAAGGCACCATATTTGCCAAGCAGCACGTGGCAGGCGTGCGCTTCCCGGCCGCGGCAAAACAGCCGCAGGCCGTAGAAGTGTCGCGAAAGTGTCGCGGCGAAGATTGCGTGGTGAGTTCGTTGTTATAACCCAAATTAGTATGCGGGTAAATTTAGGATTATAGAACCCTAGGAATTGGGGAATTATCCTAGGGTTATCACATAATTAAGCCGTTGTAACCCAAATTCCGAATCGGGGACTTGGTGAGTTATGTGGGAAGTCAATGCTGATTCAATTGGGATAGAACTGGATATACATGGGCATGCAATATCTATGTATATCATTATATCATTATATTAATGTGTATCTATAATAGAAAAATATATATAGATAGACCTCGAAAATGTGAGAACTCTATGTATAGAATATATGGATATTCATGGATATTCTATATTCCATAACGGGCATAGGCATATAATATGTAGCCTCCCCAGGTTCGAAGCCCAACAGTTGGACCATCCCGGAAACATCTGAAACTGTCTCTATTTATAGATGATTTTCCATAGTTACAAGGCACAAGGAGTTGTATGATACAGTTACATTCATATGTGTATATATATATATACATGTATAAATATATAGATATACATATATAACATATATATATATCTATATATATATGGGTAAATCATAACGGTGATATCTTTGAAAGCCCAGGGATGATCCCAGTCCTGACATGTTGGGTGAAATCACCAACCAGATACAGTCATTACCTGTAACATGAGGTGAGTTAAACAAACAGATTGTATCTAATCATACATATATATATATATATATATATGTACGATTTCCCATTTACTGCGGCGATTCTCAGATTTGATCAATAGATAAAACAATTTGCAGAATACTTCATTGATTTGTTTTTTCTTGGAACTTGTGAAGGTTATCCGCCTCTCAATCCATTCCAGTGGTTCGAAACCAGTTTCTGATGGATTGGATTAAACTTCACAGCACAATCTTCTATTAAAAAACAACTAAAGCTAAAATATCTACTCAACATGTTTCCCCTTAGCTAAGTTGAGTTATCCCTATCTATAGTTACTATCGTTGAGCCACATACTAAGACACCTATAGTCTAGCCACGACCTATTTCATTGTGAAATCCAGTGAATCCGCTGCAACTCTCCAAAAAATGGGCCGCTTGGTTTTGATAAATTTTCACAATTCGACCCTGAAAACAAGCAGTCTTTAGTGGAAACTCATCTTGAAAAACCCCTAACATAGGCAGGGTCGAAGTGTTAAACTACTGGAGAGTTTTTGTTGGATTGAATTCCATTCAGCAGATGAAGGCAACATATTTTGGGAATGGGCTGAGGCCAACTATATGTTTGGCAAAAGATTTTGAACCATGATCTAAAGGGACCTTAAGAAAATTCAACCAATATTCCATGATGTTCATGTTTTATCTATATGAGGGTTATAAGCTTAAGCCACACCCATGACCTTTTCAAACAGGCTAAGGTTTGATTTCCAAACAAAGTGAAACATGTCCATTCTCTGATGGCAGTAGTATCATTGGTTCCTCCTCATTTTTTCCATGAAAGACGGCCAGAAATTTGATATGTTGATGGTATGCCCCAAATTTCATATACAGCCATGAGAATATGTCCTATTTTTCTCGTTATGCTGTCATGCCCAGTTTTTTTGCTGGTAAATATTTCCACTTGAATTGAAGAGTATTAGTAAACCATTCACATTTTCAAACAGCAATAGCGTCCATATCCACTATTATTATGTTTTTTATTTTAAGTTCCCATTTTGGCTGGTGAATACCACTATTGTTACTGGTCATTTACCGTTTGGATGAAATTTCGCAATACATGTGCATTTTCCATCATTTTCCCATATGCCAAACTTACTGGTGATTTCTCCAGTTGCCCGTTTTCTACAACTTTTTGCACAGTAACTACTGTATCTTCAATATATATATATATATATTATCTATTGCCTTATTTCAGGTGCGTGAATCATTATAATTGACCCAAAACAATACCTATATCATAAGAGAATATATTTATTTATATATACAGATTTATTTCTTTATAAAATATAGTATACATTTATAATATATATATACACAGAATATACAATATATATATACATACAGATCATTATAATATATATATATATGGTTTCATTTTCCGATGGCAATGCCACTGGCATCGATGGACATGGGTCAAATCGCTCTGGCTGTAAGGTGGCGTCATCGGCTGCTGGCGGCCTTGGGCGTCGCTGCAGCGTGGCTTTGGCCTAAGATGGCCTATGCCAGAGTTGCCAAAAGGCGGGAACGAGTGGCACCCTTGGGATTGGCAGAGATCAAAATCAGATCATGTGGGTAAAACATGGTAAAACACTGTCATAAACCATGGCTGGGACTGGTTTAGAGCACATTGATTCTGAAATTGGCAATGGTTTATCATTGATCCACATTAGCCCTAATTTGGATGGTTAAACATAGACATTCCAATCTGTTGTCCCCCAGGGCTTGAACAAATTGACCCGTAGCCACATCATTTCCATCCCATCCCACTACCGTGGGTATGGGTTATATAATCTATTAAAACTGAAGAGAATTTGTGCTCTCCCTGCACCTTGAAATGTTCACCCATTAACATTTAGACCCATGATCAGGAAAATATAGGAAAATGGTCACGATGTTTTTATTGTGTCCTCAAAATCCACCAAGCCAAGTGCCAGATATTGGTTGAACTAGCAAAATACCCATAATCTATAGTGGTACGACCGGGAATGCATCATCATAGTAAACCCCCCCAAAAAAAGATAAAAAGATGCCGAACACGAGAAAAATTGACCTTTAAAGTTTCAGCACTAGCAGTATTTTCCTTTCCTTTCTTGTTTTTCCGGGGTTACCTCTTGATAGATCCCTCTTGATAGATGCAAAAACAACCTCACTGCGACATCACGGGGATGTTCGGAATTGGATTGGGGTATAGTTACCCCAAGTGGCCGGCCAGTTGGGAAGATTGTGGGCTTTATTTCAGATGAGTGAATTACGAACAAATAAATCCAGAACAAGAACACATCCAATAAGAAGGAATTTTACCCGTGGTAAGATTATTAAAAGATAAATCCGTAACATATATCTTCTTTGAATCCATTATTGCTGAAACATAACACTAGCACATTTTAACTAACACATTATTTACCTTGGTAACGTGGTTATTAACAATAATAACAGTAACAATGTCATAGACCACCCATGACTGGGAATGGTCAACATATCACCTATAAACATGGTGATGACTGGGGGAGGGTTTATGGTTTTAGCCACATTAATCCCAATAAAACCATAGATAATAGATTATCTATGATATAATATAACCATCATAGATCATTGGTTATATTATGAATGGTTATATTATATCATATGGTTATATAACCAGTTGTAGTTGTGTTGATTTATACATCATAGATCAACCCAACTATACATACAACAGTAGATACATGGTAAACATGGCATTGTTTTACCCACATTGGCCTCATCTCCTCAGGGTTGTCAGCCGAGCTGATGAGCGAAGGGCTGGGCTCTACACAGTGCCTGGGAAAACAAGGGGTGACATGGGTGATTTTTGTGCTCGAAATAGAGAAATACATATATACATATCATGAAATATATAGAAACACAAAGAAATATATAGAAATACAATGACATACTTAGATATATATGTATATACATATATTGTTATACCGTTATACCATCCAAACACCAGCATTATGGTGTAAGGTATTTTGCAGTTGTGGAGCTGATGATGTCAGTCGGACTTACGAAGCCCAAATTCCAGCCAACCAAAAATGGGGATCGTGTAGTAGCCAACTAAGTTTCCACTAAAAATTGGTGATATTCAGGGTTGAACTGTTAATTTACCAGTAGTTTTTCCACCAACGCTAAGAACATGCCGGGCGTTGCGGAGCAAGGCTTTGGCCATTGGTTTTTTCTTTGTGGTCGCCTACTTCAACAGCAGGACCTGCGGGACGGACTGGGACGGACCGGACCGGGACCTGAGGGGACCACCGGGGATGGAGCAAAATTCACATAATATATATATATATATAAGTGTATATATATAAGTGTATATATATACATGATTATATATATATGTATATACATATATATGATCATATATATGAGTGTATACATATATATATATATATATTACAATGTATAGGAAGCCTTTTTTTGGGGGGTACCTGATTTCTGATGTCTATGTAGAATTTGGGTAGAACATCAGAGAAGTTGCTCCTTGCAAAGAACAGGAAGGAGGATGACAGCGAAGAGAAGCGAATCAAAGAAGAGGCAATGGGACAGAACTGCCATGGCAGGTTCAAATCTCGTGCAATGGTAGGGTGATCCCCATTAGAAGCCTGCCACGGGTTTTAGCGTGGCGATTAATTAATTTGTTCATTTCCAGGTCAAGAGGCTTGTGCGATTAAAGAAGGAATTTGAAGAAACTGAGGAGCAGGAGGACTGCGGGCAGGGTTTCGGCGAAGTTATACTCCCAGATACTCCTAGTCCGGGTGGTTGGAAAACAATGACACCATGGCCATGAGATTGAGATACTATGAGCTTTGTCTGAAAATATAGGATACCAAAAATATCATGACGTCTCATGACTCATCCTTGATTTTTGATCATTAACATGGCAATGATATGGGATATGCCGCATTTTTGGCACACACCTATGTCAGTTGTAGTAGACTTTTTCCATGTGCACTTGGTTTGTTTGGCACCCCAGTCAGTCGAGCATCAAGGGTCGAAACAGCAATAGGAACCCCATGTCAGGAGTTGACAAATGGCAAATTTCCCATGACTCATGATTTATAATGTATTGTAATGTCTAGTCCCCTAGTTTTGTGTGTGTGTGTTGCTTTGCAAACCCACAAAATAATCGTTAATCTGGTTAGATATATACCATAAAGCTTAGTGAAATGTTACTTTAAAATCTACTTATCAATTTAGCTCCCTTGGGCACCACCTTGTAAAGACTTCGAGCGTTGATCAAGCGTTGATCATCGTTGATCATCGTCGGCCATCGTTGGGTGATCTCATCTACTGAAGCTTGGGTCGAGTTCGGTCAAAAAGTTCGATTTTACTCCTGATTCGGTGTGCCACTTTAGGGGTGTAAATCATTGGAATTCCCTCTTTTTCTGTGATGGAACGTTATTTGAACATGTCAATGATATCAGTTGTACATCTCATACTAATTTATGGATACATACATACACAATCATACATATATATATATATATATACACAGTACATATATATATATATAATATTTATGTATATATATATATATAATGTGTATTATTGTGTATTCTAATATCCTTATACCTGCCTCTACTTGTATTTCTTTAGCATGTGAGTTGCCACGTCCAGCAGGAACTCGCGGACGACAACTTGGCAGCCTCACTGAGAGCTGCGCAGCAGAAGATGGATGGTGAGGCCTGGGACCAGCGGTTGTCAACTTCGTAAGTGGTTAGTGTTGGGATAGAGTTAGTATAGTTACTAATTGATACATTCCATTGTTTTATTTGTGTGCTTAAAGTTTAATGATATCTATTGTGGGTTTAGTTCAGCGCCAGTTTTATTTGGATAAAAAGCAGTTATATCCCATCGTTAAATGATGATCCTCTAAGTGCGACGTGCGACTGAACGGCACAACAGGGTCATTTTGACCATGATAGTTGGTGGTGCACCCCCTATTTTGTTGGGGATGTCATTGGTCATTTAGGCTGGTTGAACAGCATATTTACAGCCCAGGAGGTACTCCCCGGCTTGACATGTTTGTTCGAGATACCCTCCGGTAAACTAACAGTTTGCTATTGAAAATGGCCATTTATAGTTGATTTACCCATTAAAAATGGTGATTTTCCATAGCTATGTTAAATTACCAGAGGGTAGAATTGCAGATGGTTTGCCCTGAAATGATGCATTTGATCATATTTGATCTCTGTGAACTCTGGACACAGCTATGCCAGCGATTTTTAGCGATTTTTGGTCTCACCAATGGAGCCAGAAGTCTATGACATTGATGGGAAAGACCAGCTTGATGGGAGTTCATTGAGAAAGTCATGGCGTGTGGAGATTGGAGAAAGCATCCACGATTCGAAATTCGAAACGGACTTCAGCGGATTCAAATTTAAGTTTACCCTTGGTGATTTTGTAGATTGTTTACACCACGAAAGTCTGTTAACATTGGGATTGGTTATTAATTAATTACTAAGTGTAACCCATTACCCATGCAGGAGCATGACCATATTGTCGGTTGTATCGTTCTTCCATCCCCATTGTGTTGACGATACAGAGGAACACATTGCATACCGATATTGAAGATGATCATATGGCGCAGTATCTTTACATTTCAGATGCTGCAACAAAATCGCAAGATATGGGCACATCCTTTTCCTAGATCAGAGAGAGTTGGTATACGAAATCAAGATACTGTGGATGGGCCAGCGAAATCCTGCACCAGGATTTCGCTGGCCCATCCATGGGAGATGTTGGCCGTGGGTCGATGGATGAAACCGATGACTCGTGATCTTGCGATGTTGCTTGTATCTGTGGGGTTGTGGTGGACACATGTTCTTACATGGATGTGGGTCAAAATGGAAGACCTAGGGGACCACAGATGTTCTAGTTTAGTATGAACCATCCAATTATTGGGGTACCTAATTTTGACCCATACCCATATATGATATTCTATGGTTGAAGGGATGAACATAATCCAACACACACTTCAATCCGGGGACACCCCGTTGTACCAGCTATTTCTCCAGAGAATCCTCCCACGAATCCCAACTCGTTCATAACTCTGATGATCATAAGTTTCCGAATCGTGTTGTTCTTCCATGTTCTTCCCAATTATAAGGGGGGTATAGGCTATTAAATATATGTTATTTATATATCTAGTATATATATATGTTATATATATATTACTATATTATTATTTTACTATATTATACACATATCATATATTTATACGAATACACATTACACATTTACCCCCTTGTTAATACATATATATACATATATATCCCATTGTTAATATATATATATATACATATATATCACATTGTTAATATATATATATATTGTTGCAAGTTCCACCGCGGCCTGGTTCTAAAGCATCTTAAAACTAGTTTTTTTTTGTTTTTTTAATTTTGTTTTCATTTTTAAAGTTCATTTGGAAATCTGTTTTTTTTCCTGCCTTCATTTTGAATTCATTTTCATTTCTGCTTTTTTTGGCTTGTGATTGGAGTTTGTGATCCCCAGTGGAAAAACTGAAACATTTTTGGGCCTTGCTGGGCTTCCTTGGGGCTTTTGAGGCTGTCTCTGGCTGTGACAGGTTGGGGTTCTTGCTTGGCATGGCCAAAATTTTCAAATTGCCGGAGAAAGTGTTCCAAA
>Ga0126342_10021771_pt1 | contig 10654 bp, 9 predicted proteins | sample Cyp1metagenome_FD_92528 | JGI IMG/M metagenome (GOLD analysis project Ga0126342, IMG submission 92528) | Coral microbial communities from Lord Howe Island, Old Settlement Bay, Australia - Cyphastrea 1 metagenome | ecosystem: Host-associated > Invertebrates > Cnidaria > Coral ...
CCCTTCCTTCCTTCCTCCTTCCTTCCGTCCAACACATCTCCGTCGAACACTCAGTCTCGCTCCCCCGCGGTGAGTGCAACTAAACGAGAACCCAAGCATCGGAGATGCTTTTGGGAAAAAACAAATGTTGCGTTTCGGGCCGCTCCCAGGTTCCCCGGGATTGCCTCGACAAGTGCCTGGCAGGAGCCAAGAAGAAATACAAGATGCAAGAGGCATTGGGGGATTCCTCAAACTGAGACGAAAAAGCCTGTGAACCTGAACATTCTAGACATCGAAGACGACATGTGTTCATTTTAACGCGGTGTGAAAATATGGGTGGGGACTGGATGGTGCTGGTATGTGTTGAAAGCTACCCTGGTGAACACCAAAGTAGAAGGATTTTCATCGCTACTTCAATAGTCCTATAGCTATCGAAGCCATTGTCAAATCAATATCCATATCCTCCTTCTTGCTGGTTTGATTTTGATATTTTGGATTCATTTCTCTGGGTCTAAATCTCCAAAGTCATATATCTCACATTTCTTTTAACTGGTGACTGGTTTCAGGGAAAATCATGGAAATTCTGCCGGAAAACATAGGGACACCTTTTGGACCAAAACCCTGCCACCTTTGCGGACGTCTCATCAGCCATTTGGCCCAGAACAAAGGCCACCTGCCCGCAGGATCCCGCAGGGACACCATGGAAATTGTGGAATTGAATGTATTTGATTTGTCATGATTTTTCTAGAGCATGCTCTTCTTTTGTTCCCAGAAACAAACAAAATAATACAAAATATAACAAAACAATATAAAACAATATTGGTGTATATATGTTTGTAACATAGGGCAGAAAACATCTAAGAAACATCCAACATCATCCAGCGCAAGGCCGGTACAGGGTTGCAAAATGTCAAAAGCATTCTTGAAAGGCTGAGCGGCTCATTGATGCGCTCAATAAACCTCTAGTTGAAGTTTTGATTTCTTTAAGTTGAGTAACGAGTCCTTAAATCGCATGTTTCACTATTTTCACTCAAAAACATTGCTGTCAGTTCAACTGGCTGCTCACATCCGGTGGCCTCGTGTCGCAAGACTGCACTGGAGCTATCACTCAGAAGCCTTCGCTGGCAACGTGTTCAGTTCGGCAAAATCGAAACTCAGAGACTGATTGGTAAGATTTGGTGAGGTTGAACTATTTGAACTTGCTGGAAGCTACAACCTGCCATGGCATTCACTGCTGCCACGCAGCATCTTGGCCAAGGCTTGCACAGCCCCATCTCCGCCCACGTTGCGCAGCGTGAACCTTGTTGTGAAATGCAACCAAACAATGATACAGTGATAACATCAACATCACAAACAACACAAACAAGCAGTACGTACGGTGGAAGTTAACAATATTGTCATCAAGGCCTCAGTATGACAAGGGTTCCAGAGAGCTGCCAAACTTGCGGACGACACGGAAGACATGTGTTCTGAACTCTTGTCAAGAAGCATCCCCTGGTAGCGCTCGAACAGCGGCAGGCTGTCATCAGCCTTAGATGCCAAATCCAAAGGTTCTAATTTCTTAGTTGGACTGTGACATCTCCCAAAATGTCCCCACATCAGTGCCAGGTGTTCTCCCTGCGCTGATCCGAGGATATCCGAGTGACGAGTCGGGATGCTGCCCAGGGGATATCCTTTTCTGTGGCGTTTGCCAAGCCTTCCGCTGGGTCCTGATGGATGAACTTGCCGGCACCGTGCAAATGACAAAATCGATATATGTTTCTAAGAACAGAGGAACCAACATAGCGCAGAAATGCGCAGAATAGAAACAACATGAAACAACTGAAATCAACCGCAACATACCGCAACAGACTCGCAACCAACAAAAACTTTGTGGTTCTTGCTACGCAACTCACACCCATTCACACCCTTTCCATGCCAATTTAGGGCTTAGCCGGCTTAGCTGTGCCACGGACTCCGCGGCCGTCCTTCGAAGAGTACTGACACACGCAAAGCGGCAAGGCCGGACGCCCGGCTTCCTCCGCCTCCTTCCTGCCTCGTTCAAGTCCTGTGGCCAGGAGCCACAAGGCACCCCGACATCCCTGACTCCACCATGCCATGATGATGTTGGAATATGTTGGAATATGGGTCTGAAAATATGCTACCCCAAAATCCATTGGTTCATCATCATTTTCCAAAACAAACATATTTACCTATTTGGAGGGTATACCATGGTATACCGGTATACCCCATTTTCAGACACACCCATATCTTGGAAACACTATGATATACCATGATCATCAATGATCCATGGTTCTCCCTGCACCTTCCACGGCCAGCTGACAGGTGTGTCTCAAAGCTTCGCTGCAGGTATTCTTTGCCACCGCAGTGAGTTCGGTCACCAGGGCCTCTGGCATGGCAGTTTTCTTTGATGGAAAAGATGGAGGAAAACACAAGATCATGCAAGAAAAATCCTCTGCGTGAACCGAACAGAACCGCATCTAGGAAATTCTGACTTGAAAAAACAAACACGAATAAAGAAGCCAAAAAGACAAGGGACTTGGTGATATTCAGGAGAATCAGCTGGAAGACAATTTGAAGGCTGATGCATTCGGTTCGGCTTTGTATGGTTTTGTCGGATAGCAGTCCCCTTCAAACGCCTCGCTGTCATCCGACCGCAAAGCTGCCAAAGCTTCAGCGGCCTCATGACCTTTGTGGTATCGGGCAACAGTGACTTGGAGCACTTAGGATTCTTGGGGTATCTTGGGCTATCAACTGTCTATTCAATCTTCAGTTGAAATAGTATTTAGTTGATAAAATTTAGCCTAGGCAGCTGCCGTATGGCTATATCACACAGAAATGCACTGGATCCACGTGAATGCCTGCAGCTCAGAACAGCTAAGGGGTGCGCGGACGATCTCATCTTCGGTCTCCTTACAGGGACTGAGAGGAACAAAATGCATGCATGGATGTTTCATGGCTCAGCTTAGCTATGTTCTCTCCCACTGAAAGCGTCGAAGAGCGATGCGATGTTCGATGTATATAATTAGCCAATATACAGTGGCAAAACACTCCGGTATACTAAACATTGGAACAAGAATCGGCCCTCAGACTTTGAGGATAACTTGATATAACATGTCCACTCTGACCCTTCAATGAATGCATCATGCAAATCTGACAGCTGATAGCTGATTGCTCCAAGGATCGTCAAGCAATATCTGCCGCAAGGGCTCAATTGCAGAGGCATCTCCCAGCTGCCCCAAGACATAGGCAGCCTGGTGGGCTGGGCAAAGTCAGCCACAACATGTCAAATCTTCTCCCGATCTTCCAGGACAGTTGACTCAAACAACATAAACAATGCATGCCAAGCGTAATTTGTTAAAGATATCATCTGTAATTATGTTGAAGAGCCCGGTTGCATCTTCGTCGAGAAAAAGACCTTGCTGGTCGGCTTAGATTATATCATTTATATCATTGTATAGTTTTGCAGCAGTGCAATGAAAGGATCTGCAATCTATTGTTTTATATATATTGATTATATTGATATAGTATGATATATTGTCATCATGTGTAATCTATGGATTTGCCGAACTACCGAATGATACCGAATGCCCCTTGCTGCCCCTTCGGCACTTCGTGGCGAAGCAGCACAGAATCCTTCTGCAAAGGTAGCGCACTGCCTCGAGCGACTCCAAACATCCCCTAAGGGAAAACATAGAAAAAACACAAAACATATTAAAACAGTTCAAAAGATCAAGACTTGAACTCTTCTTAACATCTCTAATGATCATTGTCTAATATCTGATACATGTAACATATATTATACAATATTATACTATATAAAGATATATAAAGTACGTCAAAAACATTCAAAAACAATGCATATCAAGTTGCTGAGCGTTGCAACTGCCTCAGTTGCACTGGGCGCCGACTGCTGCACCGAGAAGAGCGCTTTGTATCGGGGCACCACCGGTGCTGAGGTGCCTCGAAACAAAGGGGAGCTGCTGGATGTCCACATTTTCACTTGACCGAATAGGGCTTAATCTGGGATTCACCGCACCCAATAGCAATAAGAAATAAAATAAAATAAACAACTACCATGACTGGGGATTATCACCCATAAACGTGGCAATTCATTGGGGATAGTTTCTTAATATGTCTTAATGTGTCTTATTATGGCATTTATTGACCACTTTCATCATTGCAGCGACACCATCCAGATGCCTTCCAACAGGACCTTTCTCAGCTCGTCCCAACTCAGAGCTCCCAATTGGACCATGGCCAGCGCGGGTCACTCTTCCAGGCTTCATCCCGATAGATTACTGGGTGGTCACAAGGGAATGTTTACATAATTATGTATATTATACGTGCTTAATAACTATAAAATGATTATCAATCATTTTTACAAATATAATGATTGTCAATCATTTTTACAAAATTTTACAAATATGTTCCATGCAAGTGGTGAAAAATCCCTGCCTAATGGGGCAGCAAGCGAGTACGCAGTGTTGGTGGCCACTAAGCATGTAGCATGGGCATCTCTCCGCCCCATACCGTGCTCAAAACCTTTCTATGCCCTGCAGATTTGCCAGACTTCCGGTATCCAAAAGCTACCCCAAACACATTTGTTGCAAATCCACAATGCGATGACCATATCATCTTGCAGTTGGAATGCTTCATTGCGTCCTGCTGTTCAATGGTGTGTTGATGGTGCAGACTTGCTTGAGATTTTGAGCTAGACACAACTCAACGGCACTTTGGAACGGCACGCACAGCATCAGCTCTTGTCGCATTTTCTTGCAGCTCAGCATTGAATGTACAGATTCTACAGGCTTGGAAGTCTCTCCAATCAGCGCATAAGAGAAATGAAATGATCCATGTGGGTTCCGCCCTGCCTCCAACAAGCAATCAAACTGCAGCGCGCTCAGGCGTAGCTTCGGAAATCCTGCACCAAAGTACCTGGCAATCATTTGATGCAAGGGAATCTGCTGGGAATTGGATCAGTGCAACCCTTGACTTCAGCAATTGCAAACAGTCCGCAAAATGCAATCAGCAGTGTCCAAATCAAAACAAAGCTTCGGAGCGTTAATGCTGCCGGTGCACTGATTCATGCCATGGCGCAACAGCATCGATAGCACCTGCCAGTCTTAAGAGTTCCGGGATTACTCGAGATTCGAAGAGCTGAGACCCAAGCACAGTGGTAGGCGATCGGTTCGGCTGCCTGTCTTTGCCACTCTGCGAAATTCTCGAGGAGACACTAGTCACTGTAGTCACTCAGTAGTCAGTAGAATAACAACGAGACGCAGCAACAGCTGGAAAAAACAATCGCACAATTGGAATTGGAAAGTACTTCCGTCGAAGAGAAATGCATCAGCTTGGTGTGCCTGAAGGGCATTCCAGCTGCAAGAAGATCGGAAAACGCAAAGCATGACACCTGAGGAGACACACACATCATGAAGCAAAGTGGTTCTCAATGGAACCGACAGAAGCTCTGTTTCATCCAACAATTCGCAAAATCAAATGACAAATTTGTTCATTCATGTAATTGACCAGTTCCTGAAAAACAAGTAGATTGAACTGCTAATCGATGCCAAACCAACTATTCCAACTCATATACAATTCAAATCATGTCAACACATCTTTTGCTTATAATAACTTATGTTCATTACATTAATATCATATAATCATTGTAATATTATGTCTTTGATGCATGCCATCGCAACAAGACTTCTGCCTGCAATGAAGTTCATACCTTGGCAGTATCCAATGTCCTCCACGCCTGGGATCTTGCCGCACGATCAAACCGGGTTTTAAGTTCTACAAGTACTGTTGTACAACAAGAAATCCCAAGCGACTGACTTACAACTTACAAGCAAAGTATAACAAAGTACTACTGTATGTTTGTAAGGTGGTGCTGTATGTGTCGGGGCATCATCCAAGTGTGTCCAAATACTCACTACAATCTCACTACAATGACAAATGCCACAGGATCTCACAAACCATACAAACCCAGCCATTCTCGAACCAAAATCATATCAAATCCATCACAATGTCCCATTGATCTAAGACTGGGAACATAGTCCATGTCCCAATCCTGTAGTCGATCATTCCAGTCCATCAAATGCCATGAATGCTAACCAATCTTTGGGACCAACCAATCTTTGCGTGTGAATTTCAGCACTGGATTTTGAAACAGGGCTCAAGCCTGTCAACTCCAGCCCTGAATCCTGTAGACATCTGTCTTCCCAGGATTGCATGATGCAGCTTGATCTTAGAATATACAGCACAAATCAGCACAGTAGCTCATGTAGCTCCTTGCAAATCAAACAAACCCTGAGTCTCAAACGGTGCGACACAGCACGAAGGACACGGAACAAGGCCTCCAAAGAAGTTCAGCCGGATGTCGTCCGTTCCACCGTCTTTTGCATGATCTAACGAAGACATCACGTCCCCCGCAACCGCAACAGCTGGTTTTGCATCTCAATCAATATCCAAACGCTGGTTTTGTGAGTCCCTGGCAGAAGGCCATGCTACTGCGATGAAGACATCTAGTAGAACAGGACCAAGATGGACCAAGGGTGTTTAAAAGACTACGGCAATGGTCACATATTACCAGAATAATGGATTCAACATGATTCAACATGATTCAACACTCCTCAAGCATGTTTCCTTGGCACCGAACGTATGGTGGGAACAAATTTGTTATACCCCCCATGTGTTTTCTCGGGCGGACCTGTTGACTGGCCTCATCAAATCCTGCCAGGCATTCCACTGGCCATCCATTAATGATACTTACCCTCTGGTAATCAAACATGGCATGCTGGAAAACTTTGGAAAACGCTCCGTTTATAAATCCAATATAATCCAATTGAAAGCTTCAGAAATTTAATTGGGATTTCCCAGCCATGTTTGATTACGAGAGGGAAATCTGAAATCCATTATAAAATCATCCATTAATGGATAGTACCCATCACATTCCACCTTTCTGCTAGAGTTGCGCAGGAGTTCTTACATGCCCAGCATTGCCCAGCTAGAAACTGAGACTGGAACTCTCCGGAAACGTTCTTCCGACCTCGGTGATGCAAGGTGAAAGCTGACACTCTGGAAAAACGATGAACAAAAACCAGGACCAAGCATCACTGTGATGAGCGGTTTGTTTTGTTTTTTTTGCTGCATTCTGATTTCTTTAGATTTTCACGGATTTTCTAGGTCAATGTACACTGACTGTGGAAACTGATCAAGGCCGCAACATCTCTTTGAATCTCATTGTCCGCCTGGCCAGAACTCCGCATTGGTAGCGGTGGGTAAGTCTCAGTACTCCAACCCAATGGTTTGCAAACAATTATCTATTCTCCCACCCCGTTTTCCTTTTTGGTTCCTTCCTACGTTCTTTACTCGATTTTTACATATGTTCTTTTCATAATTTTTCATATATGTTCATTATCTTTCCCAGTTTATCGAACATACTACAGTATATACAACTTCCTCAAAGACATGAAAGAAATGATACTGCACGATGTCTTCACTCTTCCTTCCTCAGAGCAGCCGCCATACTGGAGCTATAATTTGCATGTTGCAGAAAATCCTAGCAACCAGTCGAAGACTCGAAGACTCTCTGTGCATTGCATCCAGGGACGAAAAGAGCCGATATCCACGTCCGTGGAAGCACTGAAAATCCGCATCGACGCCTCGCTCGGCTGTTGAGAAAGATCGTCAAATCGATGGCCTTGCAGTTGCTCAACCTGCTTTGTCCTGCTTTCCTCTACGAGATGTGTACGGCTCTAGAATGGTGCATCACGCCAACACAATCTGCTGATTTGTTGTATCAACCCATCCAGATCCATCCAGTATATTCATGTATATTCTATCCGCCTATGGGGTTTGGTTCTTGTTGATCATGTTTGTCCCGGCCTTCCAGCGAGAGTTCCATGGCTCCAAGGAGTAAGCGGCGCCTAGTTTGCTGTATCACCGGGCAAAGGCCGCAAAGGCGTCAAGTGATAAATTTCATCCTCAATATCCCGGGAATCCCAGCATATTGCAGCTCTGATCAAACTCTATATATTTCTTCATTCCATTTCATTCCTATCGATTGGCATCCTGTCTGCGAAAAATTGACATGTTCTGAAAGATGTCCTGCAAGGCCGCGGCCATATCCGTCTTCGTGGTGCTTGACCCTCCTGGGCCATGGATTCCCATGGGCGTTGACGAAGAGTTGCTGGTGACTGGGCCTCCCTGCCGGCAATGGTGGCAGCGCCGCCACAAGGGGCCGGAAGCACTGGCAGCGAACACACATCGCTCCATGAGGCGAAAGAAACAACGCAGAACTGGTGATAAGTTACAAATACCTGGTCAGCAAAGAAGCAAAGACAATGAAAGGAGCAAGGAAAAGGCCTCTCTTGCATGTAGCTGACCTCAGACTGATGCTTTGTATCACTGCTTCAAGTCTGAAAAGAATGAAAGGGCCGTTTACTTTCAGTATGATTATATATTGTAATTAGTTATGGTCCTTCGAAAATTGTCCAACCAGCATGTCTTGACGATTCATTTAGCAACCTCAACCCCCCAAGAATTCAAAAGCATAACAACTGCATCTTTCTACTGTGATTTTGCATTTGATACCCAAGCTAAATCAGGCAACGCCAACTCTCCAATTCACCGCCAGGTCACCCCAAAGGCCACGGTCAACTCCGGCTAAGCTGGAGAAGGAAGACCTCGGGAGTGGTTAGCTGTTTAGCTGGTAGTTTTTTTCATATGAATCGATTATGCAGAATCATGCTCATCATAATTTCACAATATTTCTGCAGACTTCGTTCGACTCTGTGTGGTTTTATACTCGTGCATCAGCCTTCAAGGTTCGTGGCAAGATTCTATTCCCAACCACAGTCCAACCATTACAGTATGACTCTCGTCACCACTTCCACAGTTTTTTCTCGCTTCAGTCTTTTGAAATATGTCCTCTCACATTGTTGGCACCACTGGGGATGCCTGATGGAAAGACATCTTCCAGCCATCCCTCAGTCACAGGCCAGCAATCATGTGTATGTTGTATGCCAGGAGCTGCAGCGTCACTGCGCAATTTGCCAATTAGCATTCAAATGGTGACTTCCGTCAGCATCCAACGTGTGAAACTGTGAAACTAAGATTTTCGGACTTGTTATTGCCATCAAATCACCAAAACCTTGGCTGATACGGCTCATCTGTCCAAGTGCTTCATCCTCGCCAAAAGATGTTGTCGAATTTGGAATTGCCACTTATCGATTTGATGTATCTGTTCGTGGAATTACGTGTTCTCTATGTTTCTCCTTTGCCTAACTTTTTTGGCCATTTCCCACCTTTCCATTGTTGATGTTTTTTAAAAGCCAGTGTCCTGTACTTGGCATGGTTCCCTGTATTTTGGGCTGTGGATAGTTCACCTATCAACCTTGCAAGGAATCAAAACTGCAACTGAGGCACTCTGTTTGTTCAAACAAATTCACTGCTAGCAATGTGATCTGCCCATCGACTCGCTCGTAACCTCTGCTGCAAAAAGTTGGCGAGCATCGATGGATACCCTAATAAGCCTGTCAATATTTAAAGAATTCCTTGCCACAACTAGGACATAAGTCCCGGAAGAATTTGAGTGTAATCCTTCTTTGCAAATCTCGATAAAAACTTGGCGATCATTATTGTTCAAAAACTCCTGACAACAGCAAGGTGTTGTCGCACGGGGGATTGTTTTCACCCAATTCAGTTGAACAAAATCGTAGAAACACCAAAATCATATCATCATATCATATTATAGTATATATCCTGCTGTGAGTATTCCAGAAATCATCCTCTAATCCCCTATCTGTATCATAATTCTCTATATTTTGACAATTAAATTGTGCGTGGCAATCTTGCCATTCTGAGCCTCTGGCAAACAATTCGGCCCACACTGCCACACATGGCAACCAAGGGCCTGGTGCACTCGATGTCTAGACCTGCAGCACTCAGCTGGTTGCAACGGTTGCGGATGTTCACACCCCATTTTTTGTGGGACAATGTGGGGACAATATGGGAAACTATGAACAAAAATGTGGGAAGATAATGGCCAAATATGGATATTACCCGCCGACCCCGGCTGATGCAAGGGGAAGCGCGTCAAGGATTACAGGTTTCTGTTTGTGCAACAACAACAACAACAACAACAACAAACACAAAAAATGATGGTGTGGTGCGTTTCTGCGAGATGGTGGATACAGCTGGAAAATTAGGTGGTGCTTAGCAGCAGCAGCAGCAGCAGCAGCAGCAGCAGCAAGACCTGTCTCTTTCTCTCCCTCTCTCTCTCTATATATATAATAGTTTGAACATGTTTTATTTATAATAGGTTGCAAATTTGTAGTTTTATTTTTTTAATATTATAGTTTTACTTTAAAATCTTTAAAGCTAGTTCTAAATAGTCTTGCAATAAAAAAACAGCTTCTACGTGTTCAGACCACAGCACAGCACAACACAACACAACCCAACCCATCCCAACCCACCAACCAACCAACCAACCAACCAACCCGCCAACCAACCCACCAACCAACCCACCAACCAACCCACCAACCAACCAACCAACCAACCCACCAACCCACCAACCCACCAACCAACCAACCAACCAACCAACCAACCAACCACCCACCACAACAACCACAACAACAACAACAACAACAACCACAACCACAACCACAAC
>Ga0126342_10021772_pt1 | contig 10654 bp, 7 predicted proteins | sample Cyp1metagenome_FD_92528 | JGI IMG/M metagenome (GOLD analysis project Ga0126342, IMG submission 92528) | Coral microbial communities from Lord Howe Island, Old Settlement Bay, Australia - Cyphastrea 1 metagenome | ecosystem: Host-associated > Invertebrates > Cnidaria > Coral ...
ACCTCAACTGCCGGCTTTGGCCTTGCCAACTCGTCGCCAATCTCTTCGCCAACTTCCGCGCGCAGTGGGCACCGCTGGACCTCAACTGCCGGCTTCCGATCTGAGTGGGCACGGCTGGACCTCAACCGCAAGGGTCTGAGCGCAGTGGGCACCGCTCAACCTCAACCTGTCACCCTCCGGAGCTGAGTGGGCACCGCTGGACCTCAAACTGGGACCCTCCGAGCTCAGTGGGCACCGCTGGACCTCAACGGCCAGATAGAATGCCAGAAGATATGCCTGATAGAACGCCAGATAGAAGGTCAGATAGAATGCCAGAAGATATGCCAGACAAAATGCCAGAAGATATGCCAGATAGAATGTCAGAAGATATGGCAGATAGAATGTCAGAAGGTATGCCAGATAGAATGTCAGATAGAATGCGAGAAGGCATGCCAGATAAAGTGCCAGAATGTTTGGCAGATAGAACGCCAGAAGATTTGCCAGAAAGAATGCCAGAAAGAATGTCAGAAGATATGCCAGAAGATATGCCAGATAGAGTGCCAGAAGATATGCCAGAAAATATGCCATGTAGAATGCCAGGAGATATGCCAGATAGAATGCCAGAAGATATGCCAGATAGAGTGCCAGAAGATATGCCAGAAGATATGCCAGATAGAATGCAGAAGATATGCCAGATAGAATGTCAGAAGATATGCCAGAAGATATGCCAGAAGATATGCCAGAAGATATGCCAGATAGAGTGCCAGAAGATATGCCAGAACATATTTCAGAAGATATGTCGGGTAGAATGCCAGAAGATATGCCAGAAGATATGCCAGATAGAATGCCAGAAGATATGCCAGATAAAATGCCGGAAGATATGTCAGATAGAACACCAGGAGATTTGCCAGTAACAAAACGTATAGATGTCATGGTGGGGATAACTCGAAGTAAAGTATTTGGGATATTTTTAGATTTTTCCCCTAGTTGGGATGATGATAATGATCCCCATTGGCCCATTGGCTATTTGTACCAAGTTGTGGGCAGTGCCCACTTCGGACAGCGCACTTACTGTACCCGCAGTGGCCCATAGCTATTGAACATGGCCATCTATAGTTGATTTACCAATTCAACACGGTGAATTGTCCATAGCTATGTTAGTTTACCAGAGAGTAACATTTTCGGGATTAGTTGAAACCACCAACCACCCACGGGCTTTTTTGCTAATAGGGCCTCTCAGTCCCAACGTAGCCAGGAGAACGTCCGCCACTGCCCTACATGGAGTGGATCTGGATGGGCGTTAGCATGCTGCTGTTTCTGCTCGTGTCTCATGGTCACGGATTTCAGGGGGATGGAACCACCCAAGGTCTCAAGCGGGGTTAGGAAGTCTCCACTTTCTGGGTTTATCATGGTTTATCTATGTTTACCTCATTTTGCCACCGGGGGTCTTAATTTGATCATTGCTTCCCAGTTTCCCCCAAAAAAACCCCGAGGATTTGCAAGGGCTTCCGAGCGTGCATCCTCTCAGCCATTGTGACCCTGGGCACTTGCATCATGTCCGTTACTTGTCTGCTGGACTGTTGTGCTGCCCAGTTCTTCCGGCGGAATGAGGGCTTTATGAATCTTTCACTATGAGTTGAAACCAGCAATGGAATCATACGGAATCCAAGCGGCTGAGGCTGTTTTTGATGGGTCATGGGTCAGCATCGATGGATTCTGGTTGAGAGCCCTTCGGGCTGTCGGATAAAGTGTCAGAATTTCACCTTGATCAGTTGAACAGTGCATTTGGTTTGTCAAAGTCCTGCTTGTAGTTGGCTGCGTTCACCCGCTTACCAGTAGATGGAGAAAGGTAAGAACACAAAAAACAGCTGCTAACCACTGGGCTGTTTTAGCACCCTCCAGAAAACTACAATAGCTATGGAAATCCATAGTGCCATCGTTTTCCAGAGGAAATTATCTAAAGATGATAGATTTTCTACGTCTATCTTAGTTGTAGCTTTAAGTTTTAAACAGCAGCTTCCCGATATTTTGACAGGTTCACTTTTTTTTTGCACGCTTTCACTTTCATGGTTTGTCCCAGGTAATTGCTGTAGAGTATATCCCATGGTTTCCACATATTTGAAGGCCACCCTCCGTAATTCCAGCTGCTCCAGCTGCGAGTTCCGAGGCTTTTGCCAGCCTTTGCACCTTCGCCACATCCCTCTGCGTGGAGACTGGTGCTTCTTGGCGGGTTTTGTCAAGACATGGACGCTCGAGCCACCTCGAGCCACCAAAAAAAAACGGGGGAATTGGATGGTAACTGGATGGTACTCTGCTGAGCGTAGCTATGGAAAATCACCATTTCAAACACGGTAGTCACGGTAAATCATCATTTTAATCATCTGTTTCTATGGGCCGTGGCTTCCATAGCTATGTAACAAATAATTGGATGGCAATTGGATGCTAACTGGATGGTCGTTGGATAGCAGTTGGATCGTAATTTTTTCATGGTACTTGGCAGTTGAATTGGATAGTTCGGATAGAAATTGGATGTTTTTTTGGATGTGAATTGGATGGGTTTAGGGTTCATCAAGATCATCAAGACCTTACACCAGGCATCCCCGGCGTCTCATCCTGATCTGAGTTGATGGCCGAAGCGGCCGCAATTGGTGGTGTGGGAGCTGCAGCCGCAACTGTTGAAGGTGGATACACGGGATAGGGATTATGGACGGTATGGACGGTATGGACCATACTTAGGTACTTGGGGCTGCATCCCGGTGGGAAGTAAGATGCAATACGCACGCAGCCTTTACGGCGACTTTACCCCGGGTGTATGTGGCTTGTATATGGCTTACGCGTTCAGCCACTAACCGGGATGAAAAACGGGAGGTGCAGCTGGTGCTGCAGCCACTGCCGAGGTGCGCGATGGCTTGAGATGTGATGCAGTTTCGGTGGAATCGCTAGAGAGCTAGCTTTGTCACAGTAATCTAGGCAAATCTTGCGAAATGCGTATTTATTCGACATCTCGTGTGCTATCGGTAGCCCAGGCTTATCTCCATCTCTCTACATGTATCTACATCTCCATCTCAGAATCTCTGTATCTGCATCATTCTCCGCCTACATTCTATACCAATAATAGGTAATTAGGCACACGTGTATGGCAACCCGCAAAAACGATAGAATTTAACACTAACATCCAAATCCTTTAATAATCATAAGTCACTTTCCAAAGTCTGTCGAAAAATAGAGTATATACCCCAAATCCCATGCTTCATCATCATTTTTTCCATAGAGTAATTAATGTGGTAAACCGTTCAAGAGAATAAGACACCATCCCCAAAATCACCATAAATGGGTGCTAAACCATCCCCAAATGGTAGGTTTATGGCAATTCCCACCAGATTTATATGGGGATGGGTCCAAGAGTCAAAACCTATATACCATATGAATAGGGAAGTAACCATCCATTAACCAGCTATGACACCATCCGGATACCAGGGTTTTGACCCATAGCCGTGTGGGTCAAGTCCTTCCAGCGGGTGCGGCTGTTTCAACCGATCCTTGACCGTTTGTTCACCATGGTTGTTTCGTTCTAGAGCCGCATGCCCTCGCTGGCGAGTGGGTTACAGCGATGTTCTCCCTGAGAGACTTTTGGGATTACTACGGCCGCTTCCCTGTTGGGTTTCCTCTCCATGTGTGCTCCTTTGCAACAAAGGAAACCGGCGGATGGAATTGAAAAGGCTTACAATACAGGATATTCCGGCAACACTGCTGGATGCGAACACGGGTTTTGGCGGGATGCAGCCATCTTCCACTACGTGGACAGATGACTACCGTGGCCACCAAGCAAAGGGCAAACTTCGGCGAGATCACTCCTGGTTCACTTCGCTCGAGGCCAACCCAACGATGTTGCCTTGCAGCGCAGCACCCTGTTCTGAAGACATTGTTGGCGAATTATGAGTTTCCAGCGTCGGTGCTGGGCAAACAGCTTTACCCTTTGTCCACGGGCCTGTTGACAACAAACTTGCAAAGCCCACTCAAAAGTTTTCCTGGATGACGGGCATCTACCCCGACCACGCTGCTTGAGCCCCGGGTTGCACCTCAGATGTGTTTTCCCAGGCTATTTTCAAAGGTCCGGCTCGCTCTGCCAAATTCGGAGCGGCACAGAGTCGATGCAAAGAAGACGTTGGGTGAGCATTGATCTTGCCAGCGCTCGGCTGGATTGCTTACTGCATGCATTGGGAGCCGCTGTTTCAAAAACCTGCTCCCAAACAATTCAGTTTCCACCATGTTTTGGGATTGCCGTGTTTAGAAGTCTTGTGTAAACTTGGTGCATGGCATGCTTTGCCCGGTTACATGCTGTGGCTGCCTGAGAACGTTTGGCCGTGGCCTGCCACACGGAAGTCGGCTGAGGGCAACATCTTTCAGCTCCCTTCGAGGTGTGTAAGTCATGGGCTGTCGGCTCCTATCTAATCTAGTTCTCGCACTCACGCGGAGCTAGGTCTCACACGTCGAGCACCCGTCTGCGATCTCTCAGCGGATGCTTCAGACAAAAGGGAGAAAGGGAGAGGGTTTTGACCCATAACCATATCAATGGGAATTGATTGATAGCATGATTGATTGTTCCACTATAGTCACTATGCTTATATATCCCATTCATTATCATCAAATATCCCATGAATATCCCATTAATATCCCATCAATATCCCGTTCATCATCATCAACTATCCCATTAATATCACATTCTCTTTTGGAGGTTATCGAAACGTTCAAGGACGGCCCCAGTTACACCAGTTACACCTGCCGTTTTGCGGAGGCAGGTGTTGCCGTGGAAAGTGCGGCTGCAGCTGATGCGGCCCTAGGTGCGGAGGGCGCAGCAGCAGCTGATGTGGTGAGGAAGCCCGGGGAATTGGGATAGCAAGTGGGATTGATGGCTTAAGCATGCTTAAGCCATCAAAAAAATTTGGGAATTTCCTATGAGGAATGTGGGATTTAATGGATTTTCCTACATGAAGTTGTGATTTCCCCAAGAGAATTCGGGCTTTTCTCTGGATTGAACCATATCAAAATTCGCAATTTCAATGTATCCGACCATCTAAACGCATCCTAAAACCGAGGCCGCTGGTGGCGCCGCTGCTGGCGAGGCCGCCACGGCGGCCGAGGCGGCGGCCACGGCCGAAGCCGTGGCGGCCGCGGATGCGGTTGCGGTGGCAGAGGGTTCCGCGGTGACGGTGGGTATGAAAGGAATCTGACATGGAGGGGATTTTAACCATTCAATGTGCATATTCCCAACAGCAGTCACTGTTGCGTTTCAATCTCTGGACTTAATTAGTGGGATGTGATGGAATTGCAGGCGGAAAAAAAAAACATAGGATGAAATTGGGAAGAAGATCAATGATCAAGAAAGATGGGTAGAAATGGAAAGGAAAGGAATTGGAGGTCCAACCCATGACATAATGGGAAATTTAAGTATGAGAAACATTGAACCAAAATGGAGGTTTAACCATCAACCAGACGGGATTGGATGCGAAATTCATCCGGAAATTCAGGCAATTGTAAATCAACCAAAATATATGAGTTCAGAAATTGCATAGGTATCAGCAAAAAGAGAAGGAACAGCAAACGTTCAACCATCAACTTAATAGGATTTAATTGGGAAATTCAGCGTGTTAACCGGACCAAAATGGAACCCCCCCCCACATGTTTTTTTAGCTGGGAGAATCATCAAACGGAATTGAATGGGGTATTTTCCAGAAAACCGTCTTTGCTTACGGGAGGGTGCAGATGGGGTTTTGACACAAATGTGGGTACTTGGAAATGGGAAATAGTGACGGTGTAAAGGGTACAGGCATGAACGCTTTTTGGGAAAGGTTGATAATTTGTTCAATTTTTCCGAAACGCCTGGTAAAAGGTATATCCACCAGAATTCATTGCTTTGGATCAGCGGTGGGATATGTTTTGAGGGTATTTGGCAATTTTCTGAACTTGTGAAAGCATATCCAAGCAAAGGGGGGTATCAAAGGGTATCACCTAGAAGTTAGTAGATTACTAAGTCGACCCATTTTGAGTTGTCCCCAAATATCTAACCAATATGGAACCAACATGCGGATATTCTGATATATGAAACGATTAAACTTGGTTTGGTACATAGGTTTGCGAGTTACTTATTCCACACATGGGACAAATTCCACACATGGGAAAAATAGACTGACCAGCTAAAGATTACTTGTAGGATGTTTTTGTTTAGCCATGTGTAAACTACAACAAACTAGAGAATATCTTGACTTTGGATGGATTTGGTTGGTTGGTGGTTCAAATGGCCCGTCAAAACCTTGATAACCTTTACAGTCTAAAAACTGGCGGCTCCACATGTTCAGCCCACTATTTTGGTGGTCCCATAGGTACTCGCCCAAAAGATACCAGAAGGACCAGCCGAAGCACAGAATAAAGTTTCACACACCCACACGGGGATTTCAAGATGTTGAACATGGGTAGAAACAATGTTTCTTTGACCATCTGACAGCTTGAAAGTTAAGTCAAACGTTGCAACCATCAACGAGCCACTACAGATTGGCTGGGAACATGTTCAGTAGTTGCAATCAAAATTGGTAGTATTACAAGAGATTCATGCTTTGGCAGATCTGTTTACCATTCCTCTGGAATGATTGGGACCCCAATAGGTGAAGATTTTTAGGCACGAACCAAATTGCGGCTGGGAGTGCCAGAGCCCGCAACAACGGGTGAGGTGTCGGCATCCTAGCGCTTTGCGCTATCCAGCAGCTTGCTTGCACCCGTAAACAGGCTAACTTGAAAACCTACTCACAGTGGGGTCCGTAGAGAGTATTCAGAATCTCCCCATGTATTGTGAGAGCCTTTTGATCCCTCTGTTGCCTTCCAATTCTAACTGTCCTAAAGCTGCACCATAGGTTCCCGTTGTTTGCGGTTTGCGTGTCTTGGCTTCTAAGGTGAGCTCATCATTTCTGCGAGAATAGTGAGGTGTTTGTGAAGGTCCTGCGGGACCCGCACGGCTAGCAGAAAGCCTGTGCTTGCATGCATGGCACGTCTCTCCATTTCTTGGGTTTCTCATTTCTGTTCTCCAAATCCTGGTATCCTGAAGAACTAGTCTACTTACAAGCCCATTTTCTTTTTCCTCAACACCATACTTACGCACACACACACACATCTACACATATGGTGGTTGATCTACTGTAAAGCACGCGGTGTTTCAATTGCGAACGCCGTGCATGTTTTTTTGGAAACCCTCACGAAAGTTTTTCCGCGTTCGCGAAAGAGAATTTTTTATTCGCGAAAGTTCGAAGGACTGGGCGAAAGTCAAAGTGCATTTTGAAGGGAGCGGCCCATTTGGCCGAGAAAGCCTGGCAAAATCTTGCCCAAAAAATCGCCTAATCAATAACAACCTGTCCTGAGAAGGGGATTCCGTGATGCTAGCTGCATGTTTACAAGGCTATGACGAAGTTATCCGTGATAATTGGTGTGATTTGGCAGGTGCTGAATGAATCTTAAGAGGAGTTGTTGCTCAACATGGGTTCTGCGACAGATAAACATGGAGTTCGCGAAAGATTCGCGAGAGATAATTTTTTATTCGCGAAAGATAATTTTTTATTCGCGAAGAATGGCCGTTCCCGGATAAAGGATTTTTGATCAACCACCATGTATATGGATTATGCTATATTTTAATATTGTATCATATATGTCTATATATTATGTAGTTACCCATGTTAGTAAGTGTATGTAAGATAACTTTGACCTGATTTTCCACGGCTTTTCTGCTGGAGGTTTTAGAGTAGCTTTAGCCTGGTCGAGTCCCACCCGATCCTCGCAGCGCAAAGCGTTGAGGATCAGCATAGATCGGCTGTGGCCGAACCGCGTTTCCCAAAAAGTGTGGGGAAAAAGTGGAAGGGTCACATCACATCGTTTGACCAATTTTTGAAGTCTTCTGAACACATCGCTATCATGCTTGTAGCGAAAAAATGTTCCATATGATATGTATTATGTGAGCCGCCGTTATGAGAAGCTGAGGCATGTGGATGCCCTTATCCTGCCCAGGAATATCTTCCAATCGAACCGCTCAAGATTCTCGCCGTGTTTTCAGCTAGTCTCAAGCCATTCTCGGACTACTTGGATCACCTCACTTAAGTGGAAGTCCCCATTCAGTTGTTATCCGATGATCCCATTTAGAAGTGGCTTAACCGTAGATGCCCCTGGCAGCACCTTTGGGCTCCGTAGAACGCCATGGCGGCTCTGTGGAGGTTACCACTTCGAGGTGGATCGATTGGTGACCAATGGCCAAGATGACCGAGATTCTATAACCAGTTTGTAAATGATACTGCGATGAATGTACAGAATTATACATACATACACACATATATGTATAATATAGGCTCGTCCCCGGTCTTGGAACTACATACGATGGGGTGGGGGGATGGGGTGGGATGTTAACGTTCATGTGAACTTGCAGATGATGATGATATAATGCTGCTGATGATGATGATGTGATGGTGATGATGATGATGATGTTGTTGATGATGATGATGATGATGACCCTAATGAAACTTGTCAATTCCGGGACAAAATTTCGTCCCGGAATTGACAAGTTTTACCAGCATAATTCGGGTTGTGCGCAGTTCCAAGACCGGGGACGAGGCTATATATACAGATATCCGTTTATATATTTACATATGTGTGTTTACACACAGACAGACACACACATATATATATATATAGAAAATAATGTATGTACATATATGCACATGCACAGTATCTACACACACACATATATATAATGTATGCGTATACACAATGTATGTACACATGCATATATATATATTTATTTATTTATTTATACATATACATAGGCACATACATTTGACACAGAAGTCACATCCAAGATTTTCCTATCAATGCGATCCTATGACTAGGTCACGCATGATATCTACATCTCCACGCTGCACAAATTCTGACCCCGTGGGCCCCTTGCAGGGACTGGCCACCTTGGCAATGTGAAGGCCTTCAGTGATGCCCCCCTGTGCCAAAGTCTCCCGCAGGCTGGGATGGCTGGGGCGGGATCTGCAGCTGTGCTATTTTGGGTACCCTGCCTTTTTTTGGGGCAGAAAATGAATGAAAATCCACCGTCGATGGAGCCTAACAAGTGGGAACATGGAACTTTGGGGGATTTTGCAGGCCATGTTGGATCAGACCGGACGCTGTTCTGGGTATTTTGGGTTAAGAACTAGAAGAGGGTTATTGAATCATATCTGCTGCCCACAAATCCCAGCAGCAAATGTGGAACACATTTTTTTTGAACCCCCAAAAAGCAAGTGGTTAATCATCATTGTCTCATCAGCATCACAATTTTCTCAAATTTTGATGGTTCATCGGTTCATCCATGTTGATCCCAAAAAAATGATGGTTCATCATTGTTTTCCCCATCAGAAAAAAACACAATTTTTTCTTGCCGTAGCTTGGGGGCACCAGCCCCATTTCTCGACCCCGGAAGGTTGTAAGCAGGAGAGCAGATTCGGCTCGGGACCTTCCAGGCAGCCTTGGAAGCCGCTGTGTAGTCAGAGATTGCCACAGTTACACTGTATATGCAATAATTCTTTACATAGCAATACACACATACACATATACAAATATAAATAATTATATAAATAAATAAATCAATATATATATATATATTAATGTATATATACTAATATATATATATATATATATTAATGTATATATACTAATATATATATATTAATATATATATATATATTAATATTAGTATTTATATATATATATTGAGTCCATGCTAATAGCTGTAACCTGATTTCTTTATTTATATTTTGGGCGAACGTTGTTTTGAGTGTTTTCCTTTGTGCACAAAGTCGTGCTTTTCAATGCTTTCCCTCGTGCAAAAAACCGTGCTCTAGATCGTGCTTTTTGGTGCTCTCCCTCGTGCACAAAATCGTGCTTTTGGTGCTCTCCCTTGTGCCAAAAATCGTGCTGTTTGGTGCTTTCCCTCGTGCCAAAAACCGTGCTCTAGATCGTGCTTTTTGGTGTTCTCCTTCGTGCCAAAAATCGTTCTTTTTGGTGCTCTCCTTCGTGCCAAAAACCGTGCTCCAGATCGTGCTTTTTGGTGCTTTCCTTCCTGCCAAAAATCGTGCTTTTTGGTGCTCTCCTTCGTGCCACAAACCGTGCTTTTTGGTGCTTTCCCTCGTGCCAAAAATCGTGCTCTAGATCGTGCTTTTTGGTGGTCTCCTTCGTGCCAAAAATCGTGCTCTAGATTGTGCTCGCTGTTACAGCTACTAGGCTTGTGTCAATATATATATATACATATGTGTGTGTGTGTGCGACTCTTTCCATAATTTGTATTGAATATGCACAGATATGTATGTAATGTAATGTAATGTAATGTTTTGTTATGTTATGTTATGTTAGTATGATAGTATGTTAGTATGTATGTACGTATGTATGTATGAATGCATGTATGTATGTATGTAATGGTAGGTAGGTAGGTAGGTAGGTAGGTAGGTAGGTAGGTAGGTAGGTAGGTAGGTAGGTAGGTAGGTAGGTAGGTAATGTATGTATGTATGTATGTATGTATGTACGTATGTACGTATGTACGTATGTACGTATGTACGTATGTACGTATGTACGTATGTACGTATGTACGTATGTACGTATGTAC
>Ga0126342_10021773_pt1 | contig 10654 bp, 11 predicted proteins | sample Cyp1metagenome_FD_92528 | JGI IMG/M metagenome (GOLD analysis project Ga0126342, IMG submission 92528) | Coral microbial communities from Lord Howe Island, Old Settlement Bay, Australia - Cyphastrea 1 metagenome | ecosystem: Host-associated > Invertebrates > Cnidaria > Coral ...
AAAGCTTTGTGTGTAAAAGCGTCTGTGTAAAAGCGTCTGTGTGTAAAAGTGTTTGCGATGCAAACTATTGTCTTGCACTTCTCACTATTTTGTCTTGATACTCCTCTTCTCGACTGCCTATAATACAGCTTTCATATATCGTTTCTAATATTGCGCCTCCATACTAACAAGAGAAGACCCTGCTCCTCTACGCTCTCGGGCCATCCGTCGTCTAGTTTGTTGGATTATCCAACAGATTTGGATTATTTCTGAATATGAATGGTAAAAACATGCGCGGCACCTTTGAGGTGGTTGGACCCTGCGCTTCTACCGAAGGTGAGGAGATGCATTGGGTTTTAGACCTTCCAATGGTTGGATTTGGACGGTTTTTTACGCATTGATAGTATTGCACAGTTGGTTACCTTTATTAAAAAGCCCAGCCTCTTCTTTCCATTCCAAGACATGACAAAAAAAATGCTGCCCAGGCAGGGGCGGGATTGAAGTGGCCATGTAGATACTGGAATTGAGTGTCACGCATTGTTTTGTTGCTGAGAGGTAGATGAGGAAGCGGACTTGAAAGAAAAAGAGACGCCCAAGGGGAAAGACTCGAAAGACCCGAAGGAAAAAGAGAAGCAAAAGGAGAGCAATCGTTGAGCAATGCCATGCAATTTGCAAGGTTCGTGTCATTGCTTGTCAGTTTGTCATCGATTCGTCGTCACATCCCTATTGTGATGGGGGGTAATGTCAAACAATGCCATGGCCATATGGCCTACAGAGACTTGTGCCATTCACTCAGTTCTCAGACTAATGTGATTTGTCAAGTCAAGGTGCTTCCCGTGCTCACTGCTCTGCAACAAAAAAACCCACAAACTGCAATCCATTCTCTTTTGCAGCTCAGCGAGTTGTGCAACATACCTTGCATGAGCTCTTCGTCACGGTTTTGAGAGACAGAATGATGAGGAGAAAGATCCCCCTCCTCGAAGTCGCCGGGTCTGAGCCCTGGTGAAGATTTCCAGAGGGTCAGAGTGGTTTGGGCTGCCAACTCACATCATGTGCAATCATTTGCAGAGGGATCGCAAAAAGAAGCCCACTGCAATTGCCATGGTCATGTCAGGGAGATCGGCCAAAGCTGGAGCGCAGCCCCACGCAGAATCTGGAGGAGCCACGGGCTGCCAAAGTCATGAAGATGAAGGCTGGGATTGGCTGGAATCGGTGAATACTTTGGTTTGGAGCCAAGGATCGATATTAGATGATATTAGGCTGCATGCTGCATTATGATTATTATGCATGACTATGGGAAGATACTGGAAGATACTGAAAGATATTGGAAGATACTGGAAGCCTTGGTTTGGCAGTTTCATGGAAATTCTGTCCAGATTAAAGCATCGGAATACATTTTGCATGGGCCGATTGTGAGATATTGTGAGCAGCACCTGCAGCCATCAATGTACCATTGTAGCATGACTATTGCCTGCAGTTGTGGCTTGCGTTAGCCAAGGAAATGCTTGAACGCAGAACATGTAGTTCAATTCATTCATTAAAAGTTGAAAGAGAATCATTTGATGAATTTCTCATGAAACTTCCACAGCCAAACAGCCAAAAAATTAAGCCGTCAGCCAGTGCTGCCAGGCACCAGAGCCAACCTTGCGTTTGCCTCCAGGGATTTGGCCGCCGCTGCCTCCACGCTGGGTGATGTCGGAGAGGTGCCCAAAATGACTGTATGTAATATACACACACAGGGTGTGTTATATACATATATATATATATATATATTACATACAACTATATTACATGCAATTATATTACATTATATATATATATATATATATATGTACTCTGTTGTATTATACTATATATAGTATAGTTACACATATTGTTGGGATAGGGGACCCGATTTTCAAACCCCTGTGATTCCATGGTATACCCACGATGGAGTCTGAACATTGGCTGTGCCAGGGGTCTTGAACAGTGGAAAGAGGGCATTCGTCAATGGGAAAACGAGGTCTATCAGCAGAGTCGGGGCACTTGATAGTTTCAGATGGTGCGAGCCGGCGATGGGACATTTGGACTTCAGAACTCTTAAGAATCCATGAGAAGGTGCAAGAAACATGTTGCTGAAAGCCAGTTTGTTCAATGTTTAACAGTTTTCGAGTTTTTAACTGGTTGGTTTATTCTGTTTTCGCGTTTCAGCATGTTGTCCAGGTCCATCACAGCTGCGCGCTTTGTGCGGAGACTTAGCCATTCCGGTGGAAGTGATGCCACTGCGGTGCGACGAGAATGAGGACGTACCCTTTAAGCTTAGAAGATACACATCAAACTGAGTCGCAGCGACAGGGTGATTCTCCCTGGTTTTCCATATTTGCCCCCGTATGAATAGTATGTCGGGTATCCTCGTCAAATTTGAGTGATACATAGTGATACAGAACGGTAGTTTTCCAGTTGTGGCATTAAAAACCTGACCTGGTGTTCTGAACAGCTGCCCAAGAAGCGTGGAGATTTTATGTAAGCTGGTAGTTGGGCACGAGTTGAACGAGAAGAATTCGATGCAGACGTGTATTTTTCAGAGGACTTACTGTAGTAACACTTAGCAGATCTTAGCAGCAAGTTTTCTATGATACCAGAATGGGCAAGGACCATCTGGGCAGGGACAGTCGTTGCAGGTACGAGAACACCGCCAAAGTGGTCATGGGTGAACTGCTCTCCAGTCAACTCTTGGAACCTGAGGCACACGCGCAGCGCCTGGGATATGTGGGCCAAATTTGTGTCGGTGAAATCGGGGGCTTAGGCTCGTGAATAACAGGTTCAACTAAACTTTAAAAGTGTTATGTTGAAATTAATTGTTTCTTAGATATCACGAGCTCACTAACTTCTAGAGTATGCTGGGTTTTATGAAGGCCCCTGCAAGCTACTTTTCGGGAATGTGCTGCTTCCTTTCTTGCAGGCTTCACGAGATGAATGCCTATAGAAACTAAAGGTTTTCCGTATGCTCTCTGTAGGAGATGGGAAAATTCTGAACAAAGACAGAATTCTAGCCAGTAGAGGGAGTGCTGTACATGTATTACATGGTATTACTCACTATAGAGCCAAATGCCTCCTATCCCTTGAGGATTTTGAATCACCCTGTCTACAGCCATTGGAGGTATTGCACTTTGCGAGTCGTTTCCAGCTACTTGGTGCAGACAAGCTGGGCCTTCTGAGATTCCGAAAATGCAGGCGCAGGTGCAAACGATCCCATCTCGGTCGATCCTTTTGGTGGAGGAAATCAGATGAAATCACTCGGGACACGACCAACACGACCATTCACAGATTCCCCAGTAGAATCCAGTAGAATGGTGCAACTGTAAATATCCGTTCTCATCTTTCAGGCAGACCACCATCCAGCTAAGGCCACTGTTCACCCGGGTTTTTGACGAATATGCGGACGAGCATTCAGTTGGCAGACTTGGAAGGGCAAACAGTGCGGCAAAATGGATGTCTTGCAGCGTAGAATGAATGGATTCCAAGAAGATATTTGTACATATCCGGAATCCGGATACAGATCTGAGGACTCGTGTGTTCAAAGGATGGAACTGTTGATGGAACTGCTCACTTTCACCCCAAGTGTGTTTTTGTGTGTTTTTGTCATTTGCTACAACGTGGCCCAGCCCTCGAGCCTGGGGAAAACATTGGTCACGCAGCTGGACGCTCTAAGACTCTAAGGCAGACTTGAACCATGGTGATGCATCAGCGTCGAGCAATTCGGAGTGTGCCGGGCATCCTGGTGACCCATTTGTGTTTGTGGAAACTTTGACTGTGGTACTTGGCTATTCAATTTATCCTTGGCAATACATGATTATTATGTATTATTATAAAGCCATCCAGCCAAAATACTCGTATACATTGTCTTACAGATTGTCTTACATCCAATTCAAAGCCCGCAAAATGGATGAATACATCCAAGAAATCAATGGATGACCGATGTTCACCTTTTTTGTGGCTCCACCGATGTCCACCGGAAAGGTGACACCCATAGTGCCGCCCAGTGCCCAGCCGCTCAGGGAACTGAGCCCAGCACACCAACGGGACCAACGGGACCCACTGCTTCGACGCTACTCCGCCAGGGTGCGGAGTCTCGGAGCAGATCCAAAAGGCGCGTGTCTGGAAATGGGGGATATGATATGATATGAACTGATATGACCCATAGTTGTGGCCATATATATATAATATATGATATATATAATATATGATATATATAATATATGATATATATATAATATATGATATATATATAATATAAGATATATATATATATATATGTGTGGCCATAAGATGGAAAATGATGATCAAGCACCTGAGATGTTATTCTTCCCCAGCATTTTCAGGGAATTGCTGGCCCAGGTCCATTGCGCGGAGCCAAGGCTCGGACTCTTACGGTTGTGAATCTATCCTGGATAAATGACAGAATCACATATTTTTTTATGGTGAGCCACAGCATGTTTTCTGTGCTTTGAGAAGACCTTTTCTTAGTTTGGCACTGCCAGTGCTGCACAAAACTTGATGAGACTCTGAGAACATCTAGTGATGCTGGCAGAAAAAGGGCTTGTCTCAACAGAGGGTACCCTAAAATTCCTAAAATCGAATGGTGGATTTAATCAAACAATTCATTATCTTTACCATTCACATTGGCATTTTAAATGGTCAAACCAAGAATTGTACTTGCAACCGCCGAAGGGAGATGAGAAGCAACCTCCGGCCAAGACTCTGAAGCGAAGGGACAGTGCACCGGGTGGTTTTTGTGTTGCAGTTGTTGTTTGTACCATACCGTGTTGCGTTGTAGCAATAGCACACAAATTTGATGGTAGAGCAAGCAGTCTTTGACCACTTCATTTAGGTTTCATCAGGTGATGCGTTGCATGTGATTTTGCATGGTTTTGCAGTATAGACCGGCACAGCCAAAGCACCGAAGTTATTCGAATATTACTATCACATTCACGGCTGGTCAGATTGAACTGAATGGAGTAGAGCTCCAAGACCTAGGCTCAGATATGCTGAGATATGGTGAGATGGACAGATATTCCATGTATTTCCAAGTTTGACGATTTTGACGCAATGCACCCTGTGTCCATGGAACATGAGCTGCTCCGCAAGGAGGGGCCAGCAGATCTCATGTCATTCAACGCCTTCTTTTACTTCTGCACAGAGTTTGAGCTGTTTCCAAAGCATGCGTTCGAGCACCCAGAATCACCCACTGTACCAACCTTGCGGAGTTGACAGGACACATTTTGGTCGATTCTGTCATTGTCTTGGCAGATTTTGAAGGATCTCTTGTTCTAATGCGGGCATCAAGATGTTCCACGTTTGTGCACGGATGCAACAGTAAAAGCGACGGATGCTTGCTGCAAGACTCATAGGCAGCACGAAAACATTGCCTTTAACAACGCTGCAGTATTCTGCCACTACATGTATGTGACTGTATGTGTATATATATATAGTTGTAAATTATATAGTTGTATATGTAATTACGTACAACTAATCACAACCATAATGCATAACTATGCTTCATTGCATTTTGCATGCCGTATTGTTGCGGTCATTCATGAGGTCCTTTGATGAGCTCAAGATGATTTACGACTCCGCTGAAATGGTCGAGGACTTGGCCATCGACAATTTGGAGGTTCGACTAACCATGACTCACCACTGGTGCATCTTATTTACTAAGTGGTTATATACATGTCATATATACGTGTATATATATATATATGTATATATAGCCTCGTCCTCCCTCTTGGAACTGCGCACAACCCGAATTAGGTTGGTAAAACTTGTCAATTCCGGGACGAATTTTTGTCCCGGAATTGACAAGTTTCATTAGGGTCATCATCATCATCATCATCATCATCACATCATCACATCATCATCATCATCATCATGATCATCATCATCATCATCACAACATCATCATCATCATCATCATCATCATCATCAGCAGCAGCAGCAGTAGGATTATATTTTCATCATCTGCAAGTCCACATGAACGTTAACATCCCACCCCATCCCCCCCACCCCACCCCGCGTGTGCGTGGCATCAACTGCTTCCGCAAGTTCACATGAACGTTAACATCCCACCCCATCCCCCCACCCCATCGTATGTAGTTCCAAGAGGGGGGACAAGCCTATATATACACCCACTAGCCACATATAATTGAGGTATACCCTGTACGATCATATATAATCACTATATAGAACTAGGTTAGTTATATTATGTTTATATGATGTTTATCAACCACTTACGATTCCTGTGATGCACATCCAAGCATGACTGTTCAAGACTGTTCAAGACTGTTCAAGACTGTCCGCAGGTTCCGCAGCGCCGCACCACGCCACAAGTCTCCGCAGCTTTGGCTGCGCAACTGCCGCGGGTGGGAACGGGTGGTTGGAAAGGAAAGGAACATGGGGATGGCTCAAAATTCTCTTGACCCTTAAATGGATGGTTAAGGACTAGAAACGATTGGTTTTGAGGGCCCATTGTCACCCCTTTTGTGAGTCATAGCTGCAACCAGAGAAGTTTCTTTCGACTGAGAGCGCCTGAGTCGATCAGTCCGTGTCGGCAGGTAGACTTGTCTTTCATGGATAAGCCCATGCTGGAGATGAGTGATATGGAGTTTGTTGCTTAGTCTCGTTTCTGACTTTCCTTGTGCGGTGGCGGTTGCCGGAAAGGGATTCCGGGATGGAATGCACAATCTACGACTTGCCGGTTTCAAGACATACCCTTGCTTGCTGAATTGCGTGATTGACACATATTGCCACTGGATTGCTGACAACCCGCCATCAGTCTGCCAACAGGTTGCAAGCGACCTTCTTCTTCGCTGCGTTGGAACAGTGGTGTGGACCTCAGCTATTTGGTGATCGCCTTTGTTCGTGGCGAGCTCCTGGACGAAGAATTCCTGACACAAATCATGCTATGCTTAAATTGAAACAGATCAGGTTTGTCAGGAGGAAGTCGTACGAAGCCTTGGACACTGAAATCTTTCCCGATTTCCAGTGTTTTGGGCCAGGATGGAGAGTCGTTTCCTCCGCCTTGCGGATTTGGTCGTGCAGCGCATGCCTTGGAGCTTGGAAGAGCTGGAGGTGCATAGTGGTACCACATGTGCTGACCACAGTCGCTCCATGTTTCTGGGGAGTGCAGCCCAGACAGTTGAGTGGTTCATCGAATTACATGATTGTAAGATAATCCCTTCCTCCTAATACTAAACGCCCCCCCATTACTAAACACGGCAGGTAGTTTTTAGTATTAGGGGGGTATTTATTATTAGGAAACCATATTGATAAAATTAAATCCTTAATAATAAAAACGATTTTTTCCGATCTCAAAATCAATTAAATTTCTTTATATAACGCGATTAAAATATTGCCAAAAATTGGATTTCGAAGCTTCCCCCTAATATTAAATTAAAACCCTCAATAATAAAAACTATTTTTTCCGATCTCAAAATCAATAAAATTTCTTTATATAACGCAATTAAAATATTGCCAAAAATTGCATTTCGAAGCTTCCCCTAATATTAAATTAAAACTCTTAATAATAAAAACATATAAAAACTATTTTTTCCGATCTCAAAATCAATTAAATTTCTTTATATAACGCAATTAAAATATTGCCAAAAATTGCATTTCGAAGCTTCCCCCTAATACCAAATTAAAAACCTTAATATAAAAAAACTAAAAAAAATCGGACGGACCCTAATAATAAACACCCCGGGGTGAACTATTTTTTAGTATTAGGGGGGAAAACCCACAAATGGTAGGTTGATTTTTAAATTGTTTTCTAAAGGGGATCAATTAAAAATCAAATTGGCCAATCTGAATTTTTCTGAAATTGGAGATGGACGCCTGTTTTTAGTATTTGGGGGACGTTTAGTATTAGGAGGAAGGGATTAGTTCAAACTAATTCAAATATATGTATATGTAACGCTGCCATGCTACTGTACATGTTGATGCTGGTTTTTGACTCTGACAATAATATAGCTTCAAATTACTTTCCTCGAGTGGTCCCCGCCCTGACACATTATTCTGACATAGTTTCTGACATCCCATCTGGAAGTATATATATTGGAAAAAACAATACATTCTTTCTGGCATGTACTCTGACATTCTTTCTGGCATTCTATCTGGCATCTATTCTGACATACTTTCTGGCATATATGCTGACATTCTTTCTGGCATTTATTCTGGAATCTTTTCTGGCATTCTATCTGGCATTCTATCTGACATTCTATTCTGGCATTCTATCTGGCATCTACTCTGACATTCATTCTGCCATTCATTCTATCTGACATTCTATTCTGGCATTCTGTTTGGCAGGGGGCCGGTATCGGCTGGTGGATATGACGCCATTCCTCAGCCTGTCGGTCCTGGGCTTGATACCCGGGAGCAATACCAGTCAGACAGGCGGTCAGTTAACCCAGTCTGCAGTCCGGAAACGGAGAGCCAGGCTCAGACAAGTCAGGTTGCTCATCGAAAAAGATTCGCATTCTGTTTGGCATGTAGTCTGACATTCTCTCTGACATGGGCACTGCAATCCCACTGAGATCTGGAGCTCGCGGTTGAGGTTCTGCAGTGCCCACTGACCTCTCTGGAGCTTGCTGCTGAGGTCCGGCAGTGCCCACTGAGATCTGGAGCTCGCGGTTGAGGTCTGGCAGCGCCACTGAGACTCGCCGTTGAGGTCCGGCAGTGCCCGGTAGAGCTCGCAGTTGAGGCCCGGCAGTGCACACTGCTGTCTGCAGGATGATGGAGGAGGACGGGACGCACCTCTGATAAAATCTAGGGGCCCTCACGTGGCAGGCGGGGAAGAAGAGAAGAATTGAGAGCCGCCCTTGTGCTTGGACATTGCCCTACTTCCTTTGTAGTTGGAAGCGCTCAGTTTTTGCAAAGTTTTTGCTTTCCAGGAATTTGGCAGTGCATCTGTTGCCCCACGATTTCCAGAGAAAAGGATGCGGCGCTCTGCGATTGCAGCTCCCAAGGACCCAGATTGGCAGAGATGGCAGGGGGAGTTACAGCATTTTGCCGCACTTTTTAGTCTTGATGTGTTGAACAATCTGTTGGGATTTGTATGTATATAGATATATTTATTTACATGTATGCATATTTAGAGATATACAAAAACATATAAATATACATATAAATATGCATATGCAAATATATATATATATACATACATATATACACATGTATACATATTATAATTATATATGCCAGATTGTCTGCTCTGTGCTGTCTTGCTTTTTGAAGTCAGAAGGCCACATGATGTTTTCAGCTGAACTGCCTCCCACAAATTCAAACGGCTGTGCCTTTGCTGCAGCTGATTCTGCTGAAAGGAAGAGGCTTCACAACCAACATCACCGTCCGTCGGGGCGCTTTAGTTGAGGGATACTGGGAGGTGGAGACAAAAGGAAAGTGCAAGCGAGGAGTCCATTTTTTGTCAGTATCCATCTTGAATTGGATTCAAAGCAGAATCAGTGGCCCCCATGTGAATTGAAAATGTTTTGCAGAATATGTTTGCTGCACTTGGATATTTGTCCAACATTTATGCAGATATACCTGTTGGTAAGGATTGCTGGGATTCATAGATTCGTATCTCTGGGGGGTGTAATGGCATGCTGGACATTGATGCAAGTCGTCCCAACAACGACCCTCTGCGCCTGCTTCCTTTTTGTTCCAGACTGTAGCCACGTGGGCGACCCAGGGCAATTCTTCTGACAAGCGCGCGCCGTCACGTCAAGACACTCGGAACAAGGTGCGTTGACTGGGTCACGTTTGGCCTTGTAAACAGGCTAAACATTGTCAGTTTCACAGTCGACAATACGCTTACTTGATTGGATGCGTGTGGAAGATGGCAGAAATGTACAGCAACATCGATGCTTATGGAGCCTCTAGTCAGTGTAAACTACTCATGCATGGCACTCAGCCAAATTTTACCACTCGCTTACTACGAGGATGAAGATTGGAGCAGTCTTTATATTGTGTGACGGACGCGCGGAACGAGATTTGCGCTTCCTGGAGACATCAGAAAGATTCCTCTTGACCAGGAATTGAAGACCGAGGAGAAGAAGGTGGTGAAGACGGTCACAAGCAAAGAGGAAGAGAAGAAGGAGAAAAGGGAGGACGAGAAGAAGGAGAAGAAGGACAAGGCAAAGCATCGAGTAACAGCACTGGATTTCCACGGATCTCCTATGCACATTGAGGACCACGAACTCGTGTGGCTTTGTCCAAAAAAGCAGTGTCTCCAGTTCCAATGCATCGTCAATGTTCATCATGTTTTCATGTTAGATAAGTGGCAAAAGATTTGGGATCATTTGGGTAGAACTCCAATGGATTCTCATGGATAATCATCATTTTCACCAGCCAATCAATTGACTTATCCTCATGTCTTATGTGTCCTCCATTGCAGGGCGGCAGGCTGCAATTGGCGCCATGGCTCACTCTCAGCTTCTCGGCAAAGATCAAAAGGAATGACAATGACAGAAATAAACAATATTGCAATAAAAACAACAAATTATACTGGTAGAAAACGACACCGACGCCAAAGCCGATGCCGACACCAACGCCACCAGCACCAGCAGCACCAGCAGCAGCAGCAGCACCAGCAGCACCAGCAGCACCAGCAGCACCAGCAGCACCAGCAGCACCAGCAGCACCA
>Ga0126342_10021774_pt1 | contig 10654 bp, 8 predicted proteins | sample Cyp1metagenome_FD_92528 | JGI IMG/M metagenome (GOLD analysis project Ga0126342, IMG submission 92528) | Coral microbial communities from Lord Howe Island, Old Settlement Bay, Australia - Cyphastrea 1 metagenome | ecosystem: Host-associated > Invertebrates > Cnidaria > Coral ...
GGACAACGAGAGGAGGAGGACAACGAGAGGAGGAGGACGACGAGAGGAGGAGGAGAGGAGGAGGAGGAGCAGGCAACTTAGATAAAATCTAACAACCCTCACCTGGCAGGTGGGGAAAAAAATATATAATAAAACATAATATATTATGTATAATATATATATATTCAATATAATATAATATATAAAATATATAATATAATATATATAATGTAATATATATATATATATAATATTATATAAATAAAGTATTTAAATATAATATATAAAATATAATAATATATATATATAATAATATATATACAATATAGAATATATAATATATATATATATACATACAATATCATAATATATATATATATATCATATATATATATTATAATTTATATATATATCATGTATATCAAAAAATGTCTTACTTACCAACAAAGCAACAACACTTGTTTAACCCTAAACAAACTCGAACATGACCCATAGAAACATCCTTGACTTGGCATGTATCTCAAGGTTGGAACATTCACTTTACTGTTTTGGATATGAAGGCTGTTTCTGCGGTTTATGCTGTTTATGGTATATTGAAGTGAGCTCTCAAGTGGTCCAGCATGAAAAACGTTGGTCGACCAAAATGTTCAGTTGCAAATCTGGTCACACCACCAACAATTTATGTGAATAATTGGAATAAATCACCAGCCTGAAATCAATGCATTTATCAAACACGGCTTGCTGGAACATCACCCATTTAGTGCGATGATTTGTTCCATTAAAATCATTAAAACCTCCATTTCTAGATGATTTTCCCACTATGTAATACCATAGGGGATTTCCCATTGCCAGCCACGTTTGATGGCACCGGAGGGTACATGGCCAAAGTGGGTGGTCCCCTATCGGTTGCGAAGGTTTGTACTGTATAAAAATAGGGTATCGGTAAGTGGGTGGTTCCCTATCGGTTGTGAAGGATTTTACACACATTTGAACATCCCATATCCACTCCTTACTACTTTCGTTTTCTGCTAATTTTGTCGGTTACTCTTATTATATATATCCACAACATCTCTCGTTGCTGAAAAGCCATGTCAGACCCAATAAAAAATCAAGCCATGTCATACGCTTATATTACTGAAACATAGGGGTTAAATGGGGTTAACATGCAAACCTGGCAGTTCAACATCAACCACATTTCAACCCCCATGGTCCTTGCTTAGCATTTGCAACTCCCAACCGTTTTGTCCACGCCAGCCCCTGGTGACCCGGTCACGCGCCTGTGCGATGAAGTTGCGGAAGGCGTTCACACGTGGCGCCACGTGTTCCTCCTGCGGATTTGGGGCATTTACGCCTTGTTATAACGTGATTAACGTGTCACAGTTCATGGGTTATGATATGATAGTCCCCAATACATTGGGTAGTATAATCGCAGAGGTTTTGAACACCGCTCAAATGTCTTGGACCTCCGATCATGGCAGTTTCAAAAACGCCTACCAAGTGCTTCCACTTCAGCAAAGACCAAGAGCTGCATGTGCGAATTTGTTGTTCAATGCAACTTGCGCACAGACCACCCAAGCTTCTTTCCTGACAAGTTGATGAGGGGTCCTACATTCTGAACACAGCTGCCGCAAACAATCTTACGGCCATCATTCCCCAATAAATAAGAATTCAGCCGTCAACATGCTGTTTGAACAAACAAAAATATGATGTGTGATTTCACCCCCTTGAAATCATATCATATATATATATATATTTATAGGGTTGGTGGTTTCAACCCCTCTGAAAAATCTTAGTCAGTTGTTTCACACCATGCAGAAGTGCGGACGACTGCTGCTCATGCGCTCGCGACGCATGAGGGGTTCAGACAGTTAGACCGTGTTGGTCTCATCAAAATGAACATGCAACGTTGACACCAAAACAATTAAAAGGGGAAATCCCACCTAGTCAGATGCTGATTGCGACCCTGCTGGAAAGCAAGTGCAAGAGACTTTCTTGCACTAATGGGCATATTAGATTCGGCACCAGCAATGTACCCGCTTGGATGCGTTTTACCGTTACCTACACACGTGGTTTTTATGATCCTTGGGTGGATAGGCACATCAGGAAATCTTCGGTTGCAACAGTTACGGTAATGGCTTTCCGAATCAAGGTGGAATAAACACTTGGATGGAACATATTAGTCAGTTGGGAGTATTATTCCCAAAAATTATATGGAAAAATAAAAAATGTTCCAAACCACCAACCAGTCATAATATGTTATAATTATGCTAGTCCGGATGAAACATCATCCCAGGCAGGATGGAAGATAATGCATAACTGAAACCAGCAACGGTATGAAATGAGCGTGTATCGTTGCTGCTTGGCGTGTTCAACCCATCTCAAGAATAAAAATTGTTTGGGGTCATCATCCCACTTCATGGGGGAAAAACGACATAAAAGCACAACGCAGTTGTACAATGTATGCCTTGAATCAATCCCTTCTCTTGGCAAATGAAGCTAAGTAAAAACTCTACGATACTCATTTGTTTGGGGGCATGAACATTTTGATGTTGACCAGGGTAGCAGGGTTTTGACCCATATCCATTTTCCTAAATGGGGGTACCCCCCAAATCAACCAAAATTAGACAATTTTAGTATTGAAACCAATGGTTTTGGGGTAACACCATTTTAGGAATCCATCAAATGTTTGCAGCTTAAGTCTTTCACTGGCCATGTCTACCTCGACAGGACTCCAGTCCTGACTCACAGTTGCCATGATGGGATGTGATGCAGTTGCCACGGAGATGCGTGAAATTTGTTCGAGCCCACAGCTGGAAAATGGACACGAATCTACCCGGTGGGTTTAGGGGAACTTGTACATGCATAATATATATATATATATATATATATTATATATATATATGTTTTTTTTGTTTATATCTATGAGTCTATGAGATTTATGAATGTGTCACATCTGTATATCTATATCTATATACTGTATATATATATATATATATATGTATTATATGTAGAGATCCTGTAATTTACAAACAAATACAGCAGCCTGTAAACCCGGAAAATGAAATGGTTTCACTCTTCAGATGCTATGGTTCATCTACAGGAACAGGCCTCCGGTATGTGCATCCTTGCTCCCCACAGGGACGGTAACACCTACCCAATATTGTATGCAAAGGAATGATCAAAAAAAATGGGCTGATTAGATGCCGTTTTGTTTTATCTCACAACGGGGTCCACCTTCGAATGTAATGGTTTAAACTATGTGTTCCAATTTTAAGGTCGATTTTGACTATTTCGTGGTATCCCCAATTTGAAACGACGACCCATACCGTAGTCAGCCTTAAAATAACCTTAAATAACTTGGAGGCAGCTGCCCCAAAACACCCAAAACACCCTCCAGCCTCATACTCTTCACTGTCATGCGGTTCATTGAAGTAGGAATTTTGATGCGGCCGGTACCTCGCCGAATCGACCGGCCGAAAATCCCTGCAGTTTGCCATGGGCTTGGCCCAAAATGGCCACACCCTCCGAGTCATTTTGCAAATCGTTTTTTTTGGACTTCCCCGGGCGAAATGCGCCTGTCAAGGGCATAGCAAGACTATCCCCGGGCACCTTGAAACAAAGGACTACATCTCAGATTGGATGGTTTTGTCTGAAAATATGCTACCACCAATTTCACTTGGGTCAAACCATTTAAAAGCACCATTTTCCCAATCGAAATTACCATTCCAATGGCTATTCCCCATGTTTGTAATGGCCATAAGTGGAGCACATGTCTCGAGGCCCGCAGCGTGCAAAGAACTCCTGGCCCCACAGGCTGCAGTGGAAGATGCTCACTGTGACTGAGTGGATCTCTTAAATGGGGGTCTGTCCCCTAGTATTTGGGCATGTTTAATCTTGTTTTTTGTGTTTTCTCTCGCCAGGGTTAATTTTAGGTTGTACATGGTTGTACTGTGTTGCTTTCCAATTCTCCTAGTCAGAAAGAGCATCAATTGTTGTCTTCTTGTTGGCGTCATTGTTGGCCACACTCATGCCAGGGTTCAAACTGGTCTGGGTCAACTTGTCACCACGAGTCTGGTGCGTGTTTTCTTCAGCATGACGATCAGAACCTCACTTTCAAAATAAATCTGGGATATGTTGTTGAATGTATGCAGCGTATATGTATATGTATAAATGTATATAGTATCATATGTAATGAACAAATTATAATCAAATATAAAAATAAGCAATGTACATGCATGCATGTGTATATATATATTATTGTCTATACATAATTAGATGTAGTCACATATTTAGGTTCATATGTATGCATGCAAACAGATTATATGATCACATATTTACATGGTCACATCGATATAGTTTAATTTATAACTGTGTGGAATTGTTCATATGTATGTCTGGATGTATATAATTCTAAGAATAATTACTATTATGGGATAATTATCATCAACAAACCGGTTGAGGTTTATATATTATTGTATCCCAGAATACATATTATGTATGCGTTCTTTCATATGTGTATGTATGTTCCGCGCATATGATACCCCACTGGCCCACTGGCCATAGATACTCACCTGAATCTCCCCATCGCTCCTGGTGCTGCAAATATCTGGGCATCTGATCCAACGCCAAGGTCCGCTGGTGCCTTAGAGGCATTGGGCTTTCCGTGGAGTAAAGCTTGGGACATTCCATGTTATTACCATATATAATATGATATATATATATATATATATATATATATATATTCGTATATTATTACATATATATATAATATTATTACATATATATATATGTAATAATATACAAACATATATATATATATTATTATATTGTTACATATATATATATATATATTATATTTATAATATACATATATATATATATATTACAATATCATCCTTATCTACACTTATGATTCGGTGTTGCATCAACTATACTTTTTACCACCAACCATTACATTTACCATCCGTCTCAGTCCCCTGCGATCGCTTCGCATGTGGACGTCCACTGCTGTTCCGATAGACCTTTTTGCCAGGGAAAGCGATGCCATGGGATTTTGGACGCCCTGGAAACATATCAAAGACATGTGGAAAAGCCATGTTTTTTCCTCGAATCTACGAATTTATGATGGGTTTTCCACATTTTTCCACATCTTAGTCTACAAGAGGGTGAACATGAAAAATGAAGAGTCCACCATGAAAAATTGGGAACTGAAACAACAAATGTTGGTCATCAATGGATTGATTGAAAGGGAAACAGATACGGTTAACCTATGGATTTACTACCAACTACTGAGTTTTCTAACATATTTTTTGTCTGCAACGAATTCTGGGATGATGATAATCAACACACCGGTTCAATCGTGGCGGGATAAGACGTTGCTTTCTTAGAACTGGCAACCAGAAATGGCCTTTTGAATAGCTACACCGACCATAATGGATGGTTCACTGGCCTACCTAAACGTATACCCTTAACATGGATGCTTGTCAAAGTCAGGGGTCGGTGTCAATCTCATAGAAACTGCTGTTCACACCCCAGTTGCCTACCACTGCAACCCAATGTTTTAGATATCTTTGAGACAAATCTCCACCAGTTGATCGTTATATCCCCATCCATGTATCGCTCGTTGGTTGTTTAGCCATTATTTTTGCTTGCTGTTACGTGAACCTTTCCACCCCTCAAAGTCAAGTCTCCATGAAACTTGGTAAACATACCCACATGTTGGGGTTGAACAGGGCCTAGGTATCAATCGCCCAGCACCTTGGGATCAGCATCTGGTGAATTCGAAACAGCAAGAGGAAACAAAAAAAAAGACGACCAGTGGTTTCTTTGACATACCCCCCATGGTTTTCCATGTGAAGTCCCCATTCTGGGTCCATGCTCAACCCTAAACCTGAGATGTAAATCTCGAGTTTCTATGCACTTGAAGTAGTCCCTAAAGATCTCAGATATTCCCAAACATAGATTTAACATGATTCAATGTTGGCTTGGACATCTTGCTTCCACTCGAAAAAAATCCGCCTCTTCCAAACTTTTCACGCAACTGCTGACTTGATCCACTCCGTTCTTGTGGCTCTGCCTGAACAAGGCAACATATTGAACATGTTGGCTTATTCTACTGATGTGTTAATATAGGATAATATAGGGTCTATGGTAATTAATAAATACTACTGCAATTACATTATAACTATAGACTATAGTTATATAATGTTGTATAAGTGGGCTTGTCAACCAAGAAACACAAATGGGGAAGACCACCTCGTGCTATGTGCTATGCTCATCCAGATAATTGGATTCCTTGTGCATCATGGCTACAGTACACTATAAATCCCTATGGTTTCATGACCATTCCCCCAAAACTTGGCCATTCCCTATGGTTTTTGGACATGGCACATAGAGTGTCTCAACGCAGGGGATTCAACGGGAACACCCGAATTTATGGTCCTTCCCAGCTCCTCTGCTAAGTTGTTTTAACTTCTAGTGGTTACCTGAGTTACCTGACAAGAACTACAAACAAAAAACAACAGAAAGCGAAGAAAATCAAAAGGAATGGCCGGGAATCGCCATCTTTAACCTTTAATATATTTTAATATATAGGTTTCCCTTAAGTATGGCTTAGTTTCCCATGGGTTTCCACCATGTTTTCCATCTTCCGTGAAGCCTTCACCATGGGACGCGCACCTGTAGTGCAAATCACCTGAGAGGTGGTTCACCTGAAGATCCATCCTGAGCGGGAGGCGGCCTGACACGACTTCAACTGGAAATACCATCTGTTTTTTTAATGGGCCATCCATATTAAAAAATCCAGAGTCAGTTGAAGTTTTAACCATTTTATTAAAACCTGGTTTTATATGGGAAAACCATTCTAAATGGATGTTTATAGCTGGAAAATTAATCATCTGTAAATGGGCCATGGCTTCCAGTTCGCTATGTAACAAATAACCAGACATATCATGGGATTTGTGGGATTGATCAGTCGGGACATACCAAGGGATTGATTGGACACTGATTTGAGTGGGATGCAGTTGGTCCTGAAATTGCGGAAGTATGATGGATCTATGCAGTTCTCCCATATAAGTCCTTCATCTTCCCGGAATTGGCACTACAGCTGCAGGCTGGAACCAAAGAGTACAGACCTTCAAGATGTACCTGGACTCGATCCTATGCATTTACATAAACATGTGGGAAAACATGGGTAAGCAGCAAGCATGATCCTGGTGTTCATGATTTCGATATCCACATCCATTTGAGGCTTGGACACAATGCGGATCCCAAGTTGATGTGCCTCACTTTGGGACTGCCGGGACCGAGGTTGGATGGTTTTTCGCTATCTGGGCCCAAACGGTTTGTATCTAGAAATATGGGGAAAGTGAGACGGGATCATTGAAACCGTGCCCAAACCATGAAGTGATTGTCTTGGGTACGCTATGGCCCAGGAAGGATAGAACATTTCTTTACGTTTCGACATTTGATGATCCTATAGACATCAACCCAAAGAATTAGGCTTTCTGAGCGTCGAATATTTCGACCTCCATTTTTGATATGTTTGCAATTTCAGCATTGGTATCCAATTCAATGCGCCCTCTGATCATTCCTCCCTGGTTCCTTGCTTGTGCCGTGTAGATGTATGAGGTTTGGAACCCGAACTGAAAAGTCTGCATCATTCATGCCTCCTAAAGTAGACAATTCACCACATGTTGTAAGATATGGTTTTGCCCAAAAATAGGCGACCCTATTCCATTCACTATAGTTAGTCATCATTTTAGCTATTGCAGGTACCCTTCGGTGTCATCAAACATGACTGGCTGGAAAATCCCTTATTTATAGAGGATGTTCATGGATTTGTCCCATTAAAACCTCCATTGAAGTATGTTCATTTATAGGGGATTTCCCACCGCGGGAACGCCATCCATTTATACCCGCCTCGTGCACCAAAGTCCTTAAAAGCTTAGCGTCACCTGGCGACAGCAAAGTTCCACAAAGCCTGGGTCTGTATAGATTCAAACATTTGATTAAACATCCCATGACGGATCCATGGTGTTGGTATATATACTAACATGACTGGGGTATATTCATGGGATTCATGGCACACCATATATGGATCCGTCATGGGCATGGTAATGCCCAAAGAAACACCTTTTACGTGATTCACGTTGTGATGGTCTCCCGAAGCTTGACCATCTGTTGTGCCGCTATGGAGGGTAGCATATACCAGCAACAATCCTCGGAGGTGATTGCAGTTGGTTGATAGCTCATTAACATCCCTATTGGTGGCCAGAAAAATCCCCAACAAACCGCTAGTGTGAGTCCATATATATATATTATATATATATCATATATATATATTATTCACCAATCAACTATGGGTTTTAATTTCTCACACGATCTCAGGGCAGGGCCAAAACCAGGGTCAATCTTGGAGATGTCACTGATAGCAAAGCCATGGTACCTGGGACGGACCATCTGGCATTTGGAGCTACCGAGGTAACCGAGGTACCTTCAATGGACGAAAAAAAAAACAGGGAATTTGTGTTTGTTTGACAAGCTAATGATGCTAATGCTTACATTGAGGGTCAAGGTACATTCATCAACAAATCTGTGGTTCTTTTGGGTTTTAACCGCAAATGTTGACGGACTTTAGGTTTACTCATTTCCAGAGAGCAGGAAGAAACAAACTGGGCGATTCAATAGCATGGTTTGGCCCAGGGGGAAAAATGGATTCTGCTCGATCGAGCAAGGCTTTGCTGCAAAGTAGATAAACGGCACTTTTCTATGTTTGCTGCTTGGCTACAAAACATTGACTTTCCCTGAAACAAGTGAAACAGTTTGCAATAGTCCTCTCTGACGCATTGCAGCTGCGTGGCTGCTGTGCCCAGCGTGGCTTAACAACAACAATATGACATCAATTCCCCTTTGAAAATATCAATCCAAATTGTCCCCATTATCATCCAATTATTTATATCCAAGCCATTTGATTAATAGATAATAATTAGATAATATGTAATCCCATAGTAATCCCCAAGAGTAGTCAGCACGAAAGGAGTGGGGCATGGCGCACTCGCCCTTGGAGTTCAGGAAAACTGGAGACCTTGGAGGTCATAAGCACGGCTGGCCACGGCTGGCCACAACTGTACGCTCCTTGAGCATTGTAGGTGCTTAAAATAGAGGCCTCTAATATTGCATATTATATGGGGGATATATCGGATATATCCAATATATCCAATATATCCAATATATATATATATGGGGTAATCATATAAAACTATGGTGATCCTACTAATGCATATTATAGTAAAGGCCATAGATTGGTATTTGTCTTCTGTGATCTTTTAAGTGTCATTCGCTTACATTGGCCATACCAATGATCCATCCATAGTGTGTTTGCGCGGACAGCTATACCCAGTGATTTAGGGATTATGGTTCTTGGGTTTTCTGGCATCACGGATGGTATGTTTAAACTGGGAACTCATACCTGGCTGAATTATAATGATTCACCAACTTTAAAATGTCTAAAATAAGGCGCCCATGTGGGGATGATTCCCCTTGCGAACCATCATTCCAGTGACATCACAGTGCTTCATCCAGAGCTTATACCTCCATGTAGGTTTGTCTACCCAGAATCTAGCGGTCTAGCGGTTCAAAACCTCAGTTTTCTGGCCATCACTTGCCGTAAGCAAAATCCATCTCCGGACTGTTACTGTAAAATACGGTAAAAAAGAATCATCACCCCATTGTTATCCCACAACATATTCAGACATGTTCCCCATTATGTTTGTTAATATCCACCACTTATATCTCATATGTACCATTTGTACCTCATAATGCCCACCCGGTGGTTGTGATAATATACAATTTTCCAAAATGAAATAATCGATGGCTGTGATCATTTTCCATTTTGCAACATGCTATCAATAAGCTGAAAGAAACCAATAAAGGGTAACCACAATTTCTCAAAAACACCTATATCAATCTATATCATAGATAGCACCAGTGCCTATAGCCTATAATGTTATGCCTATACCAACAGAACAGTATTATATGGGTATGTCTGAAAATGGGGTATACCCCCAATTATAGCCATTTAGTAGGGATAATGATCATTAACCATTGGGTGTAGGGGTACATTATTTTCAGACAAACCCATATATATAATAGATAATGGCTGCCTTCAACCAAAATTCCTCGAAAAATCGGCGAAAAAAAGGCCCCCTGGCAGCGCTACCACCGTCACACCCAAATGATGAAAGTAGGACAACCTGCCGATTGGCGCCGATCTCAACTAGCTGTCAAACTTTGGACCAATGGCGATGTCATTTGGGTGTGTCTGAAACTGGACATTTTTATGTATATATCCGCCGACCCCTGCCTAGCTTTGGCCTAGGCGGGGCGGCGCCCGGGATCACCGTAGGTGTGCTGCATGGCCCGGTGCCTGCTTTGTGCTTTTCCATCGCCCCTTGAAAGCTTCAAAAGCTTCAGAAGCTGCTATATCTGGCACGTTTTCAGCACCCCTTAAAACCCTCAAAGGCCTCCCAGCAGATTCGCTGCTTTGCCATGGGACCTCCCGAGGCCCCACGAGCTGTTTCTGTTGGGCTTCGAAACTGCTATCTGGCACTTCCGAGGCGCCACAAGCTGTTTCTATTGGGCTTCGAAACTGCTATCTGGCACGTTTTCAGCACCC
>Ga0126342_10021775_pt1 | contig 10653 bp, 10 predicted proteins | sample Cyp1metagenome_FD_92528 | JGI IMG/M metagenome (GOLD analysis project Ga0126342, IMG submission 92528) | Coral microbial communities from Lord Howe Island, Old Settlement Bay, Australia - Cyphastrea 1 metagenome | ecosystem: Host-associated > Invertebrates > Cnidaria > Coral ...
GCAGAAATTGTTTGCCACAATGTGTTTCCTGAAACTTGAATGAACAAACCTAGTGGAGCAAGAGTTCGAGACAAAACTAAACAAAGACATCATCAGGTAGAAGTTTTACATCTATTCAGATGTTTCACACACACGCCTCGCTGCCGCGAGGCTGATTTTTGCAACTGCGGAAACGACATTGATGCTCTTATTTGACCCTGAGACTGGAAAGCGAAATTCGCAAGTCAAAAGACAGGGAAGAACTATGCAGCTGAATTATCCGAGTTGCTCAGAGCATCTTTGGCACCGGATCAATCGCTGATATCTGAGAGTGCCTCCATTTCAGCCGCTGTCTGCGACAGCTGGGCCGTGGTCTGGGCCAAATGGCTGGCAAGGTGGGCCAAGTCTGCCGCCGAGAAGATCTGGATCGGATCCGTATTGGTGTGCTCCAATCGTTCCAATATGGCCAAGTTGGCCTATCTGTCATTGTTGAGAATGTTCCAGAGAACAGTGGCCAACTGATGGATCTGGGCAGGTGCCGAACCGTGGTCGACATGGACCACCACCGATTCCGTATCGTCCATAGCCGATCCTTGTTGGGACTCATGGCTATCTCCGGCTTGGTCTTCGTTGTTGGAATCATGTGGTTGGTGATGCCAGGTGCCCGATTGGTGCAATTCCGGAATTTGGAAGTGCCGGCGCCAATAGTTGGCAATATGGGTGGCTTGTCCCCAAGAGTCAATCCAGCCATTGTGGTCAGCACGGATGTGACCAATAATTCCATTGAAGAAGAACTCCGGTTGCCTGTTGCGATGTACTCCAAATCGGTCTACTTCCGTCACCATCAAGCGACGAAGATCTGGTTGAGAGCTGTCAGGATTGGGATTTCTGACTTCGGTAAAATAATGAGCATGTAGTTGGCGACGTTGTTCTGCCATTTCTCTCTGGAGAGGAAAGGCTTCTTCTTGTTTTGGAGCAATTGGAATCTGATGATCAGTGGAAGCAGGAAGTGGCACTTCGGGAGCTTCGGTGGAGTAGCCAGGATGAAGCAAGTGGGTACCCGGATCATCATGATGAGAAGGGTTCCAAGTAGCTGGTTCCGTGAAATCAGAGACTCTGTGATGATGGTGACCAGAGTCAGAAGGAGCGGAGGTGCTGCTTTGGTGACCATGAGAGCGAGAATGACGACGCGGCATGCTCATTGGATTAGGATGGGAAGTGAAACCGGCACTGATGGAATCACGTTTAGTCATGATGTGGCTGGAGCCAAAAACTAGAATGAAAGAAGAGCGACAACCAGGCATAAGAACCTCGGAAACCGAAAATTACGTATCCATGGGTCGCACCACGTGAACCTTTTTCTTTGTCTATGGAAGCATGTTGCGGTTTGGAAGAGCCTCATGGCAGGTCATGCGCATGATATAAGGCTGAATGTGAGACGTGAAATTTTGGATCTCATCAGGGAAGAATTCACTATGTTCTTGTCCTTCAGTCCAGTGAGGACGATATGCATTGAGATAAGCAACCAAGCGGTCTTCATTGCGGAGAGCAAACGTGTCGCCAGTATCATCTTGCCAGCGGATATCCATAGATGAAGGAGGTAAGTACCGATCCCAAGTATACCAAATATGTTGGCTGATGCAGTACAACAGGTTGTACACCGTGAAGGTTTCCAACCGATGGGTGTTGAGCAAGACATTGTAGGTGAACAGGGCACGTTCCTCAACTTGGCTAAGACGCGGAATGACCTCACAAGTCGTAGCTGCCATTGAATCATCATGAGTCTTGTTCATCAGTGGACGTACTTGTTCAAGGTCAACAATAGCCAGGACTTTTCTGAGTCGAGGAGGAGGATGAGGATCTTCGTGCCATTGGCGATGTTGCTGGGCTGGTTGTTGCCTGTGACGATGTTGCCACATGAGATCGTCCCGGGAACGAGAACGTTCAGGAACGGTTCGTCGTCGAGAGGATGAATGAGCCATAGTAGCTGAGAAAAAGAGAGGGCTGGAACGAAGCACAGAGCAAACAGAAGCAACAAGAGAAAGAGAAAGCGAGAAAGAGGCAGGGAAGAAAGAGAAGAGGAAAAGAGCAGAAAGGAAAGAGACGAACCGCCAACACAAAAGAAGCAGCAGGGCACACCATTTTGACAATGCAGCGAGCAAAGCTCGGGTCAGTCTTCCCCCTCAGGTTCTGGAGGTGGGTTTGATCTGTCAGGATGGTCAATCACCTCTGGATTCTGCTTCAAAATTGCCCATCTCATTTTACATGCCTGATGGTCTCGATGAAGTCGAGCTCCGATCGTCTTCCACGAAGGTCGGGACTTGGTGTCTTGTTTCATACTGATCAGTTCTTGATCATCTGCAGGAGTCCACGGGCGAAATGTATGGCCCACAGATGGATCAGTGGGACTGGAATGGAGGATGCGAAGTGGAGGTGATGGTGGAGCTTTTGGGTTCGGTGTCAGAGTGAGTGTAGGTGTACTTGTTGGTGCAGCTGCTGTGCCATGATGGTAGTTGATGGCATCCCCCGATCCAACTTCGCCATCGGAGTCATCAGAGTTTAGCTCTCGCAGACGAGCTTCAAGGGCTGAATCCCTTTCCGAAGAGATGGGTAGCGGGGTGGAGTGTGCCGTATTGGGATCAGTGATGATCCTGAACTCCGGAGTGGGTGCACGAGGATAGGACATCACAGCAGTGGTGCCCGGACTGGGATCTGGACCTGGATCAGTCATAGGGATGGGAAGTCGAGGTGGCTCTGAAGTGCGAATAGGTGCACTGTCAATGGATGACCGTGTTGACACCGGACGAAAATGTGGTTCCGGATTGATCACCATGTGGGAAGGGATGCCTCCATGTGATGCCAAAGTTGGAGGGGCTTCCGATGTCGGTAGGGGAACAAATGTGTGAAGGCCCCTGGGTGTTGGACGTTCCAAACGAACATTTGCTGGAGGTACGGATTCTTCATATTCAATAGAGGGTTCGAAAAAGGGCAAGAGCCCCGCCAAATAGTTGAGGTGCATGATTGCCCGAGCCAGGTGGTGATGAAACGCGCGGCCTTGAGCATGATCCATGAGCGTCCACACAGGATGAAGCGAGGATAAGCGGAAGTTGAGCCAAGAAGCTAGAATCATGACCAGGGAGCAGGAAAACCCAAGACAAGGAAGGAAACGGAAGACAGGGCAACCCCACCAACAGAGGGGAACAACACCACAAAGGCCAGACAAACACGGAGAGAGGGGGAGAAAACAAAGAAGGGAGAGGACAAAAGGTGAAGAGCAGTCAGCAGCGGTGGCAATTTTTGACATCAACATTCGAGTTCTGATGCTGAGTCATCAGTTGATTTGCGATTGTCTGTAATTCCTCATTGGGAAAGCCAGCACGGGTGTACAATCGAATTAGCTGTGAGAGGCCTTGTTGAATGCGTGAGGATGGGAAAGCACCTTTGATGACAATGTGGCAGCGTGAGCGGAAACCACTGAGGAGAACTGTTGGAGGGGAAGCTGAAAATGGCGACAGAACCTGTGAGACTTGAGTCGGTCCTTGGTAGATCAGTTCCAGTGGCTTGGTTTCGAGCATGAAGCCAAGGAATTCTTGGTCAGGTTCAGTTTCAAGGATGATAGGTTTTCCGTAGAATCCATCGTCAAGAAGGACTTCATATGGTGCGAACGAAGTGAGGCGTCTGTCTCCAAAGATGAGACGATTGTCCACATATCTGACGTGCTGGATAAACAAATGATGATTGGAGAGAAGTTGGTGGAAGGTGTTGTGCCAGATTTGTTCGCTGATGGATACAACCATAAGACATAGAGCAGGAGAAAGGGGACTACCCATTGGGCTGCCACGACATTGACGGAAGCACCTTTGTCCAAGAGCAAAGGTTTGCATGTTCAAAGCCGATGTGATCAAATCTGGAACATCCCCAATGATAAGCTTTCGAGTGACATTGAGACGACGAAAGGTGCGTCCTTTGATGATGTCACCTGGATTGTTGGCTTTTCCAGGATAGACAGAGAAGACTTCGTCGTCATAGACGTTCATCTTGGGCCGAAGGAAGTCAAGAAGCATGAACCAGGATCTGAGAAATCGTTCTTGGTCAATACTGGTGAAGAAACCTGCTAAGTCCTGGTTGACCAGGATCAAATCTGCGTCAACAGGCGCCGATTTCAAAATGGAGAGTAGTGTGTATACATCGCCAGTGGCGAAGTGGTTGGGACAAGCAGTTGGAATGAGTTGGAAGATGAGTCTGGCAAGGATGTTGAGCATCGGTCGAAATGGGGAGTCAACAAAGGAAATAATGGGTCGTCCGCTTTGGAAGTCTTTCTTCCGTTTGGCGAGGATATATCCTGATGGGAGTTGTCGCCCGGATCCCACTGCCCATGGATATGCACGTCCATGTTGACGTTGAAGAGAGTCAACCAATGAAGTGACAATAGAGGATGGTTCAGTTGGTAGTTGTTCAAAGATTGACGGGTCGGCAAATGTCTTCTCGATGGATTCATAGTAGAGACACGGACAGAAGATGCGAAGAGATGATGCATGTTTGTCCTCACAGTGGAAGATTGCACCTTCAAATGTGTCTCGAAGTTTGCCGATGGATTGCTTGGTGATGTGATTCGTGATGTGGGTCGTATGCTCGGCCCAGAGTTGATGGCAGAGGTCGGTGATATTGGAGTTTGGCATGGAAGGGAGGCCATTTCTTTGGGTCCAGGCTCGTAGACCAAGTCGCAACTGATTGTGAAATTCCTTCTTCGACGGAAAGACTTTGTTGGACAGAGATCCTTCGGCGATGACTGCAAGATCAGGTGAGAGCAGGGATCGGAGAAGAGAGCCCGACAGGACCCAATGTGGGTCTGAAGGATTGAGTGCTGCACTCTTGTATTGGGACCGGGATTTGCAACAACAAACTGCCGGATTGGTGGTTGACCAGTCCTCAATAGCCTCTTTGTGATTGCAAAGAATATCCAAGACAGCAGCAAGTTTGATGAAAACCGTCTTGAAGGATGGAGTGTGGCATGGTACTTGGTGTGCCAACATCTTGACGTGCCATTGACGTAAGAACTTTTTCAATGTCGACTGAAGATTAGGTGCAAGGCACCATGGTGCCCGTAAGGCCGTGGCCTTGGGGGCTGGTTTGCCACGCCACCATTTGATTGATGCATCGATGGCATTCAGCGACAGAGTACGGAAAGGCTCTTGGGTGTTGTTGGCCAGTCGACGAAGAGCATAGCACAAAGTAAGTCCACCATCGTTGGATCGCAGCATCTTCGTTTGTTCGAAGCGTGCCTTGGTATTTGAACCTAAGGCATGGATGATTGTCCAAAGTTCCAGACGATTTTGGAACCTGGATGAGGTCAGGACTTGGCGTACCAGCTGTGGAGTGAAGTTGTGTTTGGCTCGACGCCACAGTGTGGCTAGGCCAAATTGTGCATTTGTATTGAGAAGGGTTTTTTTGAGAAGACCCTTCTTTGGATGGAAAAATTGGCAAATAAATGGATAATTGAGGCGAGGTTGCCATTCTTGGATGAGTGCCATCTCGAGACTGCGGTAGTCGACCCTGTTGGTGTATATTGGGATCGGTGCCCAAATATACAAATTGTCATGCTCTCTCCAATACCGTAGTGCCAGTTCAGCTTGGACAAGTCGCTCGTTGGTGAGTTGAAGAAATTTCCTGGAGCGGCTATACTCTCTGTCAAGAGTGTGGTGCATTGCAGAGCCCAAGTAAAATTTGGGTTGCATATTCTGAATGTGAGTGAATCTGATGTAGACGCTTTGAGGTTGGAAAAATTGACTTGAAAAGAGGTTGTGGGAATGTAGAGTGTGGCCCCAAAGGTGTTGTAGATCTGTGCGCCCTTCCAAAATTGACTTCAGCTTGGGACTGTGTCTGAGACCATGGAGAATGGCCAAGACCATCATCCGAGTTTGGATGACGCGGAAGCCTTGAAAAAGGTAGACGCTGTAAGCCATAGTGAAGGGAGTCAAAATGTAAATAATGAGGATCATCGAATGAAGAATCTGCAAATGGGATTGAAGCACCTTGTGCTTGAGTTTTCGACGCAGGAGAGGGGCTAGTCAATTGGTAAGGCTAATGCCCGCTGTCATGGCACGAAGAAGGTTCAGTGCATCGTAGTTCTTGCCCATGAGGTGGACTGGGATTCCCATCATGACAGCCATTCTCTCGACCGTTTCCAGCGCTTCGGCTGGTTGGTTCGCCCACCACTCTTCCGTCTTGGCAATATTGTCAGTAAGAACCTTTCGTTTGGCATCTGAAAGGTTGAGATCTTTCAACCATTTGTTGAAGGCACGGACAGCAAGAGTGGGTGGCATATTCTGAGTGAGCCACGGGTTGACAATGGTGGTCCCAACCAGGAGGGAGGACGGATCAAAGCCCGGTGGGGCTGAAGGAGCTGGATTCTGAGAGCTGCGAAGAAGAGCTGCATGGATTGGCGCCGTGGCAGGGCTGGACGCTGATGGACCGGTTGTTCCCGGGGCAGAGGGGTCACCCGGAGTTTCTCCAAGTTGTTGCCGCAGTTGAGCAAGTTGACTTCGAAGTTGAGTCAGTTCGTGCTGAGTGTCAGGATCTGCAGTACGGGTAGGAACCCAGCTATGGATCAAATCAGCGATTTGTTGTGCTGCATACTTGGTGTTGTTGGTCTTGTCCATCAACTTGCCGTCTTGTCTGGCTTTGCTGGAAGAGACTTTGTCAATGTCTACTCCCTTGTTTCTGAGTTGAGTCAAGAGCTCCGTCATGAATACAACAGCTGCGATGTCACCAGTTGGAATGAGGTAAAGTTCACGCCCATGAGCCAGCTTCCGAAGCCAAAAGTTGTTGGCTTGCTGATACAGCAAGGCCGCCACCGGTAGCTTCAAAGGGTCACAGCCCTCGATGTCCAGCTTTTGTGTAAAAGCTGAGGGTCGAATGCATCGAGGGAAAGTTAAGCCGTTGATCTTCTGATTGTCATAGTGTTCTTGATCCTCTTGCCAATCAGGATTGAGATCAAAGCCATAGGTACGACTCTCATCAGTGGTTGTGTGTTCTCCGGGTGACTTGGAGAACGGGGTACCTGATTGACGAGGTTGAGTCGACGGAATCGATGGGGTACTGGGAGAAGCCATTTGAGTCGGAGGACAGGGCAACGTAGGTGAGCAAGGTGGAGTGACTGGTCTGGACGGAAGTGGATAGGCAAGTGTTGGTGGAGGTGAAGCAGGAGGTGCTGGTGGAAATCGTGGATTGGACCATGTGGTCATCGAAGCTGGTATATTGGTGGATGGACTCATCATATAAGGTCCCGGCTGACGTACATTGAACTGAGGCTGAAACTGAGGTCTGGACTGAGGTCGTGACATCTGCTGCGAGTGCCAAATAGCTGATTGCATTGGTCCACACCATCGAGGGAAGAAAGGAAGTTCTTGCCGTACAGGAGGGCGTGGATTGCCAGGTTCAGCTCGATTGCGACCAGGTACAGGTGATCGAGAACGATCAGACTCCGCCATGGTTGCGCAGTGGTTCAAAATTATGTCACTGATGAATCAAAAGGAGCTGCAGTATTGGTTTCAAGTTGGCAAGCAATGAAGAACTATCAATCATCAAAGGAGTGTCAAACTAAAAACAATCACTGGACATGGTGAATTCCGCGAAATGTGCATCGAAACTAACCTGAAAAAAGAAATCAAACCAAACCAAAACGAGAAACAGAAGGCAAGAAGGAAGTCGACAAAGGCTTCAAAGCATTTTTGACCAGAGCGTTCGTCCAGGTGACCCCTAGAAATGAAAGTAAGATCCTGTTTAGGACAATATAAACTAATAATACACGAGCTGACAGTGCTGTCTTAAGTGCTCAACCTCGGTGTCTGGCTGCACGCCGTTCCTCATTGGCTCTGTAGTTGACATTGTCCTCAGAGTCGGTGTCCCTCAATTCAATAGGGCGCCGTGGCGATTTGTCAGCGCCTTTGAGATCGGCCCATTTGATGGCAATGAATTTCAAGCCCACGTGGTGGCTATGGGCAATCGTGTACTTCTCAGGAGTGGTGACGATGCCTTTTTTGGCCACGTTGAGCTGACCTTTTTCATTGCCTCCAGCTTTGAGCGCAAGATGATCACGTGCTCCTCGATACATCGCACCCACGGTGATCTCTTGCTGGCCCTTGCCTTTTTTCTCCATGGAATCCAGAAGTTCTTGTTCTGCCCAGGATGGGATGTCCTTGTCAGCATTCGCGATCTGTCTGCCAATGTAGAAGGCCCCAAAGGTTGGTAAATGACATCGCTGTGGATTGGAGTGATATGACCAGTTGGCCGGTCTGATCTTGCCTTCCATAAGAATCAGCTGAGATGTACTAAGGGTTGTTCCATGGCAGAGTGCCCAAAGTAGTACTGGTTTGACCCCCAAAAGGAGCAGGCATTTGGAACCTGCTGATATCTGGTAAGGGCATGACAAGTGCAAGCATGCTGGTTTGAGGGAGTTCTCGAACGTGGCAAGTGGAGAGGTCATAATCTGGAAGGAGACCTGTACTAAAGAATAACAGCACAGCCTTCCTCGCAATGTCTGATGGGATTCTTGAATCGACTTTGTGGAGTTCTTCCATAGCTTCATCATATTGATCTTGGACAATGGACGAGGATGGCTGTGGAAGCTCTTTGGCGTCAAGTTCATTGGCCGCACGCATTCTGTCTGGATGCTCAAGAGCGTGACGGACTTGACGAGCCCATTCTTCTCTGGATCCTTCCTGGAGGTTTATGGCAATATGTCCCGGAGGGAGAGTGGAAGCCCGTGAGTGAGCAGAGCCGGAGCGATGAGAATGATGGCTGTGGCCATGTGAATGGTGTTCCAATGAGAATGCCGTAAGAGGTTTGGATGGGTATTTGGAAGGACGTTCGTCATACGATTGTTGCTTGTATGAGTGCTTTGAATAGTCGATCCATCCGGAAGGATGAGTGTGATGTTGGGATCTGGAATAATCCTTCCATTGATGCCAGGACTTCCACTTTTTTGTGGAACTGTGATCGGAGTAACTGTAGTGGCCGTGGTGGTCCGCAATGTCGGAAGTTGAAGGTGGATCGTAGTGTTGGTAGTTCCAAGATGAAGATTGAGGTGACGTAAGTGGATAAGTATGATCATCACGTTGAGGTTCGTCATCTCGTCCATGTAGTACCTCACGACGACGTGGAGAGGCTGATCGAAGAGTGGCTGAAGGAGCATGGCTCAGAGGCCTGGATGCATCACGTGAGCTGGAATGTCTGCGTCGATGTCGTTGACGACTGCTTCTTCTGTCCCGTCTTGGACTTCTTGGGATGGACAGTGGACGTTTGTCCAAGTCAGAGAGAATACGTTTTGAACGTGACCGGGATCGGCGATGAAGCCGTGGGAGTGGTGGTAAAGGAGGCTCAGGTGGAGAATGTGGAATTGGCATGGGTGGCGGAGGTTGTGCCACAATTGGAGGAGGGCTTTTGGAACGTTCTTTGGTCTTCTCCATGAACGCTTGCATGCCAGATTCAACAGTATGTCGCATCTGTTGTATCATCTCCTCAGGGTTGAAGGTGATGTTGGACCCCTGTTGATCGGGTTGAGATGACACTTGAGCAGGAGGTGTTGGAACTGGTGACGCAGTTGGTGGATCAGGTACTGATGGAGTTGGCTGATGTTGCGTGGCCGGTGAAGGAGGTTGATGGAATGGAAGGAGCTGCTGAAGTTGCTGAATATGGGTCTGAGCTTGGGAAGCTAATTGTTGATTCAACAATGAGTTCTGTTCCCGTAACTGAGCCAACTGTGCCTGAGTCTGAGCTTGGGACTGAGCTTGTGACTGTTGACTCATCATATCACCTCCACAAAATTGTCCAAATGGTACTGCTGGTTGAGGTGACGAGAAGGCTGGGGCTGACCAGCCGAAGTTCCACATGTTCTCCGGAAAATTTGGCCAACGACCAGGAAACATGGCCAGGGATGTCAAGTCTGGCAGCACTGTCAGACGATGGTTAAACCTAGTTGCAAAATAATTGGATGCATCCACAACTCGTGCAATATTCATGATAAGGCTCAAAGGCCCTCGGCATTCAGGTTCCAACCCTGTAGACGGCTTAAGTGTTCAACCCCTGAATTACGTGCACAATTCAACCTCACCAACGACCAAAAGAGAAAGAAACACCATACCTGCAAGGATGTCCTGTTGCCTGGAATGTCATGTAAATGGCTGCAGGTAGTCGCTTGAGCTTCACTGGAAAGGAAGATTGTTAGCGTGGTTCCTGACTGCAAACAGTGATCAATCGCAAAAAAGGCGAGGCCAGTCACTGCGGCCAGTTGTTCAACACAAAACGGTCGACAGCGTGAAAAGCGAAAAAAGGCCAGCAGTTCACTTTACTTAGACGAACTACTAATTCAAAAGTGTAAATTCAGACATCGATTTACTGTCAACAGTTAGCCTAGAAAGGCTTTCCCCGAAGGGTTCCTGCCAACTTGACGTACGCAGCAGGAATGACACACTTGCTCAGAAACATCATTGCGAATTTCTGTTGTGGAATGCATCTCCCGTGCAAAAAACAATCCAGTAAAACCTGACAGGAAAAATTGGTTGATCCATCGTGAACTTCAATGCGAAGAATGCTTTCTACGTCCTTGCTCTGAGGAAAGTTCTGATGCAGCCGAACCAGTTGTAAATAACCAAAATAAATCCAGATTGCGACAAC
>Ga0126342_10021776_pt1 | contig 10653 bp, 14 predicted proteins | sample Cyp1metagenome_FD_92528 | JGI IMG/M metagenome (GOLD analysis project Ga0126342, IMG submission 92528) | Coral microbial communities from Lord Howe Island, Old Settlement Bay, Australia - Cyphastrea 1 metagenome | ecosystem: Host-associated > Invertebrates > Cnidaria > Coral ...
ATCTATGATGCAACCGGCTGGACGGGTGTCACAGCATATCACTGTGCTCTTGAAGGCCTTCTCGTCCTCTTGTTGTCTCTTCAGCCGGCATGTCGAAAGTCATTCATGGAGGTCTTCTTCCCTCAGAAAGATCCAGAGGTGGAAGCAGCTGAGGATCAGACGGAAACTAGTGGAGAGATGGTCTTCAAACAGGTGGTCCCAGGACAGGCTCAAGCCGTGCAGTTGCCTGGTGCCACTGAAGAGCTTCATCTTGAGGAGGTGGAGGATGAAATCCAGGATGAAAACGCGAAGGCGTCGCTCAGCCGAAAGAGCGACCAGGACGACCAGTCACCTGGCCAAAATATGCCAAAATGGGAGACACTGGGAATTTGTTTGGCTGTTGTGCCTTGGTGGCTCTTGGTGGCTCTTGGGGTGCTTTTCTTATGTTTATGGTCTTCCCCCACCTGTCAGGGGAGTATATTGTGAGTTTCTTCTCTTCTTGCAGTCGGTTGAATCGCGCTGGCGCTCCCTCCACTATACAGATTTTATGGCGAAATAAATTTGCGAAATATATGTCAGAATACGTTGGCGCAAACCTCCAAATACTTACGACTGTTCATATATTTTGCATTAGAAACATTTAAATACATTCAAATACGCTCCGTACCTACAAGTCAGAACCAAGTCAGCTGTGATATTTGCCGTGGCTTCGCCCGACCTCTCAGGTGGATGAATCCGTTTTGGAATTTTTGAGTCACCGTCCTGGGCACCCCACTACTTAGTGATTCACCCTGGTTACCCCGAAGGTTACTTTTGTATGCTCTTGTAGCTGTAGCAAATTAATGCAAATTATATTTCACCAGCAGTGCTACATTTGCCGTGAACACCCGATGGGTGAATATGCCTGAATGAATTTAAAATATAGAACCCGTGGGCGCCGTAGCAAACTTGCAAAACGAAATCTGCCCAATGTAGGATGTTCACCTGGGGGGTGTTTAATGAATTTTAATGCAACGATTCGGCCATTCATGCTCGCTGCATGGTTGATCGGAATAGTGGGACGCAAAAGAGAAACACGAACCGGGGTCAGGGCAATATCCTAGCGAAGTCGGACCCAGTGGCACATTCGTCGCAAAAACAAAGGCAAAACATGGCAAAAGGCAAAACCACTTGTGCTTCTTTTGCCATGTTGCTCCTCCTCTCAACATGTCAGGGGTAGGCAGGATGAGTGCGCACATGTTTCGACATGTTTAGAATTGCGCGGGAAATAAGGACGTTTTGTCATGCAATGCATTGTATTATGCATTGTATTGCGTCATTTTTTGTTGTTTTTTTAAGTCCGAGGTCGAAACCAGACCAGAAGGCAACCTCCGTTCCTGGGCACAATGGGAGCTGCTCAGGTGTCCGGTGTTCCCATGGTGCCCGGTTTTACTTGGTACACGAGGGGCATTTGCGGAACTTTGGGCACATTGGAACATTTGGGGATGTTTGGGGTTGTGTTTCAGTCAGTTCGCCTTGCAGCTACTGAGTTGGTTCTGCAGCTTCCGGCGGCAAAATCTCCTCAAACCGGGATTACTGCAGATGAATCGGGTGAATACAGTAGCCCAGGAAGTAAGCACAATCAGGAATAATGTTGATGTAATAATAATAATAATAATACATAATAATAATATTACAATAACAATAATAATTGTAATCATAATAATAGTAATTATAAAAACGATAATGGTGATAAAAACAATAATATAGTAATATTTATATCGTTTATATACTGTATATATATATATATATATGTTGATGCGCGTTATTGGAGGCGCGGCTCTATTCTTTCAATAGGCGTGCGATGGCATGCCAATTGCGTGTCACCGTGAGTCCGGCGTGCATATTGCCGCGCCCCCTCATGCCCCATATTTGCGGTGAGTTAAGGTTGGGCCCCAAAACGAGATGCGAGACACCTTCCAAGTCAATCCAAGTCATTGATTCCTCACCATGCCTAGGCTTGTCCCGGCGACAACCCTCCGGACTCCACCGTTGGCGATGCTCCGTCAAACCTCACGGCTCGCCCCAGCGTTGCGTCGAATCTTGTTCCAGCCCGCCGCACCGTCCGCCACAGTGAGCGGTCAGGTCGTTCAGGTCGTCGCACGGTTCAAAGCCACCAAACTATTCAAAGTGGGCACAGTGGATTCTCTGCTATCACGAGGCCAACCCACGGGGCAAACCTCGTGATCAATGGACCAGTTTTTACTGGGTTGTTTGCACGCTTCTTAACTGTCACTCTGACATCATTTAACTATATCAATATCAACTACGATGAGATGCATCAGCACTTGGCCTCAGACTGGCTAACAATCTCAGGACAAGCCTAACTTCACAACCCACTATAAAAATGCAAACCTCAGTGAAGTTGTGGTTTGAAGGCTTCTCTTGTACTGGGTAATGGGGCAGATAATGGTACATCACGGGCTCACTGGGACTACCTTTTCTTGAAAAGCCAGAAAATAGCAGGCTCCCAGGAACACATGGATGAAATCGATCGCCGGAGGCAAACCATGCGCACCGGCTTTAGCGCTTTGTCAAAGATGACGGCACTGTCTCAAGCAGGAGAAAACTTCCGTCACCACTTTGGAACGAGCACAGCTTTGCTACCGGAGATTGTGGGAGCCACTGGACAACAGGCTGTGATGCAACTGGGCAGAAGATTAGAACAAGAGTTCTGTTCAGATCAATGAGGAAAAACAGCCCGATTTTGAAGGTGTCAGCAGACATGAAAAAGGAAAGCTACCCCCAAGATCCCCCCAAGATCCTAATTTCCATTTTGGGTTTGATATTGTGGTGGAAGGGTGGCTTGCAACTTTGTCGTTGCTGAGCCGGTTGATCTGTCTTCTTTGTAAGGGCTTTCGATTTTGAAGATTGTTTGGATATGTTTGGATGGCTTGCTGCACTCACATTTGCACTTGATGCTACGATGGGAACGCGGCGAATGCAGTCTTCTGCGGCATTCAGCCAGCCATTTGGTCGTTGGTCGTTCAATCACACAGTTTTGCATTCACCAGTCAATGATTTCATCATGGAGCCATATGTAGCCGTGCAGTCATTCACTCCTCCAAACACCTGTGTGATCAGCAAGCCTTCCAGTAGAGTAGGCAAGTAGTTGCCAACGTCGCTGCAGGGCACCTGGGTGTTGTGTTATTTTTTTGGTTTTACGTTTCATGTTACGGTGATGATGTTCAGGGGTGGTGGGGTGGGATGTTGACGTTCATGTACATGTTACATTGATAATGTTACGCTGATGATGTTACGTTGATTATGTTGCGTTGATGATGTTATGTTGGTGATTTATGTTTTTTGGATGTGTGTTGTTGTGCGAGATATAATATACTCATGCGGAGGCTTTGAAATCGGCTCACCTTCGAATGATTCGACTGGAGCAAAGGATATGGCCATGGATGTGGCGCAGAACAAACATGGGAGGAAACAATTCACATAAGTTGGCTACCATGAGCAAATGATTTCAGCCTTCATTGCTAGAAGTAGTTTTTGGAAAGGGAAAAAATGGGCTGCAGACCTCGATGCGCAGTTACAAGGGGAATTGGACACAGAGACCCTTAAAACCACCAGGCGCCTCTCAGCGCCGTTCCCTAGTAGTTTCCTGTACTGTAATAAGCCACTAATCATTTTCGAAACTTCGCTGCGGCACAGCCGGACACTATATGATCTTATATGGCCTAAGCCAGCATTGATGACAAACCGCTGACGATTGAAATCCACAATGGTTGGTTCATACCACCATCTTTTCTTTTGATTTTTGGGCGGATTTAATTTAGTGTCTTGTAATGTCTTATCAAAATTCGTGTTTGTAACGCTTTGTGCCAGTTGAAGTCGTGCAGGTTCTGTGCCGAGTCGACCCAGACATGGGTTGATGATGATTGATGGTCAGGATTAGTTCTAATAAATATATATATATATAATATATACATGCACACATGCACACATACATACATACATACATACATACATACATACATACATACATACATGGGTACGAGTCAAAATACAAGGTATGGATCAAGGCCCCGGACCCACACACGATCCATACCCCCCGATCCATACCTTGATCCATACCCCATGATACTGCATGATCCATGCCCTTGATCCATACCCCTGATCCGTACCCCTTTCTCGTTGAAGAAAGACTGATGCTGGCCCTAATGCTGCTTTTTATCCTAATGCTGCTTCTGGTCATCGTACTGCTACTCCCGTTGCTACTACCGTTGTTTCTACTGCTGCCTCCGCTGCCTCCGCTCGCTGCCTCCGCTCGCTGCCTCCGCTGCCTCCGTGCTGCTGCTGCTGCCACTACTAGTCATCTTCTTCTCAGGAGCTGCTGCTACTGCTGTCGCTTCTACTGCTGCTCCTGCTGGTCCTGCTCCCGCTGCTGGTGCTGATTCACTTCCTCCGTGTGCTTCTGGTAGTTGGACAAATGCAACTATAGCTGACTAGCTACTAGCAATACTGCAAGTGCACCTTGGACGCTAGTAAGACCGGTTCTAGTTCCACTAGGTGCTTCTTGTACTTCTATAGTGGCGCTAAGATTACAATTCCTTTTGTTTCTGCTTTGCCTGGCACGTGTAGAACTAGACCAGACTAGAAATACCCCGCTCTCTTCCTTCGCAGCCATAGCGGGAAAGCCGGCCCAGATAGCGTGTCCCGATCCATACCCCGATCCATACCCGTTCCATACCCGATCCATACCCGAACCCAGTCACGCCACAACAAATGCCAATATGAATGTCCGATTCTATTGCTACTTCTACTGCTGCTGCTGCTACTTCTACTTCTACTACTACTACTGCTACTACTACTACTACCACTACTACCACTACAACCACTACTACTACTACTAATACTACTATCACTACTACTACTACTACTACTCCTCCTACTCCTAGTACAACTGCAGCTGCTGCTGCTTCTTCCATTAAATTACTATTATTACTGTGACTTTTACTAGTACTACTGGTACTGCTACTGCTATTTCTACTGCTACTGCATCTCCTCCTTCTATTGCCACTACTGCTGCTGGTGCTGGTTTTTTTTTACTGCTCCCTCTACTAGAAGTGGTAGCAGTTTTAGCAGCAACAGTAGCAGGAGGAGAAGTAATAGCAAGTAAGAGATAGTAGGAGTATCAGCACGGTTTGTATGCCATGATGAGCCCTTACGAAAGGGCACGGATCAGGCACCTTACGTAAGCACTCCCGATCCATAGTACGGATCACCGCGGAGCGATCCATACCCGATTTTTGACTCGCACATTCATACATACATACATACATACATACATACATGAATCAATTCTAAACAAGAACTGGGGACATTCACAATTCATTAAATAGCAGAACCATCGAACATCAGGACATGCTAGCGCCCCTGGAAACAGGGTGTATGGACCTCCAGAAATGTGAATACCGTCCAAAACATAAGGATTTGATCAACTTCTTCATGCTGTAAATTTGCAACTGGAAGGCAAATCGTTGGAAGCCCCAGCCAAAAAAAGAAACATTGGGGTTTTGTGGTGGTGGAAAATTGATTGAGGAGTTCACCTGCGAAGAACGCCTTTGCTGTCTTTCTTTGTGCATGGGGCAATCGTGGGTCCCCAAAATCTTGACTTCCTCTTGTGGGCAGGGTTTCTTACCCTTTTAAGAAGGTTCTTGCTCACCAGCAGCCTGGTAGCACCGCAGAAAATTGAGTATTGATTAAATGTGATTAATTATGACTAAGTGATTATGCATAAATTATATTAAATTATGGTCTTCCACCAGGTGTAATGGGATTGAGTGCTTACCCGCCATGAGACCTTATACTGGATGTGCTGTGGAATTTTTAGCGGGGTTCAATTTGTCGCGCTGCCGCTCTCACACCTTCTCAGGCGAACCCAACTTGAAGATGCAGATGGCACTGCGCAGAAGCCCGTGAGGGCTGGCCTAAGTGCAATTCCGAAGAATACGAGGTGTCTTTGGTGCGAATAATTTTATTAGTTTCTTTCAGTGGTCCAAACTTTGGGTTGATCTATTTGGTGGTCTGCCGAGAACCCCTGACATTGTTTGAACCAGTGCCAGTACGGAAGGGAGACAGTCTTCTATCAGGTAAATAAGAATCTACAGTACCAACGTGATTCCCAGATTTATCCGGACCGTCACAGCATCTCTTAGGATTTTTGTTCCCCACATCTTTGTGTGGGGTTCTTGTTTTGGTTGTGCGCTCCCGTCCGCTCCTCCGGCCTCCTGCCTCCCGCCTCCTGCCTCGCGCCGACTCACACACAACCACACAACTTACTCACACACAAGTCATACACACACAACTTACTCACACACACACAAGTCATACACACGCAACTTACTCACACGGAACTCATACACACACAACTTACTCACACACAGCTCACATAAACACAACTCCCTCACACACAACTCTCTCATACACACAAACCTTCACTTTGCATGGCAGGCGTGGCACTTGGCAACATCGACCTTCACTTTGCGCGGCCGGCGTGGCTCTGGTGGCGCGCTTGGTTCCCGTTTGCCGCCGTGGGCGCCGCGGCTGTTTGTCTGGCAGGTGTGGCATTTGGAAGCATCGACCTCCATTCCGACCTTCACTTTGTGTGGCATGCGTGACACTTATTATGGCACTGGGCTGGCTCTGGTGGCGTGCTTGGTTCCCGTTTGTTGGCAGCCGTGGCACTTGGCAATATCGACTTCCACTTTGTATGGCAGGCCACTTGGCGACATCGACCTTCACTTTGCGTGGCAGGCGTGGCACTTATGGCACTGGGCTGGCTCTGGTGGCGCGCTTGGTTTCCGTTTGTCGCCATTGTCGCCGTGGCGGTTTGTGTGGCACGCGTGGCATTTGGAAGCATCGACCTCCATTCTGTTTGGCAAGCGTGGCACTTGGCGACATCGACCTTCACTTTGTGTGGCAGGCGTGACACTTGTGGAACTGTGTTGGCTTTGGTGGCGCTGTTTTTGTGGGAGGTGTGGCGCTTGGCGACATCGATCTCCACTCTGTGTGGAAGGTGTGGCACTTGGCGACATCGACCTTCGCTTTGTGTGGCAGGTGTGGCACTCATGGCACTGGGCTGGCTCTGGTGGCGCGCTTGGTTCCCGGTTGTTGCCGTGGGCCCGCGGCTGTTTGTGTGGCAAGCGTGGCATTTGGAAGCATCGACCTCCATTCTGTGTGGAAGGTGTGGCACCATTTACTTGACGCACCGTGCGAAGAGGCAACCTTCTGCGTCCGCCAAGAACCTGTTGCAAGCCGTCCGCTCTCATGACGGTCTGCGTGGGCTGCTCGGCCACATTGCGCATGCTGCCAAGACAAATGGTTGCCATTCACCTCTGTTCATGGTGTTGGCACGTCGGTTATGGCTACATAACATATGATCACCCGCCACTTATCTACAATCTACAACATTTGTAGACATACAACACTTTAATTCACACTACGTTCTTACACCACACCTTTGCACACACTTCTGTCCCACACAACTCTTTCACACACAATTCTTTGACACACACTTTACCACGCATGTCTTGGACACACAACACTTTTACACCCACTCCTGTCCACACCACTCATTCACCCACAGCACTTTCACACACGACTCTTTCACACACACCACTTTTACACCACACCTTTACACACACTTCTTTCACCAACAACACTTTTAATTAATTAATTACACGGAACTCTTTTGCACACCTCACTTCGACACGCATTTCTTGCACACACCGATCCTCCACCATCTCTTTTCTCTTTCCTGCCTTTCCCATCCCATCTTCACCCTTCTTTGGCTGCTTATTGGAAGAAGTTGACATGTGGGGTTTTCCGGTCCTTTAATGTCAGATTGAGCAAACATTGGGTCCCTGACAAAGGATTTAGGTAGGTATAGGCTGTATAGGTGGGCGCTTCTTTTAGGGAATTGTTTTTTAGGCAAAAAACGATATTCATGTTTATATATAATCTCATTTTGGGTGTTGGCTCAAGGTTGCCGGCACTCTTACTAGCACTGTGTGCTGGTTGCAACCTTACGGCCTACGCTATTGAGTTTGCAACTTTTGCCATCTACTTCAAGCAGGTGCACAAATGGAACGAAGCCGCTTGGACATGTAGTAGTTCTTGACAACCCCAACCATGATTTCTTTGGGGCACTTTGTGAGTGAATTTCACGGCGTTTCTTCTTGGGGTACGAAGGGCATTAAGATTCATGGAAGAGCTTCACTGGTCAAAACACATCTCAATCTAAGGCAAAATTGGCAGGTGTCGCTCAAACAGCAGGGGATTTGATGGCCGCAGTCTCCATGCAAGTGATTCCAGTTTTAATTGGCAGCAGGTACAACCGAGATGAAGCGGGTTGTTTGCGGCGTTTTTTCCACAACATCATGTCTCAGCCCTACTACCTGAGTTTCGCCTTAGCTACTTGGGTGATCTTCCACATTGGACTGTGCTGTCCGGTCTTGGCTGTTGCGATTGTGGCGCAGGTCTTGATGGGCACCACCTTTGTATTTTGGCGCAACAAATCAGCTGCACAGTTAGTACGACGCGAGGGGGTGCTTAGTTCATTTCTCATCCCCGATAAGAACTGCTCAGTACGATAATAATGTAATACATATGGCAGGCATTCCTCATCAGGACCCCTTGGATGATGTGGGGGCACCCATACCCACATGAAATCCCCAATAGAAGAGGGATGCGAAATGGACCAAATGGATGTGATTCGATACTGTACTGTCTTGAGTCTTGGGTTATTCTTCGTCTTCACTTGCCCCACTTCTTGTTTACTTACGTTGGCTTCCCCATGTGTTGCCATCAACATGAAGCAAGGTATATGCTTCAAAGTGGATCAACGACATGAACACGTTCTACTCGATGGGAAATTCGACGACATTTCTGAGTCTGCAGGTCATTTGCAGAAATGCCGAAGCGTTTGGCGGTGCGGCAGCGGGTGCTGTTGGAATTTGGCTCTTCACTTTGGACCCCTTAGCACCGTTCGCCTTCGCGGCGTCTTTGTGTGGCCACTGGGATCAGATTTTGACAGACAAATAGATACAACAATTTATTTAATTATATATTTATTTATCGATTTTTATTAATTATTTATATTTATATATATATACATTACATGTGTGTGTAAATTATTTAAGCATCCTTATTTGTATTGGTGATAGGTCAAGTCAGCACACCATACTGCACCCGTGTGCTCGGTATCTGAGGGTTGGAACATCGTGGATGGGAATGCAGCTGGTTAATGAATGTCATCTCGGGTCCCTCGTGTGACCACCCTATCCTTATCCGTTTTTGATGTTTTCGTTTTTAATCGTTTATTGTTGCCTTGCTGGCTGCTCAGGTGTGACATTCCTGATCTATACAGTGGGGTTTCCTGTCTGTGAATGTAGAGCGTTGTTTGCATTTGTCCCCCTTTTCTTTTAAAGTACTGGTGCATGTAAATGCGCTATTTCCACCTATTTCCAAGGGGTCATGGTGGCCTCAATGGATGAGCCAACGGCAGCTTCAAAGGTTCTGTGGCCGTCTTGGTTTTGAAGACGACATCGAGACAGCTGAGGAAAAACGTGCCCGGCGCAAGGGGGTGAAACGAGCAACTGATCTGCATCAAGGCAACACTACCGAGATCTACTGAGCGTGGCCGGCAAGAAACGGTGACAACAAAGGAACGGTAGTGGATATCAATGTCATTTATCAGTGATACCAATGTCATTTACTGGTATTATCAATAAATAGAGATCCTCCTAATTTTAGAGATCATAAATCATGTCTTTCATTCATTGTAGCGCAGCGACATCTATAAGATTCTATAAGATGCATTTCAAAACCGCCAAGATGATTTGCAGAAGATTGGGGCATAGACAAGTGTGGAGAGAATGAACAAAATACAAGAAGAGCAATGAAGAGTAGAGTCTAGAGTAGAGAAGAGAGGGAAAGGTAGAGGAGAGTGAAGATGAGAAGAGCAGAGAAGAGTAGAAACAAAGATGGGAAGAGTAGAGGAAAAGCAAAAGAAGAGTAGGGAAAGGAACGTAGAGTAAAGAGAAGAGTGGAGTATGAGCAGGTTGCTGGAAGAACAAAGTGAAGAACTTGGAAAAGGTGAATCAGCAGATCCAGAGTAAAGGGGGTCCAGAGCAAACATGTCAAAGAGAAAAGAAGAGCAACTATACAACGGGGATCATCAGCGGAATTGCGCAGAGGGACCAGCCTTCCCAAAGCACAGGTGTTTTGACACACATTCATTAGGGCACATTCTTTATCATTCTTTCTTTTGCCCTACCAGTTTTTATCTACTAAATTCCCGCCCCCGGCCGGCCCAGGTACAACTTGTATATTATAATGATTTATAATGTAATGTAATGCATAATATATATATATAATCGGTCGCATATAATTCACTGAGCTGCATTTATGATAGTTAAATAGTTGAACTGCTGGGAGCGATGGGAGCCAACGTCTTGACACATATCAAGAACATGCGACAATGATATACAGTATATAATGCGCTTAAATACTCAGTTGCATTTGCATGCATTTGTGACAGTTAAATAGTGTGTACTGCTTCTTTTCCCTGACACCCTTCCATCATCTTCCATCTCCTGTAGCAGCCAACAGTGGCTGAAGTGG
>Ga0126342_10021777_pt1 | contig 10653 bp, 9 predicted proteins | sample Cyp1metagenome_FD_92528 | JGI IMG/M metagenome (GOLD analysis project Ga0126342, IMG submission 92528) | Coral microbial communities from Lord Howe Island, Old Settlement Bay, Australia - Cyphastrea 1 metagenome | ecosystem: Host-associated > Invertebrates > Cnidaria > Coral ...
GAGTGAGTGAGTGAGTGAGTGAGTGTGAGTGATGGAGGGAGGGAGGAGGGAGGGAGGACGGGAAGGAAGGAAGGAGGACGAGGAGGAGGAGCGGATACAGAACTAAAAACAAAAACCCCACACATCAATGTGGGGAATAAAGTCACCTGTTGGTAGTCATTCTTAATATTCTTAGAATCATTCTGGTAAAGGTCGAACCACTTACAAACATCTTCACATCCCCCCTTTAGATTGTTCAGTATGGCGCTTGCACACGATCCCAGGTTGGAATACAGCAAGAAGCTTGTGGCATCACCGCGTTCCTCAAGGCCTGGCTGCAGACAGTTGCTGAACTCCAAACCAAAATTCGCTGCATCTCTACGTAGTTTTTCCATAAGTGTACGCATTTAACTTGTATACTGTACCAATGCATAATCATGCAAATACTGCATACAGAATTGATGTGTTCAGTGGGAGTGGGGCCCAGCTGGATAGGGTGACGACCTCAACCGCTGTTGCCTGTTCAGGTCTTGTACAACATCAGCTATGCCAACAATGCAGCAGTCCCCGGAGAGACGGGTAAGTCTGAAACCTCTTCGCCTGTCCATACACGTTACATGTCACATGACAATGTTGGGGAAAGGCACTTTTGGACCCACAGTATGACCTGGCAATTTGCAGCCAAAATCGGTTTTATTTGAGGTGTGCTTTTTAGGCAATCTAACCCACTACCACCCATAAAACACGGCGAAAGTCGATTCCCATGCCAAGGCACCCACCATCCATTTGAAGCAGCTGAATCCGCACATCGAGTGGGGGAGCTTAGGGTGAGGATCTCACTGAAAGATGACGAAGGAATGTATGGATTCCTGTCGTTTATGTCTTTGACTTGGAGAGGCGCCAAAGCGCCAAACAGCTCATTTTCCCGAAAAGTCGACACAGTTGACACAGCTGACACTGAAATCATTTGCAATCGGCTGTAACATCCTGTAACCCGCAAAGACCAAGCAATCATGCTGAATTCAAGCTGGCAGTTGCAGCTCGTTGCGGTACACTGCCCAGGTTAGGCGACAGCGCGGTGTGTTTCAACACCGAGGTGTCTGTGGGAGAGGGTGAACATGAGTAGGGTCCAGCAGCGAATAAAAAGTTGTGGGTATTTCTTGGATCGCTGAAAGAGACTGATGGGTATACAACCTAACAGATGTGAATGCGTGCATGTGTGCAATAGGGATAGGAGAGAGGAGGGAGAGAGAGAGAGAGAGAGAGACTCAGACAGAGACGGGGACAGAGTCAGAGTCAGCGGGGTATCAATCAACGATCATTTGAAAGGGTGTAGACGGAATGGGCATGGGGAGGTAATTAGGGATGTTCGAGCAACGAGAAGGGGACTTGTCCACGATGAAATTCCAATAGGTAGATCAATAAACCAATACATGATAAATGTCTTGTCTTTGACTGAAACGTCACAAATTTGACCAAGTTCAACTAACTTTGAGCCTTGGGGCAAAGAAACCACACTGATCGTTTTTCACTTCCGTTGAAGGTACCAAGAATCCCCATGGACTGAATGGTGGTTCCATGTCTTGCTGCATTTCTTGAGTGCTAGGGCAAGTTGTTCAGGACATGACAAGCTTGCGAAATGATAAGTGAAGTTCTTGTGTTTTGCTGGAGATGCAGCTAGTTCAACTTCCGGGACTCAGGGTTACAGACTTACGGTTTCTAAAAGAATGGGGATTCACCAAGCATGGCCAGAATGGCCCCAATCTCAAACAGCACCTGTAGACTAGTGACCAGTGGTTGGCGATCCCACTTGTGAATGGATCTGAAGGGCTTGGTAAAAATTGAATGCAAAACATCAACTTGGCAAGCCCCCTGTGTCAATCACATCGGAAACATTGATCAGATGGCGACTTGATTGCTTTTCTTGGATCCAAGCCATGGGTTAATTGGCGGTTGCTCTGTTTTTTTAGGCCCGGGCTCGCCTTCCAGCTACTCTCTAGCAGTGGCTAATGGCAGCATGTTATGCCGCGGACTGTTTCCTTCAAGTTGGAGTCCAGCTGCATTCAGATGCAGTCACTGCAGTCTTGACACACAAACCCTTGACCCATGAACTTAGATCCACATGGCTGTTTCTGCCTCACTTGGTCAATCTATCGGATGCACAAGCGCAATTCAAGACGCACATTGCCAAGCATTTGTTGACAGACTCAGCAGTATCTCACTTGTTGGAGCTGGAAGAAATGGGCCAAGGCATGTCCTAGTCTTTCTCAGTTTCTGGCAGCCTCCTTTGTTGCTATGCGGTTTGCCAAAGCGCCACAACATCCCACGGTGAAATCTGGTTGCCTCACTAGTTGGATGGCGTTCCTCAGTTTGGAACAATATTTCCCGAGTCTTCCGATGGGTCATGACATGTCATGACTTGTCGGGTTCTCAGAGTATGAGCGTCGCGGTGCAGTTCTTTGTGGTCGCCATCGCTGGGCTGTTCACCGTAAGCTTGTCCGATCGCATTGGCCGACCGGCGCTGATAGCAGGTTACTTGTCAAACTTAAGATATGTGTGCCTTTGCCTTGTCCCAAAGACGGTATAGTTGAACAGGTGAACGCATGTTTGTTTCAGGAAAATTCAGACGTGTTGATGTTCTTTTGTTTTTGAAACTTGAAAGTTTCGACGCTTCTGTGAACTGTCCCACATTTATCTTCACAATTTGTGTCACAATACTCCACAGAGCCTTCCGCAGGTTTGTTCGTTTTGGCTTTGGGCCGCAGAATGGTTCGACCGGATCTGTGGCCTTGGCTACTTCCCGCACCGCCCACGCTTGGGGATGATTGGGGCTCTGTGCCCTGGCCTGGGCTCTGTGTATCTCTGTAACGCTAACACCATGGCATTTGCATGTTGGATATTTTTGTTTAAATATGATTAAATCATATTATGGGAGATGCAGCTGACAATATGGGTCGGATGATGCTTTCATGCAACCTCTTGGACTGAAGAGTACATGGTTGAAATGTGTCACATTGATCCGCCTGTGTCTTTTGACGGCGAAAGGTTTCGCCAAAGCGGGGAGGTTTTGTTCCTCAACCTGCCCTAGTTGACCTTTTGTGCGAAACATGTGTGCCCGTTTTGCATGGTGTTTTTCACCTCGTTTATGCATGACAAGGCAAGTGTTGACCTTCTTGGTCAGTCAGCATGTGGCCCCGATTCTTGGTGGCTTGGCTGAAGCTGGCACTGCTTCTTGCCCTTGGAGAATCCTGGGCTCTGCGTGGTCCTGGCTGGTCAGCTCCAATATGGTGGCAGAGGTAACGGCCTTACCCATTGCCTCATTCATGTTGGTTTGGGCAGCGTGTCTCCTTATCTTCGAATGGGATGCCATCAGGTCTGCCAAAGGCTCACTGCTCACCAAATAGCCACAGTTCAACTTTTACTTGGTGCTGCCGTTGCAATTATTTCTCTTGTATTGTCAGCCGGTTTCTTGAATTTTTTGCGGGTCTATTTCTTGGCATTTTTTCTGCAATCTGTGGTGGAAACGTCCAGCATAGTACCACTCGCGGTACTTTATTTTGACCCCCTCGCAGATTGTACTGGCGCGGCTGTGTCTATTGAAATTTTATTCAAAAGTGTACCACCTTGCATTTATTGCATGGTGCGCACTCCGTCCTTGATTGCTGGCATCAAGAGCTTCATGACTTTGCAATCATGCACTGCAGCCTCTGCATGTGTTTTCCTTGCCCCAGTTGTCCACACGGTTCTTTGGATGTTCTTTGGATAACTGGGGCAACACAGCCAATGGATGTCAATTCATCAAGACAGCCAAGTTGCGATGGATGGCCTGTTGAAAACATGTGTTGCCGATGCGGAGTTCAGCCGTGTTCTTTCACTAAACTGTTTGGAAGATCACATCTATGATGAGTCATGATGAATCATAGTCAACACCTGGTACTGGTATTTTTTCAGCACCCTGCAGTACAATCTTTCCAGAGATGGAGTCGCACTACTCCATGGACTGCCATGATCTAAAGCTCACCCCAGCAGGTGTCTTTATGACTGTGGCTTTTCCAGACGTTTCAGATCACTCATCAACGTGAGGTTGTTAGGTGAATTGCGTAGAAGCTGCAACCGCTCCATTCAGATGATGGTATCCTTTAATGGTTTTAGTGCTTGTTTCTAGGGCATGCTGAATCCCCATGTATAGTGATGCATTCGCAGGTTGGCTGCTTGGTATCTTAGCTGCTTCCTGTCGCTGAGATCCAATCCTTGCAGGCGTTGGCCTACAAAGATAGCAGGGCTTTCCACGGCTGTGGCACACGTGGTCTTGGCGGCACCAACGTGGCCCCTGCCATGTGTGAAGTCGGACATGCCAAGGGTGCAAGGACCTGCGCAAGGACGCCCACGGATGGATTGTTAAAGTATTGTTAAAGTATTCACAACGTTGTCTTCACAAGTGCAGTTTGAGAGTCAATGGCTCAAATCTAGCAATGTGACAACGCAGTTGTTCTGAATACAAATTCTGTAAGACCTCTTGGGGGATGGGTCCTCATGGGACATCATGGGTCCTGTGACTCGTGCCAGATCAACATGATTTGCTGGTACTCCGCCGATGGCTCTCGCGCCCTCAGCCTAAGCCAATGGGCGTTGTAGAATCCGTTTATTCGAGTTGACATCAAACATGTCTTCCAGTGTTATGACTTTGATCATTTTTTCAATGTTTGATGAAGTTTGGAGGGAAAGAAATCCATCCTCTTCTCAAATTGTTCACTATGAGCAACATCAAAGGGATTGTGGATCAAGATGGAGGCCCACCATGTAAAGCTCAGATCTACAGCCCTTTTGCGAATTGATCTCAACTTCGATGTATTTTCTCTTTGCTAGGTTATGGCTTCAAGATCTTTTCAAAATCTTTCGATGAATTTCAGCACTTTTTCCAAGGTCCCAATCTTTAAACCGAAGATGGAGCGTGCCTCCTTCGCATATTGGCCTGGAGGTGGGGCGTTCTCAAATTGATCAGCCGAAACTAAGAGCTGCTGCTACAGAATCGCATGACATGTTGGATTATGGAAATTATGTTGGATTAAAATGGATTAAAATGGATTAAAATGAACTAAAGATATTGCGATGCTGTGAGTGATTGGGTGCAGGCGGCGGCCTCTTAGACAGCGAGTACAAAGCCTCAGAGGTGCCGGTTCCAACATCCACTGGGGACCACCAGGATCCTTGTCTTTTTCAAAATCCATCGATTTCTTCGGTGATTTTTGAGCTGAGTTCGGGCGTCCTTGCTGCGTTTCCGTGCTTTTTCCATGATTTACCAGCTTCTTCTTTGAAGAAACTTTCACTGACGCCGGATCTTGTTTCTAAGCCGATCTCAGCCTGCCTTACCGCAGGGCTATTTCATTGTGGGCTCATGGAGCAACTGGCGAGAACCAGAAGAGATGGTTTGGAGCTCAGACGCACCAGAATCACTGCAGGTACAGAATGCTCAGCTTTGGTTGGATGTTGAATATTGCTGAATGATATTGTTGGGGTGACCCGCCATGCAGATAAAAGAGATCATTCAGGAATTTGAAGTCGGTGATGCTCCCATTTGCCATGTAGTTATGCGTTTATCAGAGGTGACTTGTCATTTGATTCTCCAAGATTGATGTCAACATCACATTGGATTTTAACATGTCTTAAATTTGGCGATATGGATTTTTATTCCTGGATGGCGTGTGCACTCTTGCGGGGCTTCGCATTCACTCAAAGTTCATTCTTGATTAATGTGGGAGCCGTTCATGCCCCGGTGATTTGTTGTTCCGTTCTTGGAGATGTGTCGTTTGAAGCCGCTTGTACTCCCATACGGTGCTGATTTTTCATGTCTTTCAAAGAGCGCGCGATGATCCCAAGTGACGAGTGCCAACACATGCAGTAAGGAAAGGGTTCAACTTCCCAGATTAGCGCAGATTAACCCAGATATCCCGATTGTTCTGGGTTGAGATCTTGGGGCCCTTGGAAGGTGAAGCAGAAAGATGGCTCCTACTCCGCCGTGGCCAGGGGCTCTGCCACGGGGATCGGTTCCAACAGTCCCAGCATTGCTCAACTTGCGCCCGTGGCGCTAGGCGTTTAAAACCTTAAGTGTTTGGATTGAATCGAACAAACTGTTGAGAGTTTAGAATAGGAACATGGTATGGTATGATCAGTTTTGTTGGTAGCTGCCCTCCCAATTTTGCACAACTCAAGAAAACATATTAAAGGACACATGCGACACATGCGCACCTGTGATGCAATCATGAATTTGACGAGCCCCTTTCCTACACAGCCTGCAGGTCACTCTGGGCGCGTCCCGGAAAGAGGCGTGGTTTTGTCGTTTAAACAACCCAAGTGGCCTTGTCAAACAATGGTAGACTCGCTGCCATTTTATGTCCAATTTGATGGTGACCGTGAGGTTTGAAGCCATTGGATTTTGGTGTATCCCCGTACTTTGCGACAGACGGTGTTGAGTGCGTTTCATTGTCTCATCGCAGTCACTGTGGAACCGGGCCTTCTAGAGGCCTTCCATATCCTGCTGGATGGTGAGCCAGACAAAGTACTTCATCCAGAGAGGCAGCATCGGTCATGGGTCATTTGCTTGCCTGCAGGGAACAGCTGACATTTCCAAGGAAAAGGATTGGAAAAGCTGTATGAATACAAGGGGACCAACCCAGATAGATTTGCGTTTGTCCTCTTCTTCATGCCATTTGAGGCGGATTGGAGTGGCATGCCGCTTCAAATGTTTGAAAGGGCTCCAAGTGGCTGAAAGTGGCACTATCTGAGATGATACGCTGTCAAGCGGCCCCAAACATCCTCGTACGGTTTTGGTTCATTTTGAAGCTATCATGTAAGTGTATACGATCATGTATGTGTATACGCATGTCGTGGCCGCGGCTACAAAGCACTAGTCATTGGATGGGTACATGCATAGCACGTTTCTTTTCTAAAATCGCATCATACATGGTTGCTTTGTATCGCTTTACGCTCATCACACTGACGAATGTGTGTGTGTGCGTGTGGAGCGCACTGTGTGCACGAGCAACAACTGCATTATTCACATGTCCTAATGCAAGGGCGCGCATAAGCCGGATTACTCCCGCCCTTTCGCAAATGGCTTCTTCATTTCCTTTTTCAGCGAATGAGATATATATTTCACAAGAATCCTAGCAAACACAAGCAGTAAAAGCGAGATCCCAGCAAATAAGCCCAGGTAAACACAAGAAAGACACCGAGAAACTGAGGTTCCCAAACATATTTATCAAACACAAGGCCCTTCAAGCAAAGGAGGTTCAAAGTTTCAATTTCAATAGGAAACGGACAGCCTCTTTCGATCAAAAAGCGAAGGGCCACTAATCAAGCACAGTTTCAGCATACCTTAAGACAACCAAGACATGCGAAACTGGAAAGAAATCAAAAGACTACGGGGAAGACCCGGGCAAGGAGGAAAGAATCAACAAGCAAGACCCATGTAACACAGACAAACTCAAGGAACCAAGATGCAGGTAACAAAAGAGACGCACAACAAGCCAACAAAGAAACCTAGCATAGCGAAAGGAACCTCAGAACGAAAATCTTTGGCGCTTAATTCAGAGGAAACCAGACCAGCCAAGACCCATGTAACAAAGGAAGAAGACAACAAACGCGGCAAAGGGAGTGCAACAAAAGGGTCTGCAAGAATCGGCCCAGATGACAAAAAGAAGTACTGGACAAAGGTCTCTCGCGTGATCAGAGGCAGATTCAATGCACCACAACAGTCCCACTCAGTGAGAAAATCACCAAGTAAAGACACACGCAAAGGTTTGAGAAACGCAAACCAAGATAATTGGAACAAAGAAACTCAAAATAGAGACCCAGGATGTTGTGAACCTCGCGATCCCAACTCAAAAGATGAGTTGAAACACTCGCTGTAGCAGGGGTGTTGCTGACAGGCATTTGCTGTCGGCTTTGCGATTTCGTCGACAGCAAAATCGCACATAGACATCATAAACACTTCATAAACGCTTCATAAACTTAAACATTTCAAACATGTCATAAACAGCTCATAAACACTTCATAAGCAGTTCCTAAGCAGTTCATAGACAGTTCATAAACAGTTCATAAACACTTCATAAACACTGCATAAACACTTCATAAACACTTCATAAACACTTCATACACAGATCATAAACCATTCATAAGCATAGATTAATCTTAGACATTTACTCAATTTATTATCAATATCTTTCAATCTTAGGATCGCCTCGGTTGCAACACGATGTCCTGTGGCATTCGGGTTCTGTCTCTACAAGGGCGATTTAAAAGAGATGTAAAGAAACTACGAACACGCGCAAGGAGAATGACGGCAAAAAACCCAGCTACAACAAGAGAAATATAGAAATTTAACAACTGAAGATGTGAAGATCTATACAGTCTATGCAGCTCAAAATTCAACAAGCAAGGACAGCATGCCAAGAGTCCACTCCCAGGCAATCTAACCTGGTGGTTCAATTTCAGTTGGCAAGATCCTTCACCAAAATTCTTTGGGGAAAAAGCGCGCTGAAAAATTCTACTTTCACAATCTCATCTAATGGAAAACTACTAGTTACTATCTTCATGTCGGTTCCCTCCGTGATGTTTCTGTGGCAAAGAGAGTGAAGTTTGGTGAGCCTCTGAGCTGCTGCCGAAACGCTCGAGGTGGGCTGATCCAAAAAGTCTTAAACTGATACCAACCAAACCAATCACCAAATGATTGCAATTTAGCAGCTCAGCAGCTCTTTGTGAGCTACGCTGTAACAGCTAAAATGGGTTCTTGATTTGTAATTCGAAAATGCATGCCAGACCAAAGAGCTGCGCCCGTGCAGAAGAGGGGAGCCCAACACCCAAAACCCAAGCAAACAAAGGAGAACCGAGTCCAGCAACAGCCCATATCAGTAGTGAATGAAAAGAGAGCCCAGGCATAAAACAGGAGCAACTTGACAAAAAGAAGCAGGCGAGTAAGGCAACAAACAAAGACGTGCCTGATATGGATGAAATCAGCAAACTAAACCTCAACAAGCAAGGTAGAATTTCCGCAAACCTTGGCCCACTTAATCAGAAGCATGCCTCTTTCTCTATCGATATAGAGTGTGGATGTGTCAGTGCACATATGTGTATTGTTTGTACCTTGGTTCTACACTGACCCTGTGCCAAATCCTGGCGGCTGCAAGCAGCAACGCCGCCCCATTGTGTACAGTGCCTCGCAGGCCTGATGCAGTGTCTGGCACTCGCCTCCACGGCCCCACCAACAGATATTTGATTCATGTGCGAAGCTCAGTCCAGATCTGATGCGCTCTCAAAGGTTCAAGTTCGGAAAACGGTTCCAAAAGGCGGAGTCAAGAGCCTACAGTGCCTACCTTTGGAGGTTTTGATACAAAGCGATGTCTTTTAAAGAATTCGCAAAATATTTCAAAATCTTTGTGTGAGTAGCGTCCATTCCTGTCGAGTTTTGACTAGATCCCCCCCTCCAAACCGGTCCTCCGACACTCAGGGCCAGCAATTGAATTGGGTCATCGATGGACGGCAGGCAGAGCAAGGGGGGAAATAGTCAAACTAATGCCTCAAGCAATGAAAGTGACAAGGAGATCCCAGAAAGGTGAATGAAACAGTTTTCAGATCAATCTCTAGCAGGACATGATATCTCAGGGGGTCGCTGGATATTTCTTTCCCTTCCTCATTGACCATTTGCCCTCGGCCTTTTCTTCATGGAACTCCGGCTTGCAATTTTTGATGCATACCCCAACGTTGTCAGATGATTTGTTTCCAAAGCCGCTTGCAGGTGAATGTAGCTGTGGAAGATGCTGCCAGATTCTAAGAAAGATGCCATGCACTTTTTGCCGTGCTTCTGTGGTATTGGAGGTATCCTGCATTCACATCTTTGTTGATTGTTGACATGTTTCTCGCCAAATATGTTCAATGATATTTAAGATTTATATGCAGATGATGTGATATGATATGAGTGTTCCATTCTGTCCTTTCATTGGCCTTTCCGCTTAAATATGGCATGCCCTTAGCTGAGGTGAAGGCCATTGTGCCCCACGCCAGCTCTCAGATGCAGCTGCGCACCTCGCGCGATGCCTTGGCACACGTCCGAGACTGGGGTGAAGAGGGCGATCGCTACGAGGCACGGATAGCAGAAGAGAAGCAGAAGAGAAGCCCTGACACATCTGACACATCCAAGAGTTCAGAGCAAAACATTGCAAAATCGAAATTGCTGTGTCCTGATATGTCCTGATGCTAATCATTGTCATTGTCACGTTGGAGTTGGCCAAGTGTGAAAGACGACATTGCCTGTGACACACCTAGTATCCATGCGATCCATGGCAGGTGAAGCTCTTCATCTCTGGGCGTTATCGCGCTGTAACCTGGTCCAAGATCTGAGCAGCTCCGTGCTCCCTTGATCCAAGAGATTTGACACTACAATGTGGGCCAGATGCCTGAGAACATTTAGGAGCCAATTCAACCCAACTATAATATGAAAGTGTGAGGTTTGGATCTACGATCCCAGACCAGGAACTAGGCAAAATGAAGCACGTTGACACACACACACACACTGTTGATTTTTTGGAAGTGAACTGCAATGACGATGTGGTTGTACACGCCTGGTAGAATTCCTGAGTCCATCATCCTTGATAAACAGGTGAAACCAGGTCCAAATCA
>Ga0126342_10021778_pt1 | contig 10652 bp, 4 predicted proteins | sample Cyp1metagenome_FD_92528 | JGI IMG/M metagenome (GOLD analysis project Ga0126342, IMG submission 92528) | Coral microbial communities from Lord Howe Island, Old Settlement Bay, Australia - Cyphastrea 1 metagenome | ecosystem: Host-associated > Invertebrates > Cnidaria > Coral ...
CTGCTCCTTTGTCTCGCCTGAGCCATGAGTGTCTTCGCCGATCGCCGCACCTGAAGGAAACGCAAGGCCACATGACCCCAGTCAGGTGGAAAGAATGGGTGCTGCTTTTAAATATATATATATATATGCATATTTGCAATATATTTTACCATTGGAGAAGATCAATGGTATGTGACCAGCAACTTTACATCTGCCACGATGCTTGGCCATGGACTTGCCATCAGAGGCACTGGGGGCTGAGACCCTCGAAGCCTGTACGTTTTGGGTGAAAAAACAGATATGATCCATTGTAGCTAACTGGGATGCTCCCAAAAGGTGTTTTTGACCCTGGACCCACCGGATTCCTTCCAATTTTTTTTGTACTTGTTGAATGCTGCGGTAGGATTTCAAGCGTGGGCTGGGTTGACGCCTAGGAATATGTGCCACGACTAGTCTCAGACCCCTTGGTTTCACCCGCTTCTGTTTGCAAGTTTTTGGGAACGCTTGTGGGCACACAATTTTTGAAGCATGCCTTTTAGCAGCCTATATTTCTTCATATATTTAGGCTCCCCCAAAAAAGCAGGCGCTGCTGGGCGTGCTTCTGCTGCTGGCACCACCGCAGCTGGCAGCATTGGGGGCTGCAGCCAGAGTCTGGCGCCAGGTGTGACGGTGGGCTTTCTTGGAACAAGATCTGTTAAAAATGATAAGGAAAAGGAGGATGTAAATTAAATCTCAATTAATGATATGTACACAGGAAATCCCTATCTTGGGCATGTTGGTCGCTTAAGCTAGATATTGGTTGGTCTTGTGGCTTTGTTTTTGGAGCCCCGTTTGAAACTACTATGTAAAGTGTAACTGGGTAAGCAATTGAAAACCGGAGGATGACCATTGAACTTGATCGCTTGCTTGTGAAACACGCGAGATGAAATCGGGGGTATTAACGAGAAACATGTAGAGGTCGCCAGCAATTCTTGTTCTGTACGCCCGATAATTAATTCCCTATGGTCTTTTGGACACTGGTCACCGACTGGTGTTCCCCCGGTAATCACGAATGATATGATATACTGCCAAGTTGAGGTGACTAGATGAATTCATGTCGCATCTGTTGGTGAACTGTGCCAGTCTCCATGGTTCCACCGCACAGGCGCTTCGAAATCCAGAGCTTCTTGGCCAAGTTCCACGAATGTCCATCAATACTTCCGATCCCATTGTCCGCCTCCCTTGGTTTGCATCGGCTTAAGGCTATGGCGTCAGCAATTCCTCCGGCGCGGCGGCGAAGATCGCCAATCCTCCACGCGGCTGTCCTGGCGGCTGCAGCTGGTGCCCAGTGGGCTGTTGATCCAACTAAAGTCATTTTCAGTATTTAACCAGCCAGTTTTGGGGATTTGAGTCAGAGTCATCTCCAGGTGTCCATGTTCTAAGAGGAACATCCAATGGATTGTTGGATGATGCAAGATGCAGCTGTGATGTTTGGCCCTTGCCTTCAGAGTAGCGATGGAAGGTTTCGTGGCCATAGATACTTAGCATGCGTCGGGGGAAACGTCCATTTGTTTGCACCTCTTCATTGTTGCCAGGCTGCATTGATCCGCAAGGAATTGGAGCAGGCCATGAGGGCAGGCAGGTTGAAACATCATAGTACATACACTACACACATTTTCGTTACATTATCTCTATGTGTATGTATATATATACACATACATATCACATACACACATATATCATGTATATATATATATATATACATTATATGTATGTAAATAAACACACACACACAGACACACGGTTTTTACAAGTTCTATCTATGTTTTCTGAGGAATAATTTACGAAGATCGACATGCCTTTGCAGAGACATACATCAATCTATGTGGGTCAGGGACGCTTTTTTAGAAGTTAAAGGTATCACCAGATAGTTGACCAGCAGGGCTACTACAAATATAGACATGAAGGAAATACAGGATCGACTAAGTGGAAATGTATGCCCTTGAAGAAGGTTTGCAACAAATGAGGTGTCAGCTTTCAGTTTTTTGCCCATTCTAAGAAACCATCAGAAGCCATCATGTATTGATTCCGGGAGACGATTAGCGCCTGAATATCCCCCTTCTACGGACCGCAACTAGATTTTTTCCCAAGAAAAGAATATGTTTCACAATATATAGTTAGTTTGATCTTGTCGATCCTGTAAGTACCAACATGTTTTGAAAGTAAGACAGATGATGCACTTCGACAATGTTGGATGATCTGTGACTGGATGCTTTGGAGTCTAGAATGACAGCTAAGATCATTTATAATATTTCGTAGTATGTAACATGTATATATCACGTTTCTTGGATTCTTAGATTGAAGCAGTGTTTTCCCGGCAAGATCGCTCCGCAGGAACTCTAGAAGCCCTGAGTATTGCAAAGTACTTCAAACAGACGACCTGTGGATTTCTGCCTTGAAATAAGAAGCCGACAGAAAAGGCTTTTCTTGTACGACCAGTTGATCCACACTTTGCAATGGTTGTTATAACTGTTATATGTTGTTATCAACAACCAGTAACCAGAACCTTTCGAAATCCTGATCTCCGCCATCCCATAGCTTTCCAGGAGCGCTCGCGTCTGCTGCGAGAGCAGGGCAGATTGCACCAACTGCGGCAGCTGCAGCGAGAACGAGACCTGGTGGCAATTCCTGGGATTCAGATGTGGCAAAATGAAATAAAATGAATAAGAATTTAGTTGAACATAGGAAGAAGGAAAATCTGCATGCCTATAGTTTGAACTTGTCCTTTTGACTTTGGCTGGATCAATTGGAGTATCCACTTCACCTCAGGAAGTCACTGGGACCATACGATTCCGGGCTTGAAAATAGCCAACTCTGCTGGGCAACCGGATGCCACAAAGGTAAGAAGAGGCAACAGGAGCTCAGGCTGCTGCCGTGATCGAACAAACTCCAGAGCTTTGGGATGCCATGATGCCAGAATGATGCCATGCACTTAGAACTTCCTAGGCGGTGATTTCCGCTGCAATTTTCTAGGCGGCTTCTGTTCTAATGGACTTGCAAGGTGCCGGCAACTTTTTTCTCAAGAGCGCCCACATGTGGCCAGATGTGACAAAATGAAGGGACTGGTCAACAAAGCATGGCCGCATGATTGCAGCAAATTGCACCAGACAATATCATTTCAGACCCCAACACTCACCACTGGCAAGATAGCCACCTCCAACAACCCTACTTTTGCAGAGGTATAGGCATCGACCAGCAGTCCAACCAGAGGATGTGCAGCTGAACTGTTACAGCAGTGGGCTCACGTAGAACATTTCGGCTGTGCGTTTTCGCCATGGCGCCGAAAGGCTGACTGGATATCAATGTTCCAACCCGAACATACAATCGTGTTTTCATAGGATGCTGGTAAAGGCACTTGCCAAATCCGATCCTTGGGCATACTTATTGTATTTATTATCGTTTTTCTGACTCCCCATGGTGTGTCCCGAGATGTTTTGGAACATGCTGTGTTGGGGAACCGTCGCAGCCAGGCAAACAGACCCCGGTAAGCGCAGAGCCAAAAGATTGGCTGTCGCGGGTGAAGGCAAATGGGGTACATAGATTGAGTTGCACAATGAAAGCCCAATGCCACATGACGAAAAGTTTGTCGTCCTTGCCGACTTACATCTGAAGAGTGGACAGGTTGCACTTGAAATTTTGATACAGTAAATTTTGTTTTTTTGACCATAAGGCTCTTTTCCACCAAGCTGCACCCACGTACCAGGGCGCCGTCCAGATATACACGGGCGACCAAGAGGGTGACCTGTTCCGAGTGAGAATGCAGGCACGGCGCTTAACGGCAACGGCATTCCATCGGCATTCCATCGACGCATCCACAGGTGTCGCTCGCGAAGTGCCTGGACGACTGGGAGAAGGCTGGTGGTATGGAATGGATAGAAAATTGGTCCCAGGGAAAAACAATACGATTTTACGATCCACAGTTGGGATTTAACATGATTTCACCATCAGCAATCGGGTGTTCATTGGATTGGTTTAAGGGACAAATTACAGATATTGATATTACATGAAAACAGGCTGTTCCCACTCAATAGAAGGGTGGGTGTCCTTGTAGGGTGGAGATCAGTGGGTCACATACGCCCATCTGTGAGGGATGGGGGGATGCGTTGGGGGGTTGCCGGCCGTATGAGATTTGAAGTTGGGCACGAAACAGAATGGACCATCATGGAGTATGTATTACACGTGTAAGGCATGCAGATTGATGTTTTATGTACATACACAATTATATAAATCATACCAGCTTACATACATGTATGCTTTATCTCAGGCAGAGTCCCTAGCGCTGGAGCTGGCATACCACCTCAGGGATGGCATCTCCAGGACTTTCCATGGGGATTTACATCAGAATTGCTGTGGTTTTTGGGAGTTTATAAGGGTTTTCTGAACTCAGGGACTCCAAGGGGTCATTTTTCCAAGATTGGTGAATTTCAATTCAATGCGAAGAAACAAGGGGAGAAGGGCACATCATTTTCGCGAGAAACACCCACGTTGAACAGGGACATTAACCAACAAGTCGCGATTAGTAAGGTGATGAGCCACTCAACCAGTCCGTCCTTCTATAGTAGATTGAGGATCGTAGATTTCTGTAAGTTGTATATAGGTATATGTAGGTTCTTGTCCTGGGTGGTCGATGTGAATGCAATTTCATATAATTTCATGACAAATCCAATGGTCATGCTGAGTCATGCTAAACCAGATACAACGAGAATTTGACACGATCAGCGTGGCCATTTCAACGGCCAGGCAGGAAGTAGAAAACCTGCGAACCCAGCCCGGTGCTTAGCTTTTCAGGGCAACAAATGAAACAAATCCGATAGGGACAGAATAAAGACCCCAGATCGGGGATATCCTGTAGTCAAAAATGGCAATTCGAAATCCAAATGTGCATAAAGGAAAACCATCAAAATGGGGGACTGTCCACTGCCAGGCTAGAGTAGCGAGGGGTTTCACCGGACTTTGACGTACTGCCAAGGGCATACAAGGCACTGGAGAAGACGGCCAAGACGCAAAATAGTTCCTTGGATTCACAGGTTTGTTCTTGAGAATTGGCGACCTCCAAACCAAAGCACCATCTTACCAAGGCAAAGGGTAAAACCGAGTCCCCTTGATTCTTCATTTTATCTGAGACACAATCCCTTTCCACTGCTTTTCCAAATCAATTCGATGCCCACGTTGACTCAAGGGTTGACCAACCACATGGATCATCCATGATCATAGCCCGTGGTGACCCTGAGGATCTGCCTCCAAGGAGCGACCAACTGATCTCCTCCGGTTGGGAAGTGGCTTCATTGCCAGGAGAAATACATATATATATATATGTATTTCTCCTGGCAATGAAGCCACTTCCCAACCGGAGGAGATCAGTTGGTCGCTCCTTGGAGGCAGATCCTCAGGGTCACCACGGGCTATGATCATGGATGATCCATGTGGTTGGTCAACCCTTGAGTCAACGTGGGCATCGAATTGATTTGGAAAAGCAGTGGAAAGGGATTGTGTCTCAGATAAAATGAAGAATCAAGGGGACTCGGTTTTACCCTTTGCCTTGGTAAGATGGTGCTTTGGTTTGGAGGTCGCCAATTCTCAAGAACAAACCTGTGAATCCAAGGAACTATTTTGCGTCTTGGCCGTCTTCTCCAGTGCCTTGTATGCCCTTGGCAGTACGTCAAAGTCCGGTGAAACCCCTCGCTACTCTAGCCTGGCAGTGGACAGTCCCCCATTTTGATGGTTTTCCTTTATGCACATTTGGATTTCGAATTGCCATTTTTGACTACAGGATATCCCCGATCTGGGGTCTTTATTCTGTCCCTATCGGATTTGTTTCATTTGTTGCCCTGAAAAGCTAAGCACCGGGCTGGGTTCGCAGGTTTTCTACTTCCTGCCTGGCCGTTGAAATGGCCACGCTGATCGTGTCAAATTCTCGTTGTATCTGGTTTAGCATGACTCAGCATGACCATTGGATTTGTCATGAAATTATATGAAATTGCATTCACATCGACCACCCAGGACAAGAACCTACATATACCTATATACAACTTACAGAAATCTACGATCCTCAATCTACTATAGAAGGACGGACTGGTTGAGTGGCTCATCACCTTACTAATCGCGACTTGTTGGTTAATGTCCCTGTTCAACGTGGGTGTTTCTCGCGAAAATGATGTGCCCTTCTCCCCTTGTTTCTTCGCATTGAATTGAAATTCACCAATCTTGGAAAAATGACCCCTTGGAGTCCCTGAGTTCAGAAAACCCTTATAAACTCCCAAAAACCACAGCAATTCTGATGTAAATCCCCATGGAAAGTCCTGGAGATGCCATCCCTGAGGTGGTATGCCAGCTCCAGCGCTAGGGACTCTGCCTGAGATAAAGCATACATGTATGTAAGCTGGTATGATTTATATAATTGTGTATGTACATAAAACATCAATCTGCATGCCTTACACGTGTAATACATACTCCATGATGGTCCATTCTGTTTCGTGCCCAACTTCAAATCTCATACGGCCGGCAACCCCCCAACGCATCCCCCCATCCCTCACAGATGGGCGTATGTGACCCACTGATCTCCACCCTACAAGGACACCCACCCTTCTATTGAGTGGGAACAGCCTGTTTTCATGTAATATCAATATCTGTAATTTGTCCCTTAAACCAATCCAATGAACACCCGATTGCTGATGGTGAAATCATGTTAAATCCCAACTGTGGATCGTAAAATCGTATTGTTTTTCCCTGGGACCAATTTTCTATCCATTCCATACCACCAGCCTTCTCCCAGTCGTCCAGGCACTTCGCGAGCGACACCTGTGGATGCGTCGATGGAATGCCGATGGAATGCCGTTGCCGTTAAGCGCCGTGCCTGCATTCTCACTCGGAACAGGTCACCCTCTTGGTCGCCCGTGTATATCTGGACGGCGCCCTGGTACGTGGGTGCAGCTTGGTGGAAAAGAGCCTTATGGTCAAAAAAACAAAATTTACTGTATCAAAATTTCAAGTGCAACCTGTCCACTCTTCAGATGTAAGTCGGCAAGGACGACAAACTTTTCGTCATGTGGCATTGGGCTTTCATTGTGCAACTCAATCTATGTACCCCATTTGCCTTCACCCGCGACAGCCAATCTTTTGGCTCTGCGCTTACCGGGGTCTGTTTGCCTGGCTGCGACGGTTCCCCAACACAGCATGTTCCAAAACATCTCGGGACACACCATGGGGAGTCAGAAAAACGATAATAAATACAATAAGTATGCCCAAGGATCGGATTTGGCAAGTGCCTTTACCAGCATCCTATGAAAACACGATTGTATGTTCGGGTTGGAACATTGATATCCAGTCAGCCTTTCGGCGCCATGGCGAAAACGCACAGCCGAAATGTTCTACGTGAGCCCACTGCTGTAACAGTTCAGCTGCACATCCTCTGGTTGGACTGCTGGTCGATGCCTATACCTCTGCAAAAGTAGGGTTGTTGGAGGTGGCTATCTTGCCAGTGGTGAGTGTTGGGGTCTGAAATGATATTGTCTGGTGCAATTTGCTGCAATCATGCGGCCATGCTTTGTTGACCAGTCCCTTCATTTTGTCACATCTGGCCACATGTGGGCGCTCTTGAGAAAAAAGTTGCCGGCACCTTGCAAGTCCATTAGAACAGAAGCCGCCTAGAAAATTGCAGCGGAAATCACCGCCTAGGAAGTTCTAAGTGCATGGCATCATTCTGGCATCATGGCATCCCAAAGCTCTGGAGTTTGTTCGATCACGGCAGCAGCCTGAGCTCCTGTTGCCTCTTCTTACCTTTGTGGCATCCGGTTGCCCAGCAGAGTTGGCTATTTTCAAGCCCGGAATCGTATGGTCCCAGTGACTTCCTGAGGTGAAGTGGATACTCCAATTGATCCAGCCAAAGTCAAAAGGACAAGTTCAAACTATAGGCATGCAGATTTTCCTTCTTCCTATGTTCAACTAAATTCTTATTCATTTTATTTCATTTTGCCACATCTGAATCCCAGGAATTGCCACCAGGTCTCGTTCTCGCTGCAGCTGCCGCAGTTGGTGCAATCTGCCCTGCTCTCGCAGCAGACGCGAGCGCTCCTGGAAAGCTATGGGATGGCGGAGATCAGGATTTCGAAAGGTTCTGGTTACTGGTTGTTGATAACAACATATAACAGTTATAACAACCATTGCAAAGTGTGGATCAACTGGTCGTACAAGAAAAGCCTTTTCTGTCGGCTTCTTATTTCAAGGCAGAAATCCACAGGTCGTCTGTTTGAAGTACTTTGCAATACTCAGGGCTTCTAGAGTTCCTGCGGAGCGATCTTGCCGGGAAAACACTGCTTCAATCTAAGAATCCAAGAAACGTGATATATACATGTTACATACTACGAAATATTATAAATGATCTTAGCTGTCATTCTAGACTCCAAAGCATCCAGTCACAGATCATCCAACATTGTCGAAGTGCATCATCTGTCTTACTTTCAAAACATGTTGGTACTTACAGGATCGACAAGATCAAACTAACTATATATTGTGAAACATATTCTTTTCTTGGGAAAAAATCTAGTTGCGGTCCGTAGAAGGGGGATATTCAGGCGCTAATCGTCTCCCGGAATCAATACATGATGGCTTCTGATGGTTTCTTAGAATGGGCAAAAAACTGAAAGCTGACACCTCATTTGTTGCAAACCTTCTTCAAGGGCATACATTTCCACTTAGTCGATCCTGTATTTCCTTCATGTCTATATTTGTAGTAGCCCTGCTGGTCAACTATCTGGTGATACCTTTAACTTCTAAAAAAGCGTCCCTGACCCACATAGATTGATGTATGTCTCTGCAAAGGCATGTCGATCTTCGTAAATTATTCCTCAGAAAACATAGATAGAACTTGTAAAAACCGTGTGTCTGTGTGTGTGTGTTTATTTACATACATATAATGTATATATATATATATATACATGATATATGTGTGTATGTGATATGTATGTGTATATATATACATACACATAGAGATAATGTAACGAAAATGTGTGTAGTGTATGTACTATGATGTTTCAACCTGCCTGCCCTCATGGCCTGCTCCAATTCCTTGCGGATCAATGCAGCCTGGCAACAATGAAGAGGTGCAAACAAATGGACGTTTCCCCCGACGCATGCTAAGTATCTATGGCCACGAAACCTTCCATCGCTACTCTGAAGGCAAGGGCCAAACATCACAGCTGCATCTTGCATCATCCAACAATCCATTGGATGTTCCTCTTAGAACATGGACACCTGGAGATGACTCTGACTCAAATCCCCAAAACTGGCTGGTTAAATACTGAAAATGACTTTAGTTGGATCAACAGCCCACTGGGCACCAGCTGCAGCCGCCAGGACAGCCGCGTGGAGGATTGGCGATCTTCGCCGCCGCGCCGGAGGAATTGCTGACGCCATAGCCTTAAGCCGATGCAAACCAAGGGAGGCGGACAATGGGATCGGAAGTATTGATGGACATTCGTGGAACTTGGCCAAGAAGCTCTGGATTTCGAAGCGCCTGTGCGGTGGAACCATGGAGACTGGCACAGTTCACCAACAGATGCGACATGAATTCATCTAGTCACCTCAACTTGGCAGTATATCATATCATTCGTGATTACCGGGGGAACACCAGTCGGTGACCAGTGTCCAAAAGACCATAGGGAATTAATTATCGGGCGTACAGAACAAGAATTGCTGGCGACCTCTACATGTTTCTCGTTAATACCCCCGATTTCATCTCGCGTGTTTCACAAGCAAGCGATCAAGTTCAATGGTCATCCTCCGGTTTTCAATTGCTTACCCAGTTACACTTTACATAGTAGTTTCAAACGGGGCTCCAAAAACAAAGCCACAAGACCAACCAATATCTAGCTTAAGCGACCAACATGCCCAAGATAGGGATTTCCTGTGTACATATCATTAATTGAGATTTAATTTACATCCTCCTTTTCCTTATCATTTTTAACAGATCTTGTTCCAAGAAAGCCCACCGTCACACCTGGCGCCAGACTCTGGCTGCAGCCCCCAATGCTGCCAGCTGCGGTGGTGCCAGCAGCAGAAGCACGCCCAGCAGCGCCTGCTTTTTTGGGGGAGCCTAAATATATGAAGAAATATAGGCTGCTAAAAGGCATGCTTCAAAAATTGTGTGCCCACAAGCGTTCCCAAAAACTTGCAAACAGAAGCGGGTGAAACCAAGGGGTCTGAGACTAGTCGTGGCACATATTCCTAGGCGTCAACCCAGCCCACGCTTGAAATCCTACCGCAGCATTCAACAAGTACAAAAAAAATTGGAAGGAATCCGGTGGGTCCAGGGTCAAAAACACCTTTTGGGAGCATCCCAGTTAGCTACAATGGATCATATCTGTTTTTTCACCCAAAACGTACAGGCTTCGAGGGTCTCAGCCCCCAGTGCCTCTGATGGCAAGTCCATGGCCAAGCATCGTGGCAGATGTAAAGTTGCTGGTCACATACCATTGATCTTCTCCAATGGTAAAATATATTGCAAATATGCATATATATATATATATTTAAAAGCAGCACCCATTCTTTCCACCTGACTGGGGTCATGTGGCCTTGCGTTTCCTTCAGGTGCGGCGATCGGCGAAGACACTCATGGCTCAGGCGAGACAAAGGAGCAG
>Ga0126342_10021779_pt1 | contig 10652 bp, 8 predicted proteins | sample Cyp1metagenome_FD_92528 | JGI IMG/M metagenome (GOLD analysis project Ga0126342, IMG submission 92528) | Coral microbial communities from Lord Howe Island, Old Settlement Bay, Australia - Cyphastrea 1 metagenome | ecosystem: Host-associated > Invertebrates > Cnidaria > Coral ...
CATTCGATTCCAGTGACGTCGCAACCGGAAGTCGTTATAAATTATCCAGGTATAGTATATATATATGTATTTCTTTATTTATATACATATATTCGTATAAAATATACATATGTATATATATATATATATACATACACAAATAAACATATACACATATATACATATACATATACATATATATATATATATATATTTATATATATACATATACATATACATATACATATATACATATATATATATATATGTTCCCGTCTTCCGACCGCGAGGTCCCCCCCCCCCCGAATGGGTGGGTCCCCAGATAGCACCCCCCCTTCCCTTCTATTTGCAAGCTATTGGCAGCATTTCTGAGGTCCAGCCTCGTGTTTGCTAGGTTTTCGCAGCGATTCTGACTACCAGCCTCCCATTTACTAGGTACATGCCACCCTTTAGACGACCTACGTAGCACACATACTCCCTCAAAGTACCTACGTGCAGAAAAACCATTCTTTGTCAAAGAGATTCAAAGAGTTTAGACTCGCAGCCCTCAAAAAAACGGACCCCCAATGTGACATGTCACTGCGTTTGGAATCATTGAGCTTTCCAGCAAACTGCTCTCCAGAAACTAAAGTAACACCGGACCCATGCGGCCTCGAAACAGTGCGACCCCCGCTCCCCAGCGGCAATGCTGCTTGAGTGTGATATTCACCTGGACGCTTGACATTGAGCTTGGAACTGCCAATGTTGTCGACACAACATTGCCACCGGGGGTAACTAGATAGTATTATCGACATCAACAGACACAGATCATCTCAGTCATGGAAATAAAATGGTCTAACGATTCTAATCGCTGTGACGAGCTCGTTTACTTGCATTGCAGTGGGTTGCAAAGCTGGATGCTTCCACATTCAGTGACACACATTGGGGATCTAGTTTCATGTTCTTCAAAGTTTTCTGGACTGAGCTAGATGCTACCAAAGTCAATGACAAAAAGCGACAGTCCTTTTTTTCAGGGCTGCGGTACATGTCGTTGAAGAGCTAACCATTTTAATCTCTTTCACACACATTGGGAATTTCCTGTCTTGTCGCGCTTGCAGGTGGAGCTCCCTGCACTGCTCGATGCTTCGGAAGCATTGCGAACCGTCCCATGGTCGCAATCTTTCGAGGTCGTGTCGGTCCAATATTGCCTTTTTTTTGCTGGAGTGCAATTGGGTGCAACGTTCGACGCTCCCAAAGTCAGTGACACACACACATTGGCGGCCCATCATTTTTTTGAGGGCTGCCCGGCATTTTCTTGCAGAACCTCACGATTTCAAACTCTGTGACAATGAATAGTTCTCTGCATAGCAAGCTGTTGGAAAGCTAAACCCTTACAAACTCAATGACAAACATTGGCGGTTCTTTTTTTTCAGGGCTGCGCTGGATGTCGTTGAAGAGTCTGCCGATTTTTAGACTCTGTGGCAAATGTTTAGAACTTTACTTCGTTTCTGGCTCAACCTTCTGCTTCTTGTGTTTGCTCTGCTGGGTTACCTTGTCCAAGATCTGCCGGGAAACCTCTTTTCGCACGACTTTGTCCACAAAGCCACGGGTTCTCTCTTTGCACCCCTGCAATTCCTCCACATCCACACCTAATAGGTCCGCAAGCTTTTGCATCAGCATGCTAAAGGTCACCTTTTCCACGTCTTCACCCCGGATGGCTTGGGCCATCAGTCTCTGTCCGCCCACTAGTGGCGTTTCTGCTTGCTCACCTAGCGTCTCTTCGACTGGCTCAACTGGGACGGAATCTGCCTGTTGCTCACCGTCTGCTACAGGTTGCAACGTCTCTTCGACTGGCTCCACTGGGACGGAATCTGTCTGTTGCTCACCGTCTGCTACAGGTTGCAAGTCTGCATTTTGAGACTCGGAAATTGGAGTAGCAGCATCACCGTCAACTAACCCAACATGGACTCTCACAGCAGGGCCTTCCCCCCGTAACCAACGTTGCATGCTGATCCTTTTCACTAGAGAGATAACGTGGCTTTTCTGTATCTATGTGAGTTTTCCGGGTGGTGCAGGATAGAACCATAGGATGTACGGGATACAATCAATCGAATTCCCAATCTGCAGTCAGTATTCAGCCCATGAACTGTACCGAAGATTACAGGGGTCCACCAGCTGAGATTCTTGGAAGCAATTTCTTGACATAGCATCGGCTGCAAGGTCAACGTGGATACATCCAGCAACAGAGTTGAGATTAGATCAAATGAAATCAGTGAGAGGAGATCAAATGAGACAAAAAGTGAGTCAAACATCACGAGATAGGATTTGATTAGGTTGCGTCAAGTTGGACTTGATAGATACCACACAATGCCCAAATGGCCGTCCTGAGCTGCCAAACAAAACGCCGTTGAGCTATCATTCATTGCATGCTCTTTGTTGGCACCAACTTTCGCCAGCTAGCGGACAATGCCAAATTGCGAAAACGGAAAATAATGATTTTTGTCATTGTTTTCCCCAACTTCAACCAGATACCGGACAATGTCTCGTTGCGCTTCACACAACTGAAGCCGACAGAAATAAACAGTCAAACATGAGAACTGAAAACTCCTGAAAACGAAAAGGCGTGATCTTTGTTTGCCTAACTTTGGCCGGATATAAATGGCCTCGCTGAGCTGCAAAGTGGATACAACTCATTCATTGCAAAATCTTTGTTAGCACAAACTTCGGCCAAATGCCGGACAGTGTCTAAATCGCCTTGCCGAGCTGAGTAAAAGATTGGTGTGGCACCATCATTGGATAGCGAGCCAGCAAGATACCACGCAATGCCCACATGGCCTTCCTCAGCTGCCAAACAAAATGCCGTTGAGCTATCATTCATTGCATGCTCTTTGTTGGAGCCGACTTTCGCCAGAGAGCGGCTAATGCCAAATGGCGAAAACCGAAACCAATGACCTTTGTCATTGTTTTCCCCAACTTCAACCAGATACCAGACAATGTCTAATTGCGTTTCACACAACTCAAGCCGACAGCAAAAACATTTAAACATGAAAACTGAAAACTCATGATGTGATCTTTGTTTTCCCCAACTTCAGCTAGATACCGGACATGATTGCAAATGGCTTTGCGTTGCCGAGCTGCAAACAAAGTCGTGTGGAGACATCATTGCATGATCTTTGCTAGCACCAACAGCAGCCAAATACCGGACAATGTCTAAATCGCCTTGCCGAGGTGCGAATCATTGGTGTGGCACCATATACCATCGGATGCTCCAGCGCCTTCAGCACCTCCAGCGCCTTCATGAAGCGCCTTCAGCGCCCTCAGCGCCCTGAGCTCCTTCAGCGCCTTCAGCGCCTTCAGCGCCCTGAGCGCCTCCAGCGCCTTCAGCGCCTTGAGCGCCTTCAGCTCCCTCAGCGCCTTCAGCGCCCTGAGCGCCTTCAGCGCCCTCAGCGCCCTGAGCTCCTTCAGCGCCTTCAGCGCCCTGAGCGCCTCCAGCGCCTTGAGCGCCTTCAGCTCCCTCAGCGCCTTCAGCGCCTTCAGCGCCCTGAGCGCCTTCAGCGCCCTGAGCGCCTTCAGCTCCCTCAGCGCCTTCAGCGCCCTGAGCGCCTTCAGCGCCCTGAGCGCCTTCAGCGCCTTCAGCGCGTCCAGTGCCTCCAGCGCCTTCAGCGCCTTCAGCGCCCTCAGCGCCCTGAGCGCCTTCAGCACCTCCAGCGCCTTCAGCGCCTTCAGCGCCCTGCATGAGCGCCTTCAGCGCCTCCAGCGCCTTCAGCGCCCTGAGCGCCTTCAGCGCCTCCAGCGCCCCTTCAGCGCCCTTCAGCGCCCCTTCAGCGCCTTCAGCGCCCTGAGCGCCTTCAGCGCCCTGAGCGCCTTGAGCGCCTTGAGCGCCTACTTATCATATACTAAAATAGGTAAACACATAGCGGTAGTTGCTAACTGCCAAATAGCCTCGAACTGTCCATCGTACGGGGAGGAGGGGGGGACCTGGAAGGCTGCATCATATGTATATATATATACACATACATATACGCATACACACATATACATATTTATATATATAGTGGTTATAACATGTTAAAACATGTTATAACATTTTATAAACATATCACTTAGAATGGTTATAGATGGAGATACTGCGATATAGTGGGACATAATGGCATGTACTTCATCCAACACTACATAGGCGCACCTGCTGAGGAGAAGGGGGTATGATGACTGCGGGAGTTAGGTGTACCTTCTCAAGAAGTACTTGGATCCACAGAGATATAATATATGTATATACAGATATGTAACGCGTATATGGGGGTGTCCATTATGGGGGTACCCCCAAATCATCCATTTAGTTCGATGGATTTTCCATGAAACCATCCAGCTATTGGGGTAGCCATGTAGGAAACCCATGGAAACCTTGTTTCAAATCTCAACATCCATATTTTTGGAGGATGGACTGTGGGATGGTAGTAATACCCTTAAAAAAAGAGAAAAAACGGGGTTGGGCAAACGATGAAGTTGCGTTAAAGTATCCATGTTATCCATGGCCTTTCGATGATTAAATCCTTCGAGAATCCGTTGACCCATCGAAGGTGGAAAACATTGGATTTACCTGGCAAAGTGATGGGAATTGACATCAAAGAAATTGCAAAAAACATCATTTGTTTGATGATGAAGAACATCTGGAAACAACATAAAATCATGAAATCTTATGTTGTTTCAAATCACCTGAAGTTTCAATGATGATTTTCAACATAAGAGTTCATCTGGAAAGTGATGAACCGATGGGATTTGACGAGAGAAAATGTAGTACGGTAGTAGCGGTAGTACCCGATCACCACAACTCCAGCCTTTTCCAGCTCCTTCTCCTGACAACTAGGAAGTGATAGAGACGTTTAAGACGTTCACCGATGTTTCAAATCATGACTTCATTTTGAGGTAAAACATTATGAAATTACCTCAAGAAGAGAACAGAGTAGAATCCCACTAAAATATATACATTCCACATCTATTTTTCTTGGGGGTGTCCTAACTATACATAGTCCTAATCCCAACATGTCGTCCCTTTATACTGGCTGGTTTTTCGAAGGGGATTCGCCATTCATGGATTGTGATATATTCCCAATTAATATTGGTTGGTATAATCCCCGAACTACCCTCTGGTAATTTAACAGTTTGCTATTGAAGCCATGGCCATAGAAATAGTGGATTTACCCATTAAAAATCGTGATGTTCCATAGTTTTTTGTGTGTTTACCAGAGGGTAATCATCAACCAAGCATTTATAATAAGTTATACCATCATATCATCTTTAAGTTACATCTTATAAGTTTATGATATAGATAATATAGTTAGTGTGATAACTATAATAAGTTATACTCACTTATATCATCTGATATCTCTATAGTTTGATGATTGAAATCCCTATGAAATAACGCTGATCATCTACCAACCAGGCGGACGGATGCGGACGGCACTTATGAATAATCTTGTGTTTATCCAAGTAAACTGTAATTTGTAGCTGTCTATTTTATACCCTCCAGTAAACTAACATAGCTATGGAAAATGTTCCATTTATAGATGATTTGCATTTTAAAATGGTGATTTTCTATAGCCATGTTAGTTTATCAGAGGGCATATATATATATATATGTAAAAAGGTATAGTATAGAAACACTTATAGACCATACGTATAGACATACGTCATGAACACCCTGTACATTCATTAAATACCAACACATCTGGATGCAATATGTAAGAGAGAATAGAACATACCTCAGAGTTTATACATTACATGTTTCCACATAAAACGTGTTATAATATAATACATACGATGGGGTACGTGTGGGGTTATAGTTGCTTCCTATAGATAGAGATATATATATATATATATATCATAGCAGCACAAATATGATGCATTGAATCACATGAGTGTATATATATATGAAAAGAACAAAACAACACTCCTAATATTGGTATTAGCTGAAAAAAAAACATGCATATATACACGTACAATCTAGTTAATTTATGTTTATTCACTAACCTGAAGTAAGGCTATATCGGGATAGTTATCCCTACTGATCATTGTTCCAGTGAGGTTGCAAAGAGGTCGTTATGATTTACCCAAATATAATCCCCATATAATCCCCATAAATTCACATCAAAACCTCCATGTGTAGCAGAATTTTCAATATTTTCCCATGGTTTGTTTCCCAGTCCTCAGCTGTCCCCCGAAAAAAATCCATGGCAGTCTCTGTAGGAATGGCGTCCGCCATGCTACTGCAGTAACATGATGATCATTACCCGGCCTGGTAAACATACAAAAAGCTACAATGTGAGGCCCCCCGTTGTGATGTGAACGTTGGTTAACAAAAGCCCCAGGAATACTATAGTTAGTTGTGTACCATAAACCATAGTGAAATTGGAATTATTTGCACCAACTTAGATATCTTGGGGGCCTCACATTGTATTGAACATGGCCATAGAAAGTTCGTGGATTTACCCAGCTACATAGCATGGTGATTTTCTCATCAGCTTTTTGTATGTTTACCAGAGGGTATATAATGATAAACATATTTACTATACGGAGGTATAGATATAGAAAGTCACACCCAAAAAATGTATTTTCAGCCCAAAAAAATATCTCCACACCTTACAACCCCCAAGTTCGCCGCGACGCCTCCAACCAATTTCTGACCGACTGCTCCAGCACGCGAACGGCCAAAAAGCAGTCTCCTGTGCTGCGATGTGTTTTGTGTGGGGCCAATCAAGAGGTATGATATACACTTCACTATATACACTACACAGCACTACAATACAATCCCATATGATGAAGTATGGCAAAATTCCATGATATATATATATATATAATGTCGTATAACATGATGTAATACAATTTAAAATTGAATATTGCAAAATATAATGTGATTTGACTGTGACTACAATCAACTGCACATATTAAGCATAATGTAGTACATAATATTATGTAATTAAATGCCATATAATTTTCAAAAAAGTGGACATTGAATATAACACAGTATAGAATATAACATAGTATAGAATCGAATATATACAAGATAATCCAATGGAATACTGATACGTGTATACACATATATATATATTCATAACTAGTATCCAAATAATTGCAAATGTGTATAGTTTTCCAACTGTTCCATTTCTTTTTTGGCTATTTCAGCCAGCGATTCCTGGTTCGGAAAGATTTATGTTTCTATCTTTTGGGGGATTCTGCCGAAGAAAACCTACCCTCTGGTAATGTAACAGTTTGCTATTGAAAATGGCCATTGAAATAGTGGATTTTCCCATCAAAAATTGGATTTTCTATAGTTATGTAAACGTTTACCAGAGGGTAGTCTAGAAATGAATAGATTTGCCTTCTTTCCCGTTGCAGATGTTGAAGTCTGACTGATTTTTCGCCAAGACTCTACGAGTATGATGCCGGAGATATCCCGCTTAGATGTCGATATTGTATGACATTGTGATCTCCAAATGGGATGTTGCCCTTGGAATCAGCCTAAAACCATTGGTTTTCCCACAGACAGGTCATGGTCGTGGCATCCCGGGTTGGAATGTCTTATGAACAATACCAGTGCTGCCCCTTCCCGCAGCCGGTCTCCTATCTTAAGGATAATTAGTCATTAGATGTCATTAGTCGTTTTTCTTAATGCTTGAACGGCAAGATTTGAAGCTTTTAAGCTGTTTTAAGGAGTGGTTGATTCAAAAAAATGGAGTTGACCCACCAGTTCTGGGACAACAAAAATCATTGCTTTTTCGAGACTGGTCCACAGTCTCGGACACAAGATTTGGCCGTGTTCGGAATCAATGCAGCTGGGTGATGGTAAATCAATGTATATAATATATATATATATATATACAATATGTATATTATATATAATGTATATATATACAATATGTATATTATATATATAATGTATATATATAATGCATATATATATATATATATATATGTGTGTGTACGTTACATACATAGTTGTACGTAAAATTTAGATGTTGTAATGATTACCATGCTCCGATGGTGTAGTATGGGAATGAAACACGGGCGGAACATGCTTTAAGAAATTCGTGTCTCAACCGAACTTCACAACATCTTGAGCTACTTTTCGCGCAGAGCGTCATAACGGCTGTCTTTGAACATCGGTTGATGCCCTTCCAAACAAGCGAGTCACCGAGTGGCGCAAGGACCCCTTTTGTTGGATTTGATCACAAACAATACCATCATAAACTGCATCAACCTCAAATGGACCAAATGAATGTCTTAAAACAAATCACCCGGTCAACAACCACTTTTCTTTAGCTGTTCACCATCATCTTCACCATCATCTTCCAGTGACACTGATGCCCCAAAACGCATTTTGAGACCTGTCATGTCAATATGTTTACACTGATAGGTAGATTTACCGTACATGTTATATAATATGTATATATATATATATATATAATTAGACTAACAAATAAAAGACGCTGAAAACCGCCAAATCCATGTCTCGGCTTTTCATTGCACGTGTTTCTCATCCTGAGTAGATGAGTCCTCTCTCACTTATCATCAAGCAACCCAATATATACAAAGTTATTGTACAATATCGTAAATTATTAGATAATTATTAGATCAAAGATGATTGAAATACATCAAACGCCATGACTGTCGTTTTTTCCCTTGTTGTTGTCTTTGCCGCCACGTGGTTGTCCGGTGTCTGGGAAATCACACTAACACTACTGGACCCATTGCGAGTTTACGATGTGAGCGCTCAGATTTTTTGTGCCATCTCCTGATCCATTTGTGAACTCTCTTCCCGGTCTGGGAAGAAATTGGTTAACCAACAATGAGTGGACTACCCTCTAGTAATTTAACAGTTTGCTATTGAAAATGGCCATAGAAATAGTGGATTTTCCCATTAAAAATGGTGATTTTCCATGGTTTTTTGTGTGTTTACCAGAGGGTATAACAAATGATGCCAGAAAAAAATATTGAAAATCTATGAACAGTTTCCCACAATTCAAAGCCGCAGATGTTCACGATTTTTTTGGCACTAGTCAGCATGGCAGCTCATCCGTGTTCACATCTCATCGCTCAGGAGACCAAGATGAGGTTATTGGCGGCAAATTGGTTCTCATCAATCTTTATCCTGGCCGGGACTTTTCTCCTCCCCCGACTGGAAGGGTATGTCACTCAAAACTTCGTTGGAAAAATATGGAAAAATGAGGTGACTCGAGCAGTTCTTTTTCCCAGTGTTTCCCGGTACATAAACACACCTGGAGACCTAACGCTGCAGCAAAGTACTGAATCGATTTATTTTTGGACTCCATGGCTAAAGGGGGAATTTAGAGGTGTCCGTTGGGGATTTTTTGTGGTGTCCCAAAAAGTACCTTCAACAAAAAATGTATGTGAATTAGATTTTCATGGATTTTCCAAATGTTCCATGATTTTCCAGCTGTTGGGGTACCCCCATGGCTATGGAAATCCCCAGTCGGAAAGTTGGACCAACTTCCACACACGGGGCATCCCATTGATTTCCACAGCTGGAGATATGTATGATGTAGGCAGCATTACGCAGCTATACCAAAACCCCAAGGGTCCTATTTTTTCTCAAAATGATGAGAAGTAAGTTATAAACAATTTTCACGTTTGGAATATCCTATTTCGGTTCTATTTCTTCGCCAAAACGTGCCTATTTAAAATGAAGACGATTTTGAGAAAGTGCTAATGAGGAACCCTTTGGCAAGGTGTGGCATCGCATGGTGATCATAAATCAAAACTGTATCTGGAGCCACCCATTACAATAGTAGGAGGGTTTGTCTGAAAATAGGGTACGTTAAATCCACCAGTTAGCCATGATTTCCCTTTTTTTAATCGACATCGATTCTCATAGATTAGGGGTATACCTAATTTTCAGACATACCCATGAATCGATTGGGATCATTGTGCCAGGATGGAAAAGATCTACAATTCTGGAAACTGCCAACTCGAACCAGGTTACCCTAAACCAAGGTTTCGAGGGCAAAGTTTTCAATATTAGGGGGTAGGGATCTGTCACCTGACCGCACATGACGCTGGATTTCCATGGACTTGACATTCAGTTGGACGGCATAGTCACGTATAAACGTGCGCAAACACGTGTATGTATGTATGAATGAGTGAATGTATCAGTGTATGTGTGTATGTAGACATGCATGTATACCATATCATATTATATCATTATATATATAAGTATATTATATTGTATCATGCTAGATTATAATATATTATAGTATATTATAATATATTATAATATAGTATATCATATATATATATATCCATATTATATTATGATATATTATATTTACATTTTGTTTATATTGTGTTGTGTTATGACTTATTATATCATATTGGAAGTACATTATATAATATCAAGTTAGATCACATTATAATGCATTGCATTGTATATTCTTATTAGTATCATATTATAGTGTTAGTGCATTATTTTTATTGTACTATTTTGTTTACACTTGCATGTGTCATATGATAGAAACAAATGTCATACAAATACGATATAAGTACTAAATAGTTTGATATGTATATATATACATACATACATACATACATACATACATACAAACATACATACATACATACATACATACATTACATACATTACATACATTACATACATTACATACATTACATACATTACATAC
>Ga0126342_10021781_pt1 | contig 10651 bp, 10 predicted proteins | sample Cyp1metagenome_FD_92528 | JGI IMG/M metagenome (GOLD analysis project Ga0126342, IMG submission 92528) | Coral microbial communities from Lord Howe Island, Old Settlement Bay, Australia - Cyphastrea 1 metagenome | ecosystem: Host-associated > Invertebrates > Cnidaria > Coral ...
AAAACCCTCCAAACGCTTAAAACCCTTAAAACCCTTACAACCCGTCATGGGGGGTCCAAGCCTGCCGTTTGCCAGGCCTTAAACACGAAGGAGGGGTCGGCGGCACCCGGGCGCTAGCCCGTTTTATATTCACACAAATCACCATAACACTTGCTGCTGTCAAGGACTGCAAGACTCCGTAACTGCAGCCACTCCACAAGCTCAACACGCCATCAAGGTCGTTGCTTTTGCCTCCATCCGAAGCATCCGAAGAATGGCATTGCGCATGCTACGATTTCCGGTATCCATCACTGCGCAAGCACTTCGAATAGAGGCATTCTATACTAACACCAGTTCACTTGGCAATGTGCACATCGGTTGAAATACGCTACACAGAACTTGAGTAAAGTCTTCAACTGACTGAGTCGCACAGCACCCATACTGCAGGGACACCAAGAACAAGACTGCGAAATGATGATAATGATGATGTTAGAATATCTTACAATCACACACAATGCAGCCATTTTGAGACAAAATGCTGCATCCCCGCATCATTGCCACACCTGCACAGTAACAGGGCTCAGGTTTGGAAGAAAGAGCATGTAACTTTTGGCCAAAGCTGTTCGTCCTCCCCTGTGTACTCACTAGACCCCTAGGTTCGTACATGATGCAGGAAAAGTTCATTCCACAAACATCCACAAACATCCACAAAGCATCAATTTCAGAAAACAAATGACTTGAACGACCGGACAACAAATGACTTGAATTTCTTTGAAAGCTTTCAGATCTTTCAGGGACTCTGAAAGGCCTCGCATTGGATCTGCTTCATGTAGCTCTTCAGCGATGTCCTGTTGGCAGCACATCTTTCATCTCTAAGCGTTCTCACTGCGTAACAGTCACTGACACAGCTGCATTCTCCTCACATTTCACAAAGATGTCGCAACCACAAGGAATGAAGTTACCTACGATCTCGTACTCCTACAGGACTCCTACAGGAGTACAGGACTCCTACAGGACTCCACTTCAAAGGTGCCGTTTGGATTCACGTCCTGTCGATGGCAGGAGCTGGCCGCTGTTAGGATGCAGTGCTTCGTTCGCCCATCGATCGGTGGTCTTTGAGACCTTGGCTGCCAGGCTCTCCGTCTCAGCGATACTCTTAACCAAATCCCAAACCAATCAACCTGTCGAGCAAAAATAAGCAAACTTCTAACTTCCGCTAAAGCATGTGTTCCATGTTCTCTTTTTTTTCCATGGGTAGATATAAAGCCTACATAAGCCTGTAGTGCTGCGGAGGAACGGCTTCCCATCAACCTGCACGACTGTGGGAAAATTCGAGAAGGCGCATGTCGATGAAAAGAAAACACAAAACTTTGCCAAAAAACAAGACATCAAAAAAACCTTTCCCTAAACGATCTACAGTATACTGACAGTATACTCAGTGCACGTGTCTGAACACTTTAGAAGATGATCGAACAGTATCGGCCTTGTGCACGAGGCTGTCGTAGAGTTCCAAGGCCTTTTCTGGCTTTCCTGCTTCTGTGTAGAAGCGGATCAGGGCCATGAAAGCGGGTGCCTCGGCAGGATCCAGGAGCTTCGCCAACCCATGACAATCACATGGAACAAACATGGAACAAACATGAACAAATCAACAACTTTTGACAAAAGGGCAGGGAAAGTTTAGGAATGAAGCAAAACAGGACCAAGCAAAACAGAAGAAAAGGACAAGCAATGAAGAAAAGAACCTGACCCTGGAGCTGAATGCCCAAGCAACCCGAGCCTGACTGTTTTCGTCGGGTTTCAACAATGCAGCAAGGCTTTCCTCAGTGAATACTGAACTGGGCGGCCAAGTGCGGGAAAGGAGACAGTCATAAGATGCGATAAGATTCTGGAGAGCAACTACTTCTTGCACAAAACCAGGAAAATGCCCCGTGAAGGAGTAGCTGCATTCCCCTACCGCATTGCCTCTTGACATCATGATGTGGCACGCCTTCATTGCGATTGATGTCGCCAAACATGCACCCCAATCGAAACAAAAGCCCGTCTAGCTCTGAGCAAAAGTGCGTTGCTAGACATTTTTCCTTGAATAAGCATACATCAGCACCGTCTTTCCTACTTCAAAAAGTAGAAACATTATGAAACATTGAGTTGAGGAAATTGGAAACATATGGAAACATTGAGGCTCAGCCAAGGCTCAGCCAATTGCACATCACCTGTCCTTGTGCAAACTTCCAGGACGGCTTGTGACACAATGGGATCCACTTGGCCTCACCATCTCAGCACTCGGGCACCGAATTCGGAAAGCACTGGCCGAAATTCACAAAATTCTCCAAATGAAAAAAACTACCTTTAAACCTTTAAGGAAGTTAAGGAACGATGCCTACACTGTAACCCCCAAATAGAGCTGGGGAATATAGGTGACTCCTCACTGACTCCTCACTGTCGTTTCGGTCCAAGGAAGCGACTCTCAGTCTTCTACTCAAGTCTTGCTATCTTCATCAGTCAAGGAAAAGTAAATACAAAGGACTTTGGCAGGTTTCCATTTGCAAATCAGGAGCCTTTCACCCATTTCAACTCAGGTTCCAATCAGCAAGGAAAAGCTATCTTCAAGCTTTGTTCGACATGTGAAAACTTGCCTGTGAACCAATTGTTGTTCAAGAGTTTGAACTCTGCCGTTTGAAATTTTCAAGCATGCAAAGAGAAAGTAGAGTCAAGTGACCCCTGCAGTCTTGATTCTCCAAACGGCGGAACCCAGCCTGTTGCACTGACCTCGTTCAACCATTTCCGTACCTCTGTTGTATCCACTTCAGAGCGTACGAGCAAGCTGTACGTGCCTTGGCTGAGAATTTGGGCGGTGACAAGAAATCACTGTGAGAAGTGAGGAAAACCATGGACCATGGAGCACCACCCCCTGGGAGAAAGTGAAAAGCCCCGAGCCCCGAGATGCCCAGTGCTCCCATGGCAGTGCTGCTTTGGTACGGCTGTTCTTCTCCACACCTTGCTGCTCTGCAAGGTCCAAGGCCTGACGCTGCAAATTGGAAAACACTGGAAACGACGAACGCAGCTGTGCGCAACTATGCATAAGTATGTTTGCACATATCTTATCATGTATGTATGTGTATTATGTGTATACATATATATATATATATATATCCATATATATATATATATATATCTATATATATATATACATATATATATATATATATATGACGCTTTATAATTGCACGTGTGTTTGTATATATGATTTACCTGGGCCTATGTGTGTGTGTGACCTGAAAGCTAGGGCACAGTATATCTACTTGCTTTTGGTTCCAACGCAAGACCAAAAAAAGTTTCAACTCTCAAAGGCTGCTGCAGAACTTGCAACTTGAAACGAGCACTTGCCTTTTTGGCCACTTCTGGCTGACCGCTTCGTAGAGCTTCATTCAGCATGAGGTTCAACGAGTCGGTCTGGAGTGATGGCCAGGCAATCGGGCTTGAGTTTTCCAACAATGGGGAAGTAGTGCGCGTGCAGAAAAAACTGGTTTAATCAAGTCTTTTGCTGCAGTAAATATATCACGTTAATATAGCCTAGCCTACATCAATGCTGGTTTCTTTACTTCCCAATTCCCACCCCTGGAATCTAGCCAAGGAGCTGTCATGGGAATCTGGCCACTGGCCAGTCTCGGCAAAATATCGTGCAGCCGCCTGCGGAAGAGATCGGTGCAAATGTCTTAACAATTTTTACTTTCAAGAGAAAACTCGCAAAAAGGCCTTGCACTCAATCTATCTCAATCTGATAGTACTGCTGAATGCAGCTAGTACAGCACCCCTTTATTCTTGCCTTTGGTGACGAAACGATAAGGGGACCAGTGAGGGACAAATGGACCGCCAGTCGACTGCTAATGGGCAGACTGCCTGTCTCGGCATGCGATTTCAACGAGTTGTGTACCAACATGCTTGGGAAGGTCAGGAAGTTCAGAATAGCATTGCAACGCCTCACCTCAAAAGCAGTTGGAGATATTGACCCAGTGCTGACCCAGAAGAAAACGCAGTCATTCTGTATCGCTGGAATCGCTGAACTGTCTCAATGATTATCAATGTCTCCAAGCCGCTGAGACAACCCTCCTGCAATCAACTGCACAACCACCGTAAAGCGCTTCAGCACGAGTGGTTTCTTGGGATCATAACTCCGCCCAAAAGCAGATTCCAGCTGGGATCTGGAATGATCAGGGTTTTAGGGAATGTTTGGCAAAGAAACAACAAAAGAGCAGCCTTGGTTGTTTGAGAATCTTTTGCCCAAAAGCAAACTACTTGTCAAAGTCACAGACAAGATTTCGTCAAGCTTGTTGTTAGTCTCATCTGAAACCAGCAAGGCTCAATGTATCCCCATTCAAGAACTTATGTGCAGCCGGATGCACCAACCATTCACTAATCATTCATCATTCATTTCAAAAGAGTCCTGCAAGAAAGTCTTGAGCATCACGAGCGTAGTCCGCTGTGTTGGCTGCAAGTCAGCCTCACGCATGTGCTTCGCCAAGTCTTTCACCTGGCACTTTGGAGACAGGTCGATGACGGTCGATGTGTCGCTGTTTGTTGCTCACATCATGCTGCTTCAGGGAAGCCTGTGAAAATGAAGTTTCTCTAAAAACACTGTAACTGTAGAAACATATAGAGAAAATTTCAGAGAAACATGTAGAAACCGCACCAAAGTTGTCAATCCGGTGCCTCCTCAAAGCTCCTTGTTGCAAAGTGTAAGTGAATGAGGATGTCGTACGTCCTCAAATTCACCACATCCATCACTCACTACTGACGCCTACCATGCCTGCCTTCACAGCCATGGTTTTGATCCAAACGACCAAAGCACAGCTCCACTGTGCTCTTCAGAGTCCTGCTGTCCGGTTGTACACCAACTTTCGAGAAGACACTCAACCTCAGTTTTGGCATGGTTCACAGCCTCATAATGCTCATAAGGCTTGCATGATCTTATATTGATCTTACATAATCTTACGTGGCAGATCAAAAACCACAGTCTATCCTGTCAGCCTGTCAATGTGTCAATTGCCAGATATATCTATTATATTATTAAATTATATTGCTTGACATGTTGCTCCAAACAGTTTTTCTCCGCTTCTGCTTGAACATTCGGGAAGCAAAACCCTGAGTCGTGTGCAGGCTGGATATCAGCCCGGCATCCAACGACTTGGTCAAAGGAGTCAAAAGATCCTCAGCCAGGCAAAGAAAAAAAGCAGAGATATGATGATATGATGAGATCCAGAGCCTTGGAACGATTAGAAGATACTGTATCTGAAAGTATCTGGAAGTATCTGGAAAAGCTCAAAGCTTGATTGAAGTCAAGAATAGTGAATAGTCTTGACTCAGTCTTGACTCTTGGCTTTTATGTCGCGTCCAAATCGGATCCTGGTGGCTTAAGAAAGCGATCAACTCACCAAGCAACAAGGTCCAAAGATGCAGCTGGTCCAGCTATATCAGTGGAATCAGTGGAATCAGTGGAACTGAAACACAAGCTGCTCCCCTCAGCTGGTGCGGGTGAGTTTCGTTCATGTATTCGACGGATTGGGCCACTGTACTCTTCAACACAAGACCCTTCACTTCTGCCAGGATAAAACTTCTGTCTTTCCTGAGGCGTTGCATAGATTCCACCACCTCGGCTCGCCACACAGGCTCCACCCAGGCTCCACACAGGCTTTTTGTGGCGGCAGCATGTGGCAGTTATCGTTGAGTCTTTGCGAAGCATTCCATCGCATGAACTCGATCCCGACTGGAACAGTTGTGGGTGAAAAAGACAGCGCTCTTTGAGCACCAGTTTCACAAGACCTAGCCTAAGCCTCCTACCACACGCCGCACTACATGTCACTGCAACACTGCAAAATGCTGACTTCATACGAAATCATTACATTTACATCATGGCTAACTCGTTCTAACAAGATCTAGCAACAGCAAACAATATCCAACATCATGGAAAAACATCGGGGAAAAAAATCCCGGGAAAAACACGAAACAACTGTCACAGATTGTCACAGATTGCCACAGCACCTTTTATCCCATGACAGTAACTGCATCTGCGATGCCTGGACCAAAGTCTGTGCTGGTACCTCATAACAGAAACAGAAAGTTGTGAGCTTGACGTGACGACAAGTGACAACAACTGGCAGACATATTCAAAATCAATCAAAAATCATATGCAACATGTATGACGGTTGATTCTTTATGAATATGTTGACTATTCTTGGACTATTTTGACTATGGGTACATCAGCTCTTGAGGTGGGAGTTGTTTCTTGAGACAAGGCACATCACCGGCTCGTTGCAGGGTGCCCCATTTCCGAAGAACTGTACGATGGTCTCCCTGCTCAAACGCGGCTTCCGTGGCCTCGCCGGGAGCTTGGAGCTTGGACGGCCAGACCAATGGCCCAATGGCGATCAGACGGGTCAGACGGGGCAGACGTTTCAGAACTTCAAAACTGTCTGCACGTTGGGGACTCCTCTGGAAACTTGCTGCATCTTCAAGTGCTTCACACTTTCACGATCCACCTAAAACATCCCAAAAAAACTAAACACCTGGATCATCCGGAAGGTCTGGAAGATCAAGTTTGATTTGATGGCAAATAAGCACCTGCATGTGTCTATGGTCTCTACGTAGGGCCTCAAGGGTGGTTTCCACTTCTTGCTTGCTGAGACTGGATGAAGGATCGAGCTTCTTGGATGCCTCTACAAGTTGGAGAAGATAAGCCGATGTAAGCCAAGTAAGCCTGTGCCAATGTCATCCAATGTCCAAGCATGTCATTCACAGCATGCTGTCACCATCTCGCCTTGCCCTTGCCTTTCTTCCGCCAAGGCCAAAGCACCTTGGTTTTAACGGCTCTTGCAGGATCTCTGAGATTCTCCACAACATTCTCCAGGTACAGCAGTACAGCAGCTCCACCCTCCACCCTCCACCCTGGGTGTGGAACTGAATCTATTCAATCTATTCCCAAGCTTCAGACATTGCCAAAAAGGAAAAATTGGAGCAAGAAGGCTCCACCAAAGAGAAGTATCTGAGCAGGAGTCGTAGGGAGCCCGTCAATGAGGAACCACCCAGAACAGCCACGCTCAAAATTATGCTTCTAGATCTTGACCCTGCACCACGGACGGCTGTTTGAAAATCATGATCCGTGTAAATCCAGACCATAGGATGACACAAACGCTTGCCCAGCCTCTGCACTTAAGTTGGTAAGCACAGTCTGCACCTGTCATATCAAAGGCGGAAGATCTGTTTCAGTTTATTTTGCTGGAGATTGCCTGAAGCATACGTATCGGTGTGGGAGAACTTCGGCATGCCAGCCTGTTCCATGAAGTCCGCCATGAGATTCGTTCAGGAGGGGTTTCCTCATCAGTAAGGGGCTCAAATCCGCCCCACACACGGCTGCTCTGAACTGAGATTTGACCACAAACTAACTAAAATCTGACCATCAAGGTTTATGGCAGACGTGAGACACTTAGGTTTTCTGGGGAGCCTGAACAGGGGACTTGGAAACTTGGCGGGTTAGGAGTTTTGGGATGCTCAGAAGAGGTGGACGCAGTGGACGCAGTGGACGCAGTGGACGCAGTGGACGCAGTGGACGCAGTGGACGCAGTGGACGGTTGAAAACCAGTAAGTTTTTTAGGTCGCAAAGATTGAGAGCTGCCAGTCACGACAGCAACCTGATTTCGATCCAGTAATGTTGGCAATTGCTTTCCAACCAGGTAATTTGGTAATTCGTAGCATTAAAAAAGGTTGGTAACCTACTCTCAGTTGCTCTTGCAATCCAATCACTTATTCCAAATCTGGCGGTTATATCTGAACGTTGCTTCTGTGTTTGTATTGGAGCTGATTTTCGCGGATATATTTGAACCCCTTTTCCTTCCTCATCTGTCAAGCGTGCATTTTGGTTTACCACATCCTATCCAGACAGCATCAAGAGCTGTATCAAGCCTAGCCAAGGGGCTCCCAAATGAAGGGTCCTGCAATGGCCAACAACTTTCAGACATTCCAATGGGAGCTCCAAAACGTTGAACATCGAAACCCACAAGATGTGCATCGGGTCCAAAAATGTCAAGGAAACAGACTACGACCAGTACAGTAGTGACTCAGTAGTGACTCGCGAACTGGTGGCTAGTCCCATTTCGTGCTCATGATCTTAGGATATCATGTCGGACTCATGTCGACATCAACGCCCGTCACACAATTCCCAAAACAAAGCACGATCGCCCTACACAAGGGTCCAACGTCTATAGACAATCATTCGTACATTCATACCATGCAATAGACTACTTTCAAACAGCGTCAACTTGTTGTTCTTTCTTGGACAAGAAAGATAAGAAAGTATGAGTAATTTGCAGTTCTTTCCAGTTGTATTTATATATAAATATAAAGCTGTTCCTGCCAACTGTTCTTTCAAATTATATCAAATTATTTTCAATTTCTGTGAAAAATCGCACTTTGTCTCCTGGAGCCGCAGCTCCGAGCGTTTCAGGGGAAAGTTGCGGTGGTCCACGCTGCACACCTGGGACGGAAACGGATACGAAACGGACATCAAATGAATTCAAATGAATTCAAAATCATCAAATGATCAAGTTCGACATCTTTCACAAGCAAAGTCATGCAAAGTTTGCAAAGACCATTTTGATTCATACTGATTCATAAGTGACCCATATTAGCCCATATCTCTCCAAATTGATCCACATCTTTGTATATGTTATATTTATGTACAATATTTTACCGTATACTATTTGAATCTGTTTGACGCCGAACAAAACTGAAACCCCAAGGGTCACTGAGCGAATTCCATCTCTTTGCCTAGCCACACTGCAGCCAAGCACCTGGGACTCGCAACACCAGCAGCACCCACGGACCCACACAGTTCAGCAGAAGGGGCAAAAATGGGAGGGACCCGACCCTCCAGGTGTTCCTAAAAGATCTTGGAAATGGGAGGTAGATGTGAAAAAGGAAAGTCTCCAGTTTCCAACTATCATAAGCCCCAAAAGTGGTCTACTGCGCACCAACATAACAACTGATGGAAGACGAAACCAAAACTCACTCCCCTCACTTCGGTCAGCACATTTGTGAGTAAGTATGACTAAGTATGAGCAAGTGCAAAATGTATCAAATGTCAGATGAGATAAACAAAGAGTCAGCACATTTGTGAACCTCTGTCTCGACTCTTTGCCAAGCTGCAATGGGGAAGGTTGTGGACCAACCGGAGCGATATGATAATTGGAGCAATCGTAAGTCGGCGGTATGGGCCTTGGCAGCAAATCTGTATATGAAGTATATGAAGTAGCTTGTTTGTCAAGCTTAACAGCCATGTGGTCAGATTCCATCACTTGCATCCAGGATGCGCTGTCCGCAGAGTTTCAGCAGCCCGAGAGTCTTGAGCCAAGCCAAACAAGTGAAGGAGCTGAAGCGAGCTCTTTTTACAAGCACTACAGTAGAGCTAGTGCTCACCAGCAAAATCAAGAACCGCACATGGACCTACAGCCAATGAACTTGTGTTTGCGGAGTTCACAATGACATGACGGATGGGAAAAGCAGAATATTCATCAGGAACAACTGAATTCGATCTTCCAAATCCTTCCCCAACGCAATGATCCTTCAATCACTGTGACTGTCCCAACTTCCTTGCCTTGCTCACAGCTCGTTTCCTCTCACACGGAACAAAGCTTGCACTGCAAAACACAGAGCCCTGATCACAGCAAAGATGATCCAATGACCAGTGAACTCCTGTCCTTTTGGGAGGCATAGTGGAACATCTCTCACTTGATTTGAAGAGAAAACAGCGAATGCGGAAGCACACACTCGAATACTTGGTTCTTAAGATTTATCAGGAAGATTCCTTGCATTGTCGGAAGGTGTTGGAAGTTCTAAGTTTCAGGAGTGGGGTAGAAAGGAATTACAAACCCTGGGCCAACGGTTCCTCAACAACTTGACACCAGGAGCTTCATCTGCTAAGTATTATAGTCTAAGGTTCATCTTGACAACAAAAAAATGAAGTATCTTTGAAGTCCAAAGTCTAAGGTTCAGTTATGCTCAGTTGATTCAGTTGGCAACTGCTCAGCCTTGCTCCATTTCTTCGCTGCTTCGCCATACGATCGGACTTGTACTGACTTGCACCCGTGGTTTCGGCGAAAAGCGAAAGACTTCTGACTCCTTGCATTTTCTCATTTCATTGCTATCTTTGTGATGAGACTTTGATTCCCACGGAAGCACATTTGACCTCCAAGCTCTGGTCAGCTGTTCTGAAATTCTTCCAGCTTGGATTCGTGAACTCGATCAGTAAGGCTGATACCTGTCACACGAAAGTGACGGCGGTTTGCATTCACAACGGGTATAAGTTCGTGCTCTCAGGATGCAGATTGCAGTGGTGATAGTGATGAAATATCATGAATGTGGAATGCAATAACATGCATACCAGTTATACATATATTACTATTTACAATTATGTAAGAACCTGAGAAGAGGGGACGAAAGCCAGGAACTAGTTGGAATGGGGAGACGAGAGTGGAGAGGATGGGAGGGATTTCGGCGGGGATTGGTGGAGGAGGCGGCAGTGCGAGGCTATATTGAGTGCCGTTTTGGAATCCGTGGGGAGAGGGAAGGAATGTGCAGGAGACTTGACATACTATACTTGACACTCCATATGTGGCATTTTACA
>Ga0126342_10021782_pt1 | contig 10651 bp, 11 predicted proteins | sample Cyp1metagenome_FD_92528 | JGI IMG/M metagenome (GOLD analysis project Ga0126342, IMG submission 92528) | Coral microbial communities from Lord Howe Island, Old Settlement Bay, Australia - Cyphastrea 1 metagenome | ecosystem: Host-associated > Invertebrates > Cnidaria > Coral ...
GAAAAGAAAACAAAAAAACCGTACACCACCCGACGTGACCTGACAACATGCCCACATGAAGTGCAAACAAAAGGACGTTACCAGAACCCCCCCCCCCCGACGGCCCCACCTTTCACCCCCCCCACGCCCCAAAACACCAACCCCACCAACACTCCCGCCCCAACAAGTGGTCGGAAGTTCAGGAACATTGTCTGGTTCCGGGCAAACCCCTATGCTTGACCCAATATGGTGTAACATATTTTTATGAATCATTGTGCACACATTTTGTATTTCGAAATGCAACATTTGATTGCAGCCAGTTTTTACCAGTGCGTCTTGGCCTCGTTCTGCTCATCTCAGCTCTTGGCCATTGCCTGCATGGGAGGCCTCTGAAGAATGGACTCCGCCTTGAAACTCACAAATAGCATCAAATATCATCAAATAGTAACATGCTATTTTTCACAAACGCATTGGAAAACACCTTCAAAAAACGGTGAATGACTTGTTGAATGACTCGAAGATTGTGACTCTCCCGACTGCATCCGAGGTTCGCTGGGTCGTTGTGATTGATTCCTGGCAGCTCGCAGTCCCACTGTGGAACTATCCAGTGAAGGCGATGAATTCCCAACCCTTTCACGGTGTATTATTTCAGGTGAGCCATTTTGATGAAAACTAAAAATGAATAGTACATGACGTGATAACATTTGTGTTATACACAATGTATAATCTATATATATACATAATATGTATATTTATGATGCAGCGTCACATGCAAAGCCTAGCATGCTGTCCTGTGCAACATTTCAGTACAAAGTTGGCGGAGGAAGTCCGAATATGCTGTTGGCAAGCTGGGCGTCGGCCCGCGGCAAATCCTGCACATGGCAGTGTTCCAGGTTTCCAAGGTCGTTTTTGTTCACCAATCCGAGGTGGATCAAGGCGGGTTTGCAATACCAAGCTGCCAGATGCTGCCATGGGTCTTCTCTATTCGTAACATTTCATACCGATATGGTCTGTTGCTGCGACTTTTCGCAGCTTCGCCTCTGTACCAAGGTTGAAATGTTCGGCGCATCAAAAGGCACCTGCCAAAGCAGCGAGGCAGGTTGAAGCTGATCCGTGGATCAAAGGTGGAAACAGGATGGGAAAAACCTTGGTGGTGGATAAATAGAAATAGAAAGTGTGGAAATTGTGTGCACGGGTTTAACAGAAATTGTGTCGAAGGCTTCCAACAAATCCAAGGACAACTCGACGATGGCTCCCTGCCACGGTGCCGGAGCACCTTGAGCGCACAAAGCTCATATAAGATGCAGCCCATGGCCCAAATGTCTGAAGGCCAAGCGTAGGGCTTTTCTTGACAAACTTCTGGACTCAAATAATACGGTGTGCCAATCCTTGGCATAAAATTTGACTCCCACAGCTTCTTGTGGATAGAACATGATAGAACATGATACCATTCCAAAACCATTCCAGACATGACATCACAGCAGAAACTCAGACTAACTCGAGATGACTCATTTGCTAACGGGCAACCCTGTGCAACCACCGATGTTAGATCTTTAGTCTTTGAACCTCAGAACGACCTGTTTTTGAGCGGAGCCAAGTTTCTGGGTCCTTGCACACGCAAGGGTATTCGACAAGACCTCCCAGGCTGGAACTAATCTAGGTAACTCTCTTGCTGAGGAAAATTCGAAGAATATCCAAGAATGTTTTGTATGGTTTGATGATGTTTGATGTTAGGAATGCATTGGGGTGTTTGGTTTCTGCCATGTGTTGCTACGTTTTGTTCTGTTTTGTGTTTGCTTTGTCATTCACCATAAATAGATTTTGCTTCGTGCATTCATTGGTCTATCCCATTTCGGATAGATACCATGCAAGACATGGGGCTGACTGTCCAATGTGTCCACCAGCCTTAGCAATTCCAAAGTCGCCCATCTTCAGATTGCCACTTCTGCAAATGAAGAAGTTCCCAGATTTCAAGTCACGGTGTAAAACATGTCTTTCCTGGCACAGGATGGACTGGAACTTACTGGAACGTCGAATTGACTGGGAAAACATGGGAAGGTGTTTCAGGTGTCGCAAAACACCGCAAAAAAACAGAAGGCACAGCTGCACCGATAGACTTTGGCAGAAATTCGACTGTGTCAGAACTCCCCCAAGAGTGATTCAGTAAGCTGTAACAGTTTAGATCAGTTTAACCAAACTGCGCTGTAATGTGCTCTGTGTCCGAGGGGCATGAATATATTTGAGAGCTAGAAGGGCTTGAGTGATCCAGCGCAAAACTTGCTCTTCGGGCAGACGCTGGCCTCTCCTGTCATCAGATGTCCAGCAAATGCTGGCTTTTCAGCGTGCAGTTGACATCCAACCCTTCAGGTTGAACCCAACTTATATAGAATATTAGACATCTTACACATGTCTATATCATGTAAAAATGCAATATGTGTATATATTTGTATATCTATATTGTATTATACTGAATATAATTTCTATCATTATCATCTTCATGTTAAGTGTTTTGTACGTGCCGTGCAATCAGAGCTCTATGCCTGGCTCGTACTCCAGGCCTCTTGGCAGACTCGATAACTTTCGAGAGATCTCCACCCTCACAGTAGTCCATGAAGATGCACAGCCAGCCATGTTCATGCAAGCTGTGTCGATAGCGCACGATGTAGGGATGCTTGAGGGCCTTGGGCAAGGACTTCATCACAAATCTTCACGCATTTTGTGGTGGACTCGTGGACCAAGACTGCAAAATGTCAATCAGATTCTGTTATATTTCTGTTTAGTGCTACAGCCCTCGTGCCAGTGCAGGAGTTGTTCCAGGGTGAGACAGCATCCCAAGTTCTGAAGTGATCAAATCCAGACTCAGCCGCGCGCAGCTAGAAGTCTGCTCTCTTTGAGTGCATCCTCAAAGTGGCTTTGAACTTGGTGTGGGGAGCTGCAAAATCTAATGCTTTTGGGTCATGTTTCCTTACCTGCTGTGCAGATCCGCAGCTTGGCTGAAACCAGGGTCTTCACTATGAAATAGGAATGCCATGGAAGGCCTACTTCACTAGTGCCGTCCGCAGATTCTGCAACCACTCAAAAGCATTCCACTTCCGTGATTTCGGCACAGAGTCCTTTCCATAAGGTCACCATAAATGGTTCATCCACCGTCACCTACGCCCTTCGTTTCCTGCGTTTCCTGCGCTTCCTGCGTTTCCGGTCCTGAGTCTCTTTCGATGAGGCAGCGCTGACATCCACCGCTTTACAGACCAACTTGGTGCCATCCTCTGCTTGTACCAGCAGGGCCTTGCCAAAGGAGCCTGGCCAGGCAGGTCAATGATACGGGACTGTGAACAAGAAATGACGAGAGTACGATAAACATTAATACGAGTCACAATACTTAAATATATACATATACACATATACACATATATACATATATACATATATACATATATACATATATACATATATACATATATATATATATACATATATACATATATACATATATACATATATACATATATACATATATACATATATACATATATATACATATATATATATAGCCATATATATATGTATATACTGTACTTGAGAGAAAATCCAGAACAAGCGTTTGCAAACGTTTGCAAACGAGAGGAATTTTGGATTCAGGATTCAAGATTCAAGCTCCTCTCGTTTGCAAACGTTTGCAAGCGCGTGTTCTGCAATTTCTCTTAAGTACAAAGTATATCCTGTCAGCCAAAGGTATGTTAGCTGGTATTTGAAGGTACATCACGGGTGTATTATATAGATGGTATTCGGCCCTCCAGCAAATTAACATAGACCCTGCCAGATAGGGGTTGGAGGATTAGTTTCCACTAAAAATTGGTGATTTTCAGGGTCTATAATAATTTACCAGAGGGTATATTGAAGGTATATTGAGGATGTTTTCAAAGTCAATAAAATTGTATATTGAAGACAAATTAAATGGCCAATAAAGGTATATCAAAGGTACACTAAAGGCACATTGCAAATAGTGCATTGCCACTAAAATGAAGGTATACTCAAGGTATCTTAAATGGTATTTTAAAGTTGTATTAAAGGTATATTACAGGTATATTCAAGGTATATTTAATATTAAATTGTATATTGATGGTATATGAAATTGTATCTTAAAGGTATATTACATGTATTTTGAACGGTATATTACAAGCATGGTAAAGGTATATTGAAGGTATATTACAGGTATATTCAAGATACAGTAATGTTATATCAATAGTATCTTAAGGTATACGAAATGGTATATGAAAGGTATATTAAATGCTATACTTACTAAAGGCATTAAAGGTATATTGAAGGTAAATTAAAGGTACAATACATGTATATTCAAGATACCAATGTTGTATTAAATGGTATGCTAAAGATCTTTTATTTTTCATGTAAGGTATCAGTTCAAGGTATATTCTATTAATGCTAAAGGTGTGAACAGCATATGAAATGGTACATATGAAATGATATGTTAATGGTATCTTAAATGGAATATATCTGGTATATGAAATGGAAGACTAAAGGTGTATCATATAATTTGTATATTAAATACATATTAAATTGTAAATGAAAAGTACTAAAGGTAAATCAGCGGTATATTAAAAATTGATCATGGCCAATAAATTGTTTCTTTACAGGTATACTAAAAATAGACTAAATGATATCAAAGCTGTATTCGACGTGTATTGGAAGTGTTAAATGGTATCTAAAATCTAAAACGTATATTAATGGTCGATTAAAGGTATATAGTAGTTTATTAAAGGTATTCTTTATATATATATATTATGAAATATGGCTGATGAAAACACGATTCTTTTTCTGTTGCCGCTACTTCATCAAAAGGAAAATAAAATCATAAATGTAAAGTCACACACTATGGAAACCTGAAATTATAATTATATGATATTATACCAAAAAAACAACAAGAATGCGATAATATCAATACGAATCTGAAAAATTGCGTTTGGCCTCAACGGCGTGCCCATTTTGTACATGTTTGACTGTCAACCATCTGCAAAGCTCAGAATAGTATCCAAAAACATTGCAAATACCAGCGAAACCTAGCATCGTATCTACAGATATCATCTCCCACCTCATCAACCTGAAATGCGCATAACCTTTTAGTATATAAAAAGGCCTGAAATTCCAGAATCTCATGCATAGCCAAAAACAGCAAAAGCATTGTAAAAGCCTGAAAAATGTTTTTAGCCACAGCGCCGTGGCCATTTTTTTTAAACGCCTGGACTTAACCATCTGCTAGGATCACAATACCGGCAAAGAATAGCCTTGTATCTACACATATCATCTCAAACATCATCACATTGAAGTGTCCAAAACTTGAAAATCACTTCGAAATCCAGTGTGTTTTTTTAAACTGTAAAATAAACAAAAAGACGTCGTAAATACTAGTAAACATGTTAAAATGGTAGGTTTTAGGGGTTAGCCTAATACACACTGTGAGTATGTGTTGTTGATCTGTTGATCAGCCAAAATCTGTGATTAATCTTGAGTTCTGAAAGCGACTGAGAGGGGCAAGCGGCCTTCGCCGATCTTTTTGATCTCTCCAAAGCCGTGCTTTTGCAAAATCGGCCCCAAGTCGCGGTGAGGAACCGGCATCTCATGGCATGGACGCGGGGCTGTCCTGGTTTTTCTTGCTGCAATGTGTTGCATTTCTATCATTTTCATGAATATCAATGAAAATTCAATGAATATGTTCACTTATTTTCTATATTGCCTTCATTTGCCTTCGTATTGCCTTCGTAGCGCATTGTGCTGGTGGTGCGCTGCCAAGACCTGGCCAAGACCAAGACTCTTTCGATTCGCTTTTGCTCTGGTTTTGGTTGTTTTTTGCTCGTTCTGGCTTTGGAAAACGAGCCACGGGTTTTGCTTGATCTTCTCTCTCAGTGGCTTAACATGTGTCTATCGGCTATGAACATTTTTCTTTTGCCCATGCATTTTGCTCACTTTAATTACAACTGTTGAGCCAGTGACGCAGTCAACGCCGTGTAAATGTCATGTTTATGTTTAAGGTAAAATTCCGACCCGTTGCAAACCGCCATCTCTAGCTCATGTCACCCAAGTTCCTCCTGTTCTGCTGAGACTTTATCTTTGATGTCTATGATTGTTTGCATTACATCTTGTCGCATGTTCACTCATATCACACAAATGTTCACTCATACAGGATATATAACTGTTCGTATAACTGGTCTTCGGCCCTTCGGCAATCCAAACACTATCAGCATCACTGCACTGTTCTTCCGTTGAAAGCTATCAGCTGCTCCGGTAGCGAAAAATGCGGATCTGCCAGCCATCTTTGACGGCACAGATGTCCAGCTCCCGACGTTCACAGCAGTGCACAGTGATGCAGACGTATTGAAACATTGAAATTTATTGAAGCTAGCAGCTGGAGCAACGAAAATAGGATACGGTACGTGCCATAGGCTGTGCTGGTAACTAGGCCAGCACCACTGACCATGTCTTCAGATTCGAATCCAGTTACAGCAGGCTCAACTGTGACAAGAGTTTGCGAGGATAGCAGGATTTGAAATCAGCTGTTTCCACACCACTTGTAAGCGCTCAGAAGGGTTGCTACCATGTCGCATTTGCGACTCACATTTGCTTCCAGATCCAACACACTCAGGTCACAGGTCCACGTGAGTACCAGAGAAATAGCAAACTTTTTGCAGGCTGTTCGATATCGTCATATGCTTTCATCATAAATAGCTTCATCATGCTTCATCATGTTCATTCAAGCTTGGACCGAACCGAAGTGCGAAGTGCCGAACTTCACGTCTCCAAGATATTCTGCTGAACTATAAACTCTTCAATGACCTGAGAAATCAGGATAATCATGGATAATCAGGATTCAAGGATCAAGATGATCAAGTGATCGGCTTGTCAGAAAATGTCAGAAATCCTTGAGAGAAGAACTTGTCTTGCACCAGGTACTCGGTTGAATGCCCAAATCCGCCGAAGTGTGTCCTCGCAAGTATCAAATTGCGCTGGCACTGGAATCGGCGACTCGTATCACGAGCATGGAGAACCAAAACAACAAACAGCAAAACACAAAGCACAACTTGCAATGGGCAAAGACTCAAATTGCAGGTGCAGTAGAAAGCGAGTGGGTCGCTGTCCTCCCCCTTGCCCAGAAGCTGCGTGCGAAGCTCATCTTTTAAGACCAGGAAATGTCCCACGCCTCCATATGCTAATTCTGGCTCATTCTCATTCAGTCACATTCATGCAAAGGACGATTACAAAACAAAGACTGCAGAGACCCACGTCTCACACGCCTGTGTCAAAGAATGAGAAGTTTCTGCTAAAAATAACATCGCTCAACTTACCAACAAGATAATCCTACCGGCCTACCTGCTACTGCCGAAAATCAGGTGAAACTCCCTTAGTAGTATCTAGATGTATCTAGTCATTCTAGTCACATATCCAACTTTGACAACGAGCTGAGCTATGCCTTCCAGATCCTTTCAGGACGTTCTCAGTCGCGCCTTTCCCAAAGTCCAAGCGGCTTTCCTCGATCCCAGCTACCTCGGATGACTCACCTGCAGGGTTGAGCAGTGAACAAATATGACGACTCGACTATAGTGCAAAATAATGAACATATATGACAATATTGGTGCAATCAGTCAATCATCGCAAATCAGCTGATGATTCGTGTTGAGCCTTTAGATCCTTTAGTCGAACGACAAACTCACCGACACTGCCTGTGAGAGGATTGGCCCAAGGTACCAAATCAGCATGCCCTTCCTGCTGGACGTCTGACAGCACAATCTGTTTGCGATGCTGCAGAGATCTGCAGAGATATTGTTATCATATGTTATATAACTGTTATCATGATTCCATAAATTTCCATAATATTCCATACAAAACGTGCAATTGCAGATGCCATGATCAACGTGGCATGCTCTTCTGTGCTCTGCCATGGCATGCTGTGAGCACTGCAATCCCATTACAATCACCGTCTCTGGTTTTGGTGAAGGTGGTGCGGCCTGAAGCTGCATCAACTGCGGGGTGGGAGCGAAGATCACCACGAAGGAACCTTCATCTCGATACTTTCAATGAGTTGATCACTGCTGCGTTGACCATTTGAGAATTGTTTCGTGATTTGTGGTTGTCTGTGTCGATACAATTGCTGATGATCAGCAAGGACTGAAGCAAACCTCAACAAAAACATGGGAAAACCGTGTGATCGACACAGATGCAAGCATTATATAGACATCATGGTGCAAGACAAGAGAAACAACACTACTGAAGTGGGGGGATGTATCCATGCCTTCTTGGTCACTCATACACAGAACCAGGAAGTCCTTAGCCAGTTGGTTTCAAATTCAAAGAATTTGCTCCTTGTGAGTTTGGTGACAATGGTGACATTCAAAAACATGAAATCTGACCCTGTCGAGTCGAGATGATTTTGATTCAAGATCTACAGAATTCCGCAGAGTTTCAAGATCTGATTGTGATCTTTTTTCCTTCGGAGTTTCTCAAGGAATGCGTCGCTCATTTCCAATTTCTGCAAGGCTCGATTGCCTCAGGACCTCCAAGGCGCTCCAGAAGTCTCAGGCGAAGTTGCCTCGGAGAGTCAAGTTGGCGACGATAAAACAAAATATGGACCAAATATCAACAAATGACCAACAAATGGCCAACAAATAACCAAATGGAAAGAAAAAACTTTAGACACAAACATCACAATAGGGTTTCACCAAATCTTCGTAGCAGAATCTTCGTTTCGACTCAAGCTCGACTTCGGGGTTAGTGTGCTTGATGGCTTTGGGGTACTCCATGTGGGGCCCATTTCCGCAAGCTTCCAGAAATGTGAAGCCTCACCGACTCAGCGTTTTTGTCTGCAAAAACTGCCAGGTGACGTGAGGAAGCGCACGAGGCCCGGAGGGATGTCGGGGCAACGACACCGCAGCATGAGTCCCGTGTTCTCGGGATCACTGGCCTGTTTCAGCACGAAAGCGGTACACCCAATGCACCCTGCAGATCCCAATGCACCTGGAACATGTGTCGAAATGGAAAGGTTTCAACATGTGATATGTTTCGATATGTTTCGGCCTGGTTCAAGTCGCATCAATGATTATACAACATATTATAACATATTATAACATATCATAACATATTATAACGCGTTTGAAGATGGTCTAATTTGGCTCAATGCTCAACGTCCAAAGCATCAGCTTGCCGCAGCTTGGCCATCGGCCCATGGCCTCTGCGCAAATGTCAACGATCTCCAGCATTGTCTGAGGCCCCAAGACATCGTTCAGCAGCTCCACCTGCGCTCAGTCTGCATCTGTGGGTCATGGATGGTCATGGTGTCCAGGAAAGATTTCTGAAAATGGTTAATATCAATTAATATCAATTAGAGTTAATTCGTAATTGATGCCACCTTTAGTTGTGATATCGAATGAGGTCACATATTTCATCCAGTCCAACACGGTCGAACTTGTTTTGACTCATGCCACAGCCTTGACACCAGCTGCAGACGCGAAGGGACTGTCCTGGCAAAACTCAAAAACTCAGAGCGAAGACGAGGCCAATATCAGAAGGCGAGAAGAAAGATAGCGATACAAGATGATCACTCGTTGAGTCGACATGGACACTCAACATACCCAAACCCGGTTTCTCCATGTTTCTCCTGACAATCTCTGCTTTGGCAATGCTTTTGTGTAGCTTGTCTATGCTTCTCTTGGGTGCTGAAGTGTCAAAGCAGCGAACAAGAGTTGAACCATGTTCAACCTCTCACCAAGTATCAACAGATTCATATCTCGTCAGCAAAGCTTCAAGGATTGTTTCGGCGAAGGACAGGAAGTTTCAAACTGGGTTCCCTTGGTTCCCTTGCCTTGGCGGCGAAGACCCGCGCTGCTTCCACTTTCAAGATTGGGTATTTGTTCCAGTGACCTGAAGGACATGGCAGGGCTTGACAGGGCGCTGAAAAAAGCTGCATCAATTTGATAGATTTTGATAGCTGATTCCATCAGACTAAGGGCTAAGGGCACCAGTTGTTCAATTCGATTGAGCTCTGCCAGGTCTGATACCGGGTTCTACTCGTATGGTCTGATATTCACCTCTGTTCCGAACGCCGTTCGCCGCTATTCAGATGGCCAGCCTTCAGCCAGTTGCGTATGCTGGGTCTGCCTGATTGAGCTACCAACCTTCAAAGGCTGCTGAGCGGCGATGAACCAATGAGGCTGATACACTCGGGGACCTTGAAACAACATAAAGATACCTAAAGTCATATATGCGCGGAACTTCATTGTCATAGACATTCATAGAACAATATAGCAAACAGCTGGCACATAGAATATTAAAAATAAATAGGTGCCACTAAGAATATGGAAAATACATAGCAAAACCTATTCCTGGAATGCCATCCACATAGAATATTTATCCACATAGAATATGGGGGGGTATATATATTTTTTACCTTTTCAAAATCTCAAGACTCTCCAAGCAAATCGTTGATCAGTGAAATCTAAAGTAAACAGCGCGGACATCGCCATGCAACATGATGGTTTGATTCACGATCAACTCAGCACATCTTTACAAGGTTTATATTCTATGTGCATCGTCTGTGGATATGCACTTAGAATATTGTTTTCACCCAGGAAAAATCATGTAACTAATAGACCTATTCGAAAAAAAAAAA
>Ga0126342_10021783_pt1 | contig 10650 bp, 12 predicted proteins | sample Cyp1metagenome_FD_92528 | JGI IMG/M metagenome (GOLD analysis project Ga0126342, IMG submission 92528) | Coral microbial communities from Lord Howe Island, Old Settlement Bay, Australia - Cyphastrea 1 metagenome | ecosystem: Host-associated > Invertebrates > Cnidaria > Coral ...
AATATTCTATCTAGGGGGTCCGAATATATAGTTTAGTATTGGGTCAAAAAACCCTGGGTTTTTTCAAAAAAAAAAACGCCCCCTACGAAACTGGATTCTATCTACTCCAGGATTATTATATATGTATATATATATATAATAAGCATATATATATACATATATATATATACAAGTATATATATATACGAGTATATATAAGTGTATATATATACATATGTATAAGTATATATATATCATAGAATTCGAATGTGAATTCCGATTGCACTATTTAGAACTCCTGTATACAATGAAGTTAGATACAGCACTTTTTTTCCATTCTCAGGCCAGGATCACCTCAGCGGCGTGTCAGGGGCCCTGAGCGAAGGGATCTTGGGAATCTCGGAGATTGTTGAAAAAACATGATGTTCATTCACTTTGGATGGAAATACATGATATATTTAGTGATTAATTTTAAATGGACATGGTCTAATCCATGTATTTTTTGATGTTGACTTTTTCCAGGAGGTTCTGTCAAAGAACCAGGCATTTTCAGGTCCACAGCTTGGATTCATCTGAGGCAAGTATCTTCAAACGTGGTGTGACCACTACACTGCACGGTCCCAACGACCTGTCGACAGAAATCGCTTTGGGTCAGAGGTGCGTGGCTGTTTTTATGGATATTTTGGGGTGAGTTGCTTGCAGCCCAACTGGGTATGGATCAATACCTATTAATACCATTTTTAGGGGGATGAACATCCACTTACCAGCTATTTTTATGTTCACCAGGGGTACAAGGTTGTGACACACTGCCAACTGAAGCTTACATAAATGCTGAATGCTTCAGTCGTTGGTGTGTCCAGGGGTTGCAGTTGCTGCAGTATCTAAAGGCACTGACGTGGCATGAGGAACATCCACAATCAATCTGTACGCGACATCACGGCGTTTGATTTCGGGTCTGAATATCTGATCACTGATAGTATCTCACAAAATCAATTGCAAGCCATATTTCAAGGTACATGAAGAACTGATTTGACATGATGTGACCATTCAGGTTCAAGAGAACGCACCTCAAAGAGTGTGCGGCGTTTCGCCACGTCTCGACGTTGGGAAGTTAGTTAGGCCATGGCACGACCAGGACGACTGTTGTTGTTGGCTGGTGCGCTGTTGAGCGGCATTTCATGGTGCTTCTTGTGCAGCCCGGAGAAGTTGCCCAAAGCTCGTGGCTTTGACTTCAACCCGGCGGTGGCGGCCTCCGCAGCTCTGCCAGCCTTGACGATGCTAGCAGAGGATGCGGAAGCAAAATATGGGGACAACCGCAAGTGGTCTGCGGTCTTGGTGCCCTTGACCACCCTGGTATTCCCAATGGTGGCTGAGCGGTGTTTTTTTTTAAATAGGCTTTTCTGATTTGCCCTGTAAAATCTGTAAACTAATGGGATCTTATGGGATGATCCCAATTCCCACATAGTCCATCTGGCGGCTCAAACACCACCTCAAAAAACCGGAAAAATCTGAGTGTCTTTCAAAACCGGGTAAAGTCTGCAGATTTCCCACTAACACCAGCTTAACACCAATTTCAAGGGTAAACCCATGGAAAATACAATTTTTGCAGATCTTCCCATGGAAAAAAAAGACCTGCCAGGTGGGTTTCGGCTCCTTCGTCCTCTACTCCTTCCAGGAAGATGCCTTCTGGCGCCTGGTGCCCGGGACCAAGCGCGCCAAGGAAGCTGAGGAGGCCTGGAGAGAGCATCCCTTGTTCGCCAATGCCAAGGCTGGGCACCTGAGCACCGATTTACCGAGATTTTACATTGGCAATGGCATGCAATGGCTGGGTCAATGATGGTGTTCTTGTTCTTGTAAATATTCAGGAGAGGTCATTCTTTCCTCTGAATATTTCGTAGGTCCAGGAATGATAAATATGATAGGAAAGGGGGGCATGTATATAGTAGAGATCCACCAATTTGGGGATATTTCTTGGGCATTGAACGATACTAAACATCAATTTGTCGTTTTTATGTCGTTTTTCTTTAGGTGCCTATCATATATGCAGAGGGCAAGTTGGGTGATGTATTTAGAGGAAATAGAACACCTGTAGACGAACATGATGAATGTATCAAATTTGGTGGCCTTTAAACAAACTACCCTCTAGTAATTTATGATAGCACGTGGCCCATTTATTTCAATGATTCTCCCATTCAAAATGGATAACATCGTGATTTTCCCTAGCTATGTGAAACGACCAGAGGATCAGCATCATCTTTGGATGGACGGATATGCTGTTTTTTCCAACCAATTTTGATGGTGGACATGGATCCTATGAATGATTTATGAAGGGTTTTCAACCGATTTGTTTCACCCAATTCTCATGGAGAGTTCTCTGCCAGGATCCTATGAATGGCCTGCTGAACCCTGATGACTACGAGAAGGGCTTGGAGGAAGCCTGGGAACGTGCGAAGCCAGCAGGCAGCACGGTGACGGTGAAGGACAAGCTGGCGAAGCTCTCCAAGCAGAATGCCCCACACTGGGAGACCTGGAAGAGCCTGTCAGCCTGAGAGATCGAGATTGACTGTTGAATGGGTCTGTGTTTTTGGAAGAAAAAGAGCCTAGAGTTTTGTGAATTGCGAGTTGGGGAATGAAGGTATGAAGATGTGCAAGATGAGAATGTTTGATGATGTCAAGAGTTTCCGAGATTCTAATTTCCTTGGAGCTAGGTTTGCATTTCCAGGATACCAAATACAACTCCAGACTTTGGAGCAAACCATGACAACAACTCACACGTCTACATTGTATTACATATATTACATTCCTGGCAAAAGAAGAGATCAGATTATATAATATTATATATAAATGTTCAGCACTCCCATAGGATCCATGTATGGTATATATGCTAACATTGGGGATATATTGATGGTAAATGTTACCATATATACCATACATGGATCCTATGGGACTCAATGTTGTACTAAATGATGGAGCTCTTTTGGTTCAAGCGGCATCGATGTGATGGCACTGCAATTGCCTGCTTCATTTGAGGTGGAGCCGTTAGGCAGCACCCATTCTTTGCGTCGAAGCAGCAGCGTTGCAACTGCCGTAGCCATGCTTGGCGGTCAAGACCCATTTCAATCATTTCAGGGAAGTGACCAGGGCAGACCTGCCAGCTGGCAATCAGTGTTTCTCCTAATTTTGGCGTTTGTCCTCATTGCTTCCATGAGTGGAGGACTGATTTTTGGCTCAGCTCCCTTTCAGGCAGCTTTGGTGGACTATGGATATTCCATGGAGGAGGCCAAACACATTTGGGGTTTGGCCTTCCAGGTCTTCGTGGTTGGAACAGCCATGGTATCACCCCTGCTCGATTACATTGCGCCGCGTTGGTTCGCTAGCTTTGGACTGGCTTTAGAATGCTTCGGTCATCACCTATTGGCTGGGATTGCGGCCTATCCTTTGCAGGAGGGAAGGTACATCTTGGCAGCCGGCCTTGGCATAGTTGGAGTGGGTGGCAACATGCTGATGCTGTCATCCATTCAATTCAGTGGCCTTTTTGTCAACAGCTGCACGATTACAGCGATGATGAGCGGCACTTATCAACTTGCGGGCTTTATCTTTTCCCTGCTCGATGCTTCCTTCATGAATTTCGAGGTTTTCTTTCACATGTACGAAATCATCAGCTTAGTTGGGATGGGTCTGGCATTTATTTGCTACCCCAATGAGCCTTACACGTCGTCTCTACAGCCAGCCGGTTGCACCTGGCCCACAATGCCGTGTCGGCCCTGTGGTGGTGCTCCTTCTTCCTGTAAGGATTCCTGGGCTCCGCTGCAGCTTTCTCGGACGTGGTTCTTTCTGTTGTCATTCTCATTGGGTGCCACATGCGGCGCCTGGTGCTCAGCCACTTTCTTGCAGACTGTGACACGGAAGGCCCAAGCAGCAGGGGAGCTCCCAAGCGCAGTTGAGGCATTTGTGGTTTGGATGCCATTCGTGTCAAATGCAACCTTTGTTTTTTCACCATGCATTGGCATGCTCATTGATCTTCAAGGCTTTGTTCCTGCGGTGCAGATTCTGTTGGCCATGGTTCTGTCCGCAGTTCTATCGCTTTGGCTCTTGCCCTTCAACTTGCAATGGTGGACGCTGTTGTCCCTCAATTGCCTACAAGCAGTGACCTACAGTCTCCAATTCACCTACACCGCGCGGCGCTACCGGGTGGAACAGTTTGGCATCATCATGGGCTTTACAACTGTAATTCAAAGTGTGGTGAACATAGGGGGGTTGTACCTGCTGACTGCTCCTGCCGGCCTGGCAGCTGCCGCGTTTATTGTGCCCACCTGCTTCACTTGCCTGATGTGGTGCTTGAAAGAACGACGAGACATTTCCAGGCTACTTCCAGGCCATGCTGTTGTAGGATAGAAAACAGTGCCAAAAAGCTGCGGCGCAGAGAAATGCTGATGTTAAGATGCTTCATGACCCATTCTGTTGGGGGGTCTGTTGAACTGGTTGACAAGTGACCTCATTGGAGTGACCAAACCAGACCCTATGGCCCTAGAGTTCCATGCCAAAAACTATTGTAAACAATTGTCAGGTCCCCCCTGCATTATATAATATTATATAATATTATATAATATGAATAATATTATAATATATACATATATATATATATATACATCTCTGTTGCCAATAAATGATAAGCATCCACAATTTAGCCACTCGAGTCCATGGAATCAGACCATCCTAGACTGCAGGGAGACTTTGGCGGAAGAGGCAGGCGGATTTATTGCATGGCAACTCCTGCTGTGCACCTAAGTTAGATAATCATCTTGAACTCAAACATCCCAAGTTTATATCTAATTTTGGATAAGACAAACATAACAGCATATCATCCAAGTTTGACATTTACCTAAGCAACTTGCCGAAGCATTTGAAACCATGAGATTGCCAGGTAAAGGAAGCGTGTCGTAAGCTGGGCGTCCAGAGTGATGGTCCTTTGGACTGCCAGGGGTGCTGAATGCGAGACATGGGGGTGATGATGATGAGGATAATAGTAATAATACATATTACTACATATTAATACATATTAATACATATTACTACATATTAATACATATTAATATATATATATTAATACATATTAATAAATATTAATATATATTAATGGATATTAATATATACTGTAATACATACTGTAATGCATACTGTAATGCATACTGCAATGCATAGTGTAGTGCATACTGTAATGCATAGTGTAATACATACTGTAATACATACTGTAATACATACTGTAAGACATACTGTAAGACATACTGTAAGACATACTGTAAGACATACTGTAATACATACTGTAATACCTACTAATACATACTGTAATACATATTGTCAGACATACTGTAAGACATACTGTAAGACATACTGTAATACATACTGTAAGACATACTGTAATACATACTGTAATACATACAGTAATACATACTGTAATACATACAGTAATACACAACATAATACATAATATCGCATACATAGTAATAGTAGTAGCAGTAATGATTGATAATAACAAACATCATTACCATAATGCAAGTTTGTGATTTTTCCAAAAGCGCCTTATTTCTTCTGGTTCAGGACATAGGATTTACAATGCAGTGAAATCCAATGTACTGGTAATCACTGTAGTCACTGTAGTCCATTTACTCGAACATTTTGACCGCTACTCAAAACCATTGGGAAAAAAAACGGATTTTAGTGTTGTCTAAATCAATGTTCTGTGTGAGTTTCTCCAAAAAAAGGCACCTAAATTGAGTTAGCAATCAATTTCTAAATTGCACGTTACAAATGGCGGGTATGCCACCATGGTTTATCATCCCTTGCCCATATTGGGTTGCGCCAAAGGCGTAAATCTCTCAGACAACCCCAATATCAGGTTGTTGGTTATGTATCCATCAAATATTATCAAATATCCACATGAAATCCTTATCAATTCCATCCATTGATGTTTTCTTATCAGATATACACCTCCATTTAGTTCGGGAGTTTCCCAGAATCTCCAAGTGCTTGATAGTTAAATCCCAATTTTCCCCATGATTTTTTGTGGTAAATCAGTGAAAAATCCCATAAAGTCCCATGAAATCCCAAGAAAATGAGCTCCATGTGGGTTGCTGAAGTTCCCCGCCAGGAGGAGTCCTTTCTCTTCACCGTGGGGTCTGGTGCTGCCGCTGTGATTGTGACGAAGGTAGCGAAAAAATCCAGGGTCAATCCACCCAAAATTGGAGGGTCATGGGGGGTCAAGGATGAGTGTTCTGTATGTTGTTCAGATACTATATCAGGTTATACTATTCAATATCAGATTCTTTAATGATGAATATTAATGAATTAAGAGAGTGAAGTTGGTGGTGTTTCAAAAAAAACATGTTCTGTGATGTTTGTAAAACACCGAGAACGTTCCCGGGCCTTCTGAAACGTCGGGTCGCTCGGGTCCAGCATTTTTAACGTCGCTGTCTCCAGAGGCGGAGCTGTCCAGATATCTGGAGAAAGGCAAGATCCACCTCCGAAAAGTTCCGGAAGTGGCCACCTGTTTGGTAGCTGCTTTGGAGGCGTGGAGATGTGACAGGAGAATGTGAAGCTGAAACACCAGGAAGCTGCATGAAGTTTGATGGTTTCATTGATGCTCTATTTAAGTGAAACAAAAGTCAAACTTGTATACTGATGTAGTGATGGTTATAACGGTTATGAGACTGTAATACTCTGTAATGTTGTACATGTGTGCCGTGTTGGTCCAACAGCATATCGCGTTCCGATCACCAGCTCCTATTTTCTTTCGCACTCCAGGCGTCGTCAGAGACTGCACGGGAGAAAGCATACCTGCAGCTTCTGAATGCTGCGCCTTCGCTTACATTCACTGAGCTATTTCACGAGGGGAGATGAATCATCTGCAGGTTATATATATATACCCACAGGTCTCGTGTGTTGCCCAAGCCCAGAATAGCGTAAATTACAAGGATTTTTTGTTCACACTATACATCTCATATAAAGTCTCCCACCCCCGTTAAACTTCTACATTCATTGAAGATTCTTCAATAAGGGTTTAATTCTCCCACCCCTGTTAAACTCTTCCATTCATTGAAGATTTTCAATAAGGGTTTAATTATCCCACCCCCGTTAAACTCTTCCATTCATTGAAGATCTTCAATAAGGGTTTAATTCTCCCACCCCCGTTAAACTCTTACATTCATTGAAGATCTTCAATAAGGGTTTAATTCTCCCAACTCTGTAAAACTCTTATATTCATTGAAGATCCTCCATAAGGGTTTAATTTTCCCACCCCGTGGAACTTCTACATTCATTGAAGATCTTCAATCACCATCATCATCATCATCACCATCATCATCATCATCATCATCATCATAATCATCATCATAATCATCATCATGATGAAATTTGCCGGGAACGTCCCTGTAAACTTCCGGGCAACACACAGGGCCTGGCCGTATATATACATATATACATACACGTCCATGGCGTAGTGAGTGGAGTTTGGTCATTTTCAAGATGGTATGCATAGTACATAGCAGACATAGCAGTTTTTAGGCACCTCAAAGGTGCTGAAAATGACCCTTGTGGTGTAGCATCACTCGGGCTGGTAGTGATAATTCTGATAATTCTGGGAGCCTTCAAAACAGTCCGAAAATATCGGTTTCGCACCCCCAAATCCCTTGGTTCATCATGTTTTTTTCCAGGTTTGCCCAGACCAAGTTGCCATAAATTGGGGAACCATCCCCCAGGGGTTTCAGACCGAATCTTCGAGGCAAAGAACGAGTACTTGTGGAGCCCTCAAGCTTCAGCATTGAGCATCCCCGGATCAAAATCCAGTGTCGCTTTGTCTGCCAAAATCCAGTGGTTTAAAGCTTCCCATCTTTTCCCTCTAAGATATATCTTAAGATAGAAAGGTGATGTAAACATATATATATATATATAATTATATATACATATCAGGATATAAAGTTGCCATGCAGTCAAATCCCATCATTTCCAGACGTGGCCCCCATCCCGGTCCCACTGTTTTGCACCGCTTGAGGCTCGATGAAGTGATTTCCAAACGGAATGGGCTTCAGGTGGCCGGCGCTCCCGGCCATCCCAACTACATTGGGGTACAGTAGGTCTAAATGGGGGTTTCCGTTAATGGGGGTACCCTAATAGCTGGATGGTTTATATGGAAAAACCATCAATGGATGAGAACTGGGGGTAGTCCCATTTTTTGGAAACCTCCAAATGTTGATTTGAGTTGATGGAAGAGTGTGTGGTTTGCTGGATCCAGGTTTCTTGAATTTTTGCCATGCATCCCTGAGGCATTGCGAGAAGTGCAAGCGACACAGTGCAGCAAACGACCTCCACTCGATTCAGCCTCAGATACTGTGGGATGGGCGAAGTCCAAGCTTCGCCTTGAGATGTGATTTGCCAGACTTTCAAATGGAACTTCACTTCTAAACTGTAAATTTCATGGAGAAGTTCCTGCATTGCAGGAGCTTGGAACTAGAAGACTAGAGTCTAGAGCCACCACTTGGTTCCTTTTTTTCATTTGAAGCATTTCTGAGGATGCATCCATGTTGACATGGAATGTAACGGAATGTATGCACTTCCTTTGAAACTCTTTGGAGTCAGGCCGCGGCTTGCGCGATGCTGAATGATGACAATGCGGAAGATTGGTTGGATGAACGGCAGGAGCTGTGGGGTTGACAGTCGTTATGATAAAGATTAGAAACCATGAAAATGGCTATGAAAAAATATGAAAATATGTTTGATATTGTTTGATAAGGGTAATTAGCTTTACTGATAATGTTTAGTAACAGCAAACATAGTAATGATAAGAATAGGGAATAGCTTCGGACTTGTCAGTCACATGGTTCTGAAGTGAATTCTGAAGGACTCAGCCAGATCGTGCATGCTGGTGACATGGATTTGTGGATCTTTCTTGGAAGATCGATTTCTAGATTCTAGAAGTCAGTCCTCATGTCAGGACTGTAAAGAGTTGGGCATCGGTCTTTTCAGACATCTTCTGGTTCGCAGCCCAGCTTTAGAATTCGATGTTGCTGATGCCAGGCATTTGTCACAACGAGAGACCCAGAAAATCAAGTATGCTTCGTCTGAAAAGAATGAGGATAGCCCAGGCCCCATTCTTCCCTCTGGTTTATCATCAACTTTCAATATATATCCCATTAAAATATATTAAAATATAAATGGCAATAACTCGGGGGGTAAATCCCTGATTTTAAAATGATCCTCACCGTTGGTCCGCAGAAAAACTCATCAGGTCAGCATCTTTGCCGAGGACCGATCCGCAAGTTGGGATGAATCGCTGCTGGGGTCCCTTAAAACCCATGAATTTTGAATGATTTCCAGCAGTGATACCTGGGGAAATCACGCTGCAGAATGATTAAAAACTGCAGTGGCCCCAAACAAGGGATACAAGGGCACGAAGGGATCCAGAAAGTATCAAAAAAAACTCTGGTATCAATACAAATCAGTTGTGAGCACGTCAATCAGCCATGCTGTAGCTACAAGGGGATTCTCCATAATATCAGTTCCAGACTTTAACAGACTTTCTTGAACTGAGCCTTGTGAATGAACGCGGTTTCTAAGTTGGGCTATGTTATGTTTTACCGAAATAGCATGAGCAGTGGACTCCAAAACGGCAACATGATGCAGGATGCAGCGTGTGGCTGGCCGGTTTTTTGGGCCTTGAGCAGTTTTGCTTGTGTAGGAGTAATCGTGCCATGACAGGAGACACCAAACTCGGCTGGGATTTGGGCCCTCGTAATGCTTATATTATATGATTATATGCTACACCAAAATCCAATGGTTAATCATGATGTTTCCCCAGAAAACATGTCATGTTCATCCATGAACATGGGGGATCACCCATGTTCAGACACACCCATGGACCTAAGTCCCTGTTGAATTTGGGAACAAATTCAGTGTTCCAGTCGTCATGTGGCAGGGATACCTCGATTCGACACCTCTGTTTGAAGCTCAGGATCTGCGATCCGTTTTCCACAAGTTCTTCCAAAGTTTTTTTTTTCCATATGGGTATGGATCAATACCTATTAATACCATTTTTAGGGGGATGAACATCCATTTACCAGCTATTTTGATGTTCACCAGGGGTACAAGGTTTTGACACACTGCCATATAACATCATCTAACATCATATAACTGGTGGTTCCATGTGGTTCCATCTTTTCTGTATTTCCATGTATTTCCAATTTTCATATGTTTGTCCATTGTTTGTTTTTATACATATTTATCATGTCCCTCTTTTTCCATAAGTTCTTCCAATCTGGCGGCCCGAGCGGCCCGAGCGGCCAAGGCTTGTCGCTGGTCATTTCGCTGCTACAGAAGCTTCCGAGCCTGGCGGAGGTCGTGAACCAGGTGCGGTCGAGATAAGAATGACTATATATATATATAGATATATAATATGATCGAATATAGATAATGACTATGAATATGTAAAATAAATAAGACACTTACTGTGTATGGATCATATAAGATTCATATATAGTATATGGATATTCTTAAACATGTGTATATATATACCCTATGCTTCCTCGACCATATCTGGTATAGCCTCGAACATACTGGGAATGCTCGAACATACCGGGTTTCGCTCGAACATACCAGGATAACACCTCGGACATACCAGGA
>Ga0126342_10021784_pt1 | contig 10650 bp, 10 predicted proteins | sample Cyp1metagenome_FD_92528 | JGI IMG/M metagenome (GOLD analysis project Ga0126342, IMG submission 92528) | Coral microbial communities from Lord Howe Island, Old Settlement Bay, Australia - Cyphastrea 1 metagenome | ecosystem: Host-associated > Invertebrates > Cnidaria > Coral ...
ATATCTATACTGACATAACTATGGTGAATGGTAGAAATATCTATACTGACATAACTATGGTGAATGGTAGAAATATCTATACTGACATAACTATGGTGAATGGTAGAAATATCTATACTGACACAACTATGGTGAATGGTACATAGATATATATATATATATATATACACTGACTTACTATGGTTTATAAACTAACAAACATCACTGGGGGGCACAACCTTGTATGCCTCAACAGATGCAAGGTGTTGCCACCACTAGAGCTAAGTTGGTTTATAAAAGCCCATCAACTCTGGATATATCATTTATATCTACCGTAAACTTAAACCTGAATGGTGGTAACGCGCTGGGTCACCACCTTTTACCTTGACCCCCAAGTTAACGAATATGACAATGTAATCCATGAAGAAACTGTGTTTACTCTGCTATCAAGCTATGGCAGCTGTGGAACTACATGGATCCAGGGACAGCTACGTTCCACCTGCCGAAATAACACCGACACAACAACCCAAAATGACAGGAATGTATAAGAAAGATTAAGAACGTAGGTATCAATCAATATTCGGTACTGATCCAATCTACTTGAAAATTCGTGCGTTAATTAGAACATATTAGAACCATATCCACATCCAAAATTGGTTCCCAAGAACCGCTCGCAAGAATATTGGTTCCCAATTCACCACTGTCCGTGTCCCCGTGTCCCCGGTCAGACGTCTTTTTCGCTCCGATACCTCGCACCGATTCAGAGACAGCTGCAATTTGGCGCCGGCATGTTTTCAGGCATCCAAACTCACAGCGCCCAGCCTATCCATACCCGGCTCTATGAAAACACACCAACTAAGGAGCAGCAACTTCACTGCCAGTTGGTGCAAACTGGTTGGTGGCACCACTTCAGTAGACATGATTTTTCTTACTCAAGATGCCTCTGATTTTTCCACTCCCATATTCAGATGCAACGTTAGTTGCACAGTTATGGCCCAAAATACCAGAGTTGTAAGCCAGCTAGTCATCCCATTCAAAACCCCCAAAAAAAACAATTCAGTGAATGGCTATAAATATGGCTACAATAATGTACCTAGTGTACCCAGTGCCGAACACCAACCAGCCTGACATAGTCTCAACTAAAGAGATGTCCGGCCGGGCCCACCGGGCCCACCGGGCCCGGGCCAGGCGGCCCCGGCGCACGATCGAAGCGATCCGGCCAGTCGGCGATGCGCGTTGGAATCGCGCGGTGCTCTTCACCGGTGCCTTGAAAAAGTGACCGAGGAAAGATTGGGCCGGGGGAAACTATAAGTACATGTGAATTATATAATCAATTATAATTATAATCATATAAAATATAGAACTTATATAAAAGTTATGTAACAGTTATATGTAAAAGTTATATAATAGTATAAAATAATATAGTATATACTATAATATACAATAGTATTTGGTATGATAATAGAAATAATCTTAACACATGTTGGATGATGCATCGTCCCGTGTTGTCAATCATGGCTATATAGTTGAAACATCCACAAACTCAATGGTGGGATTCAATGGAAAAATAATCAAACTATAAATGGGTGGTTTTCCAGCCAAGCATGTTTCATTGCCAAAGGGTCTTCAACCCCGGATAAACTGTGTTAAACATGTTGATTCAACATAAATTGGAAATCAATCAACAAAAGTATGTGCAAATTAAATCTGGGTTGGTTATTATGTTCTAATATTATTGTTTGGTTCCACATCCGATGAATTTTACGGAAGCAAAATACGAAGGTTGGTAACTTAGCTTACATCTTTTTATATGGGTTAAACAACAAACTATCACCCAGAGGTGCCCTATTGTAGCATATAAAAATATTGTGCCTTTTATGTGCCAGCTTCTCTGAGTCGCCACCTGGAACTCAGTACATGCTTCCGAATGCTTCCTAGTTGTGAAAAAAAATGACACAAAAGTTACCCGTTGGAACATGGCAATGGGAAATCCGTATATTTGATAGATCCCCACGTTGCGTGGGGACCCTAGGTAGCCAAGTTGGTTTATGATTCGCTAAAATATAGGGTTTTATGGTGGTTGGAAATATCAGATTGGTAACAAAACAACAGAAATAACTGCAAGGTGGGCCCCCCGCTTACGAAATCGCTAAGTTGGTCCCAAGAACTCCAATAACGAGGCGTTATATGGGTTTATGGCAATGGTCACCACAGTATTCATGGGGGTTGTAAACCAACAAACATACAAGGTGGTGCCCCGTCAGTTCCAAGTTGATTTATAAGTCCCATTAACTATATAGATATATCTACATACCATACACCATAAACATCCATAAACCATATAGATGACTTAGTTATGTTCACCAACTTAGCTATCATAAATCAGCTATAAATCCCATGAAATCCCAAATTTTCCTTGTTAAATGCCAATTTTCCCAAGGGTTTCCTTGGTTGTTTGCCGATTGGGGCAGCCATCCCATCTCCATGGCTCCGCACCTAGCGCACCCAGCCCCAGCTGCCCAAAGCCGCCGCAGGGCACGTGCTGCGGCAACCCCGGCGCCGGGGGCGGCGGCCCCACAGGCGGCGCCATCGGCGCCGCGCGTGCCGCAGCATCGCCCATGGGATGGGCCGGGGGTGGGAAGCCGCCGGGCGGCTCCAACCCGAGGCCAGGGCCTGGCAGGGATGGCAGGGCTGAATCAAAAACATGGGGGAAAAACGCAATTTTTCTGGGGAAAAAACCTTCAAATCCCACCCATTCCGCTTCAGCAATGTGGTGGCGAAGGCACAAGGGTGCCAGCTCCGCCATTCCAGTTTCGGCGCTTCATGACCTTGACTCCAATTGCCATCATCTGGCTCAACCACGCCAGGACACCACGGCTGAAATTGTCGGATCCGTCCCACTGGCTCACTTCAGGGAACTTGTAGCTGAACAGCTCTGCTACCGTCGGTGGCATGCTGCCCCGCACCAAAAACCCATGTCAGCATTGCAGCTGCCATATGTCAACTTTCGGCGATGGAGGCTCTCCAGCTACTATCTCCGTTGCTGCTAAGCTGCAGCTGAAATCTGAGAGGCGACCGACAACAATGGCAACCTTACTGGGTAAAACATGGTAAAACATTTTTTTTGGAGGTACTGGCAGGATCTAGGAAAATGTTTTTTTGGTTCCCAAAAACCATGAATCTATGGTTTCCCTGCCTCCTATGGAAAAAAAACGTATGGAAATCAGCTTTGATTCACAGTGCAAACGTAGCTGGCGCGGAGTCTCTTTTAGCTGGCTAGAGCTCAACAAATGTGTCCGAAAAGCGATCTTTCGAAGTAGCGATCTCTGAAAAGCTATGATTCAGCGAGAAATTAGCAACTAGACACCTAGCTACGCAGAGTCGTTAGACACCACCCTTTAGCGCAAAATCATGCAATCTTTTGGGGATTTCCAGGCCATGGGATGGTTCCCATTTCCCCCTTGGAGGTGCAGTTTCACTAATATCAAGAAACTATATGAAGGGGTTATATCCCAACATATATGGGATGGAGATTATATAATGATGATGACAGGTTATATGTAATATATATGTAATATTATATCTAATAATTCCCATATGTTGGGATATAACATGATAACCCTTATTGCCATTACATGCCATTACCTTAAAATATCGTCCCGCCTCTTGCCCCAGCCGGGTGGCCGTGCTGGCCTGAATCAGCTGCGAAAAACACAGGCCGGGTGGAACTTGGAAAGCACAAAACCCCTGGAGAGTGATTGAAATTCAAGCCTCTAAGCCCTTTCCCATGGTTATATAGGTTATGAATGGGGTTATGTTATAATTCCATATTATAAATGGGGTGACTTACTGACTTATAACTGGTAAAACCCTTTACCAGGTATTTTCATGATCATAAATGGGGGTATCGGGTATCGTTCCACAAATGGGGGCGACTTACTGACTCATGACTGGTATTTCGGGCCATAGCTGTATTTCGTACCCACGGACACGGAGATTAAACCAACCAACATAATCGAAGCAGAACAAGTTGGGACCATATATGATCTAAACCAGAGAAATGATGATTGGATCAACCAAAACGATGGTTCACCAATCGAAAGAAGGATTTGAGAATGATATAGAGTGATTATATATTCGCCCCTTCAGCCCAGTTTAGCAAGGCTCGTATACTGGCCTGTAGTTGATTTCAAGATATTTCAAGGCTGTTTACGGTGGTTGTTAATGATTCCGTAAGTTGGCTTTCTTTCATCTACATATCCAATTGTGGATATTTATCCGTGAACAATCTTTAGCTACTATAGAAACATCAAAACGTCAAGAAACAGGTTTGAACAGCAACGGGTTTTACCCCCCCAACATTGCCCAACTACAGCTTGTATGGCGTATGGCCTACAAAACGATGATGGGGTCCCTGTACTTTCCGCATGAATGGGTTGTATAACCAAACAAGGTCCGTAGTTATGGTAGAGAGATCAAACATGAAACCCCCATACGCCACATTATTTTTGTGCAGCACCCTGGTCCAAGCACAAAGATCCCCCTAGAGTTAAAGCCATTTACCAGTTATAAGTATATAAGTTATAAGTCGCCCCATTTATGGAATGATAACCACATGATAACCAGATGTATAACCATTTAAAACTCATTTATAGCCGGTAGAAGGGCCATAACTGTAGATATCAAGGTGTTTATTGCCACGCTTTGGTTTCCGCTGAAAAATCGTCATCCGTTGGTCCCTGTTCAACCACCTGGTGACCCCCCAAAAATCGCCGGTGGATCGGTGGATGGACAAATTCACAACACCAAAGCGATATGATCAAAAAAAGGCGCATCCCAACCCAATGACCTCAAAATGATAGAAAGTTAGATTGTGTACCAAATCTTAACAGAAAAGACTTGAGACAATCTTTTGTGATTTCTAAATATTTCTATGACTTGAATTGACTAAAAGGATAAGACTACAGTACTGTATGACTTTCAGGGGGACTACCGGACCATTTTCAGTCACAGCTTAAGGCTCCGTTTGTCTGAAGAGACTTGGAAACACGTGTCTCAATGGCCATAAATTACATGAACATCCTCCATTTTCATCCATTATCGGGTTCGCTCCACCCAACAAATGCCTAAATCATGTGAAATCAATGTGAAATCAAATTGGGTTCAATCCCAAATATCATTTGGTGAACATTGCCGCCAATTTTTTGGACCCCTTCGGCTGGGGCGCAAACCGCCACCAGGTTGTAACCTTGACAGCGACAGTGGTGGTGCCCCCCAGTTGTGTGAGTTGATTTACAAAGTCCATGAATAGTATAGATAAATCTTCCATAACCATAGATAAACATAGATAAACCATAGCTAGTGGAGTTTGTATCATAAGTTTTTATTGGAGTTGTAAACCTTAGCTATCTAAGGGGCACCACCTTGTAAAGTAAACTTGGGTATGTCTGAACATGGGAAGTACCAACCAACTGCAATGTGAAGAGGGAAAATGATTGCCGAGCCCAAGGAAAAATCAAATCTAATCTGCTGAAGCAAAATGCGGTTCGTAACCTATCAGGATATTGGAGTAGTTACCCTCCGGTCAGCAAACATATCCTGATCAGGTTTTAGTATCCAATATTATCAATGGTAATTAATGGAGTCTGTTAATACATATCCTGATATCAGTAGTTACCTCCAATGACAAATCCACTGATTTAATGGGAAAATCATCGGACAGAAATGGTGGAGCAAATTCATTGCCATGGTTGCCAGAGCGTAAGCCTGACATTCCATTGCCAAACTTTAAAACTCAATATTAGTGTAATCAAACCGGGCACGGGTTTGAATCACACATGATTTTCCCATTGAACATTTTGGAAGTTCCCGCCGCCACGTTTGATCGCCGAATGAAACACCCAGCTGTGCAACAAAATACCCATCGAAACATTCCATTGTTTCAATGGGGTGAAAACTACCGTTACTAGGGATAACGCTCGTTACTAGGGCTGGCTGTTGGGGTTCCATTGCAATAACACTGGATGATCATGTGTATGAGTGATCATCTTTACTGTGGATGGAAGAAATTTGGGGATGGATAACCAGGATTGTGAATCAGAATTAGCCTTCAGCAATTAAACATGGCCGTTTTTAAATCACCCAGGTTGTATTCCCCACACAAGGTGGTGCCCCCCAGTTCCTTAGCTAAGTTGGTGCCAATAACTCCAATTTCACTATGGTTCATGGTAGATACCCTCTGGTAAACTAACATAGCTATTGAAAATTGCCATTTATAGTGAGTTTTCCTATTAAAAATGGTGATTTCCCATAGCTATGTTAAATTATCAGAGGGTATATCTATAGTTCATGGGATAATAAACCAAAAAATATCACTGGGGCACCACCTTAACTCCATGGATTTCGGGGATTTCACCGCGATCAAAAGGCAACTCATGGGATGTATCCATAATAAGCTGTTGATGCCACCAATTTTGGAACCATCTATACTTATTACCCTCTGGTAAACTAACATAGCTATTGAAAATGGCCATTTATAGTGAGTTTTCCAATTATAGTTATGTTAGTTTACCAGAGGGTAATGCTGGTTGGTGGTTGACCTACCCCGCTGAAAAATGATGGAGTTCATCAGTTGGGATGATTATTCCCAATATATGGAAAAGTAAAAAATGGTCCAAACCAACAACCAGAATGTGGTTGTGTCCAAACGTGGGCTATTCCCAAATCTTGAACTTTCAATAGGGAAACTGCATAAAGGTGAAGTTTTTTGTCACTACCTTTTGATCTTTGGGCCTACCTTATTTTCAGACAAACCATGACAAACCTCCATGTATAACCTAAATCCACATGTCAAGTCATATCCAAAAACTGTGGCTAAAGAATTTAAACATATTTGGAAATCAATTACATTTACAAACCAACTTATCACTGATTCCTGGGTCCCAAAGCAATTCTCCAAACCAAGGTGGGGCCTCCATTTGAGTAGTCTTCAAGACCCTGATCCCAACTCATGAGAACGGATTTCCCAGCTCATTGGATAGAGTTGGATAGTATAACTCCATATACGAAGTAACAAAAACCGTCATTGATCGGTGATATCCACCAAAAAAATCCACAAAAATATCCCCAGGTTCTGATGGTTTTTTAACATGTTAAAATCCTTTGAATCCCTTGTGAATCATCAACCACCATGGGGCTGACTCTAGGGCTCCCAACGCTGCGATCGGATCTGTCTTGCTGGAGCCAGGTCCGATCTCAGCGAGCGAAGGAATTGCAAGTTTCACCAAAAAAAAGGATGGGGCCCCCCAGTGATATGAACATTGGTTTATGTTGGTTTATAATTCCAATAACTATGGATAACTATGGAGAACTATGGATAACTATGGATAACTATGGATAACTATGGATAACTATGGTATATCGAACTACTTACTATGGTTTATAAACCAACAAATATCACGGGGGCACAACCTTGTATGGGGACATTCGCCATTTAGCCACAAAAAAAAAGGATAATATCTTCAGAGAACCAGCAACAACAAACATTGGAGAATATATGCAGGGAAATAACACTAGTCTAAACAAGCTTGATATACCGCATAACCATAATATATTTTAAAAAAACAGCGAAGAATATGTACAAGGTGGGCCCCCAGTTATGTTTGGTTTACAACCACGGTAGCTATAGTTCTATTCCCCATACACCTTAGTTAACCAAGTTAACCAACTTTGCTATCTGGGGGGCCCACCTTGTAATGGATGTAACCCGCCAACAGTGAAAAAAAATCAGCACAGGACCAACATCAATTGGTGTTAGTGGTTTCAACCCCTCTGAAAATATGAAAGTCAGTTGGGATGATTATTCCCAATATATGGAAAAATATTCCAAACCACCAACCAGTCAATTGGTGTTGGACATTTACACATCTGTGATGTAACGAAACAACACGGAATGCAACGGATTTGGGGTGTCTTAATGAAATAAAGATATGTATGACTTGTAAAACAATGCCCTCCTAGTATCTAAACATCAAGCCATGCACATGCTTGCACTAAATCACCCGTTGGTAAGAATGGTCACAATCCCACGACTCTAATCCTCTTGGGTTGAACCCCCCCCATGCCCCAGGGCCCCAGGGGGCCCCAGGGTCTCCGAGTTTCGACCCGCAAGCGACCAGGGATCCTTACCGGCGACCAAAAGCCTGGCGAATCAGAGGGATTTCCATGATTTTCCATACAGCTGGATGGTTGATTTCCTGGAAAACATCTATAAAACATGATTATGGATGATTTTTTGGGGTACAATTTCGGACAGCAAAAAACCACTCATGCCTGCGCTCCCAGGGTGACTTATAGCCATCTTGGAGTCAGTTTATTCAGTCTATTCCATGTTGGGCCATATCCAAACACAACGTGATTTGGCGCTGGAATTTTCAGAGGACCTTTTTTTGGTACGCCGATGGTTTCCTTCATGGCCAGTGCGTTGAAACGAAACCCGAAACTCTCAAAAAGGGTGCAAAAAAGATCAAAAAACACTGGAATCAATGAACAAAAACCTCATGATCCTCATGTTCCCAGTGGCAATTTTGGGTGAGTCCGCGATTTTCATAGCCAATTCAGACCCGTCTCATCTGGCATGGGTTTAGCCCAGCCAAACTATAGTTTTCATGGATCTTATCCACCACAAACATGTATAAACCCATCAGTTAAAGCTGTTGGGCTATAGTTGTAAACCAATTTCATATACAATAAACCCAATGAATACCCAACGACAAAACCCAAGTGGGCAAGGTTCAGATGGGTTTAACGTGGGAAACCTATAGTTAATAAACCAAGCCCAAAATCTCGAGAAATGGTTGGTATGTTTACCATCCCCAAATGATAGGTTTCTGGCAGCCAGGGTCTACCACATCATGTACAATATGACTTCCGGCGATAGATCTGGTTGAATTACACTCCATCGACCTCAAGATAAAGTTATCTTGGGATAGTTCCTTTCTAACCATTTCTAACCAGCATTTCTACTACCGTCGTGACGTCTTAGTGCCGCTGCTGTAATTTACCCATATGTTGTGAAACATAATAAAACTAATAACAATATAGTAGATTATACGTTGACATATATATATACAAAATAGTATAATATATATATATATAGTTATATATATATATGTCAACCGTCAAAAAGACAGATTCTATGAGAATTAGAGAAGTACTTCGGCAGCGCGGCGCCTCGGGTGACGACTGGATCATGTGGATAGAGTTGGCTGTCATCAAACGCCCAACCTACGGCACCAATGGTGGGTCGCCAAGGCCAGGGCCAATGGAGGCGGATATGAGGGGGTAGGCTACATCTACCCTCCGGTAAACATACAAAAAACTATGGAAAATCACATGTTTTTATGTGTAAATAAACTATAAATAGGTCATTTTCAATAGCTATGTTAGTTTACCAGAGGGTAAACAACGAAAATAGTAGAACAGAGAATTATCTAATTTATGGGCTTGGTGAAATCTGTCCAAAAGATACAAAAGGTGGATCTTGGTGGCTCATTCCACTTAGTAAGTAGGTTATAACCCTAATTTAATTGTAGATGGATTAATTACCCTCTGGTAAACTAACATAGCCATTGAACATGGCTATTAATAGTGGATCTTCCCATTAAAAATGGTGGATCTTTCCATAGTTTTTTAGTATGTTTACCAGAGGGTAACCCTACTGAAATCCCACTAAAATAACTTGAGTGAACCCACTTGATCCCACTAAAAACGTGCTTGCCCACCATGGAATCCCACCACGCAGTGAGGGGGCCAAAAAGGACACAGTCAAAGCCCATATTACCAGCGATTCTTCTGGTGATTTTTAGTGGGGTATCATAAACCATAAATGGGGGGACTTGCTGACTATATCTGATTTTTTGGGCCATATCTTCTGGTAAACATACAAACAAACATGGAAAATCACAATGTTTAATGGGTAAATCAACGAACTAAATGGCCATGTTCAATAGCTATCTTAAATTACCAGAGGGCAACTGTAAGTTTCGGTTAGTTTAGACCTGACATCCCGGTAGATACATTGACACGCCTACATCGGTGAACATCAACCAATAAACATATAAGCTGGTGCCCACCAGTTCTGAGACCAAGTTACTTGGTCTCAAAAACTATCTATATAGATATAGATTTACTTGTATAGATAAAACTAACTATAGATATAGATTTACTTGTATAGATATACCATGATATAACCTAACATAACCCAAACAGTTCACCTGATTTTCCCCCAACAAAACGGCGCCATCCACAGTTCACCGGCCTCTCCCATCGGCCAGTCGCAGGTAAACACCTCAGTGTTTCACACCAGTCTTTGACAAAGAACTATATAATATTGGTATATATATATATCTATATCTATATCTATATGTACGTATATGTGTATATGTTTGATATATGTTATCTATATCTATATGTACGTATATGTTTATATGTTATATATGTTATCTATATCTATATGTACGTATATGTGTATATGTTATATATGTGTATATGTTATATATATATATATGTTATCTATATCTATATGTACGTATATGTTTATATGCTACATATGTTAACTATATCTATATGTACGTATATGTGTATATGTTTAATAAATGTTATCTATATCTA
>Ga0126342_10021785_pt1 | contig 10650 bp, 13 predicted proteins | sample Cyp1metagenome_FD_92528 | JGI IMG/M metagenome (GOLD analysis project Ga0126342, IMG submission 92528) | Coral microbial communities from Lord Howe Island, Old Settlement Bay, Australia - Cyphastrea 1 metagenome | ecosystem: Host-associated > Invertebrates > Cnidaria > Coral ...
AGTGGTAGTGGTAGTGGTAGTGGTAGTGGTAGTGGTAGTGGTAGTGGTAGTGGTAGTGGTAGTGGTAGTAGTAGTAGTAGTAGTTGTAGTTGTAGTTGTAGTTGTAGTTGTAGTAGTTGTAGTAGTTGTAGTAGTAGTAGTTGTTGTTGTTGCTGCTGTTGTTGTTGTTGCTGCTGCTGCTGAAACCGAAACCGAAACGGAAACCTGTATATAATCCTTGACGCGCCCCCCTTGCATCAGCCGGGGTCGGCGGACAAGTACAAGAAAGACCCAAAAGGCTGCAAAAGCCAAACTTTTTTCCCCTGGCGCGCTCCCCTTGCTTGGCCGGGGTCGGCGGACATAGAGTCTTGCCACAGACCTCACAACAAACTGCAACCTCCTGGGCAAGGAAGATATGTGTTGCATATTTTTGATCCTTATGTATCTGACGTAGATTTCGGAGACAATCATGCAAACCAGGTCTTTCCAATAACTGCTGCATCCCATCGAGCCTGTGTCAGCTCATGGTGGACCTTCTTGTAGCACTGTAGCAATGGCTGGACAATATCACGTAATTCAGCCTTCTTTGAGCCTAAATAATGTTTATTGAACTGGCCAAAAAATATGCAGAGAGTAAAAAGAAACACATTGTTCCTGTACCTTGTTCGCTCAAGCCCCGACGTTTGCTCATGGAATAAAGAAGGCAAACCAAATGAGGATAGATGTGCAAAACCCTTGAGGCCTGCACATGACGAATACAAGATTTGCATCATGTGAGTGCATATGTGTCTAGGGTCAACTCTTTAACTAATGCATCAAGCAGGAGTGTCTTCAATGGACGCTAAAACTGCAAAGAACATTTTGTGGGCTTATGTTGAGGTCCCACCAAAAGACCAACCAGCAAGTTGACATGACAGTGGCCAAGCATGCAAAATCTGTCAGAAATGGACCTATCGTTGAATTCCTCTGGCAGGAAGTGGCCTCGAACCTTGTCGGCTCGATGCCATTGCATCTCCTTGGCACATGAGATGGGAAATGTATAGACTATGGAGGTTAACAAATCAGAATTCAGAATCATTTGATATGCTAATAAGACCTGATTGGTAGGCGGATTGATTGTTACCAATATGAGCAGTCTATGCAGAACATGTTGAACAGGGCCGCAAGTACAGCATGCAACCATTGCCAACATATCCTTTGCTGCAACTCAATGTTTGGTCAAAAACAACCTGATGCGCATGATGCTCGGTAGACTCTGTATCATCAAGAAGCGTACCGGTTCCAGATGGGTCTAGATGGGTCCAGTTGGGTCCGATATGGCCCGAGGCCTGGTGTTGAAAAGGAGGCGCACGATGCTTACCGAGTAGGCCTAAATGCTCAAACTTCTGGAGATTTGCAAATGGCAGTGAGGTCGACACTTGGCAGAAGAGAGGAGAAAAGTATAGAAATGTGAAGTGATGTGTAATTTGTCTATGTAGTTGGTGCGTGAAGTCTTATACTTATGAAGGTGTTTTCCACCGGTGCTGGCTGCTGAGCTGAAGTTTTGTCGGCAACACTGTTGTGAAATGTGAAGGAAATCGCTTAAAGTAGCCAAGCGAGGAACTGATAGCTACTCTCAGAACTTTCTTGGCCTTGCCTCCTTCCTCTTGATTTGACTCATGTATTACATGTATCCTTGTGTCTTGTTGAAGGTGCGGCAGTTGTGTCTCAGTTGTGTCTCAGGAAATGTTCCAGAAGCATCGGTTTCAAGAGTTTGACTTGATTTCAAAGCTGCTTTCACGGTTGAACATGTTTAAGCACAAGCGTTGTTTACTGATAGATTGGAAAGCTGGAAATACACCATCAGATCAATGCAAAACCTTGTTTCGAGCCTTTGTGACAAGTACAACAATTAATTCCCAAGTTCGATGGCAACTGATTACCAAGAAGATGTGGAGCTGGTATCAGGTCGGTCGCAAGCAAAAAACGTCTCCATTCCCTGGCCCGATCCTATTTTTCTACAGCCCAGATTTCCCACTTGATGTTTGTTCCAGTTCGTTCCCATGCTCCCAATCGGAGCTTTGCATATTCAACGCCTCGAGGCTCATACGTAGAAAACTTGAAGATTCTGAGTTCTCAACGATTGACATCGACATTGCATTCTTGAAGTCATCTTTCAGGGTTTGGGCCTCACCAGAATCACTACTGTATTCTTTGCTGAGGATTAGATTGTGAAGTTTCGCAGACATGTCTAGCCTACAGCTTTGTGCAAGGTATGCCCAGGCTTTGCGTTTGGAGTCAGATCCATACGATCGTTGCTTGTCGTTCATGGCGTTTGACAGCATAGCATGGTTCGAACAATGAGACAACCGGTATATTTTTGTAGCTGTCCAAACATGTCCGAACAACTTTCACGTCTTTACGAAGTTGAAATGTCAAAGCAAAAACTGTTGGTTGACATGCACCATGAAGTTTCCTTCGAAAAACTTGTGAGTATTTATATTTGAGTTTGCCTCAGATTACGCTTTTCAAAGTACAATTTGGATCAATTTGGGTGAATGGCGTTTACAGTGGCTTGAAGCGGCTTGCAGTTTAGGGGGATCGGGCGTGGTGACGCGTTGTGTCTTAGCTTTGCGCCCTGACCCATGGACATCCCATGGGCGCCAAGCTGCCTTGCAAGGCGCAAGGCTTTGCAAGGCGCATCCAAAACACTACAAGACATGACGAATCATAACGAATCATGACAAATCATGACGCAAGACATGACGAACCAGCATATCTTTGTATCCAAAGAATTTCAAAGAATCCTGGAATATCTTTGAATTTCCTACAGCATGTTCTGGTGCAACTGAAGTGCTCGAACGCTAAGGCAGCTACATCCTCTATAATCTGGGCCTTTGCTTTGCAGAGAACGGAGAGTATTCCAAGGCTGCAAAGTACTATCTCATGGCAGTTGTACCTCGATGCGATTGCCAAAGAGAAACTGTTGAGAGTGTCACCTTTTCAGAACAAACACTTAGAAATGTCCGCTCACTTTTTAAGGAGTTGTTCTATACTTGTTCTTGTTCTCCTCCAAGATGTGGTTCTTGCAGAGTGTCTCAATGTCTGCATTGTTCCAGAGACTATGCAGACTGCTTGGGGCATCTTTTAATACCAAGGATCAGAATTACGAATTGTGCTCTGCTTGGAACAACTTAGGGGTCCTTTTCCACGTGCCTTATCCGCAGCAAATCATTTCTGGGAGGTATCTGGTATGACGGAAACTTACACTCCATTCATTGGACTTGTACTTCAATTTAGTTGATCAGAGCAGCGCCAGTTACAGATGTGGTTTCTGCAAGTAGCAGAACATGTGTTTGAGACAGCAGTGTGTGCGCGCGCCTCTGACTATTGACTATTTGTTCCCAAGCGACTGGAATATCTTTACTATACTGGTGTGTTTGCCTGAGGGCGCCAGAGGCTCTAGCCCGAACATGAAGTGTGAATAAGAATTATCGAAGGAAGTTTAGAAGTTAAACTTCGGACAATATGGACAGATGAAAAAACAGAGGTGCGAAGAGCCAGACGGGAGCAGAGTCAGAGGGGAGAAAAGTCAGAAGAGAAAAGATCAGAAGAAAGAAGATGCAGGTGTGCGAAAAGGTAGGAAAGTCGCGAAACACTGTGTTTTTTCAATGTTTTGTGGCTCCGGAGGGTCGAAAAGTAGGCTCGCTAAAGCGGCGGGTGCGGAGACATCTGGGGAGATGAGAAATGAAAAGTTGCACGCCGTTGTGGCGCGAAGCAGATTTTTAAGTGCAAAGGTACAAAACACCTGGGTCTCGGAGCACTTTTGGAAGTTGAGATGTCGAAAAAGTGCACGCCGTTGTGGCACGAAGCACGTTTCGACGTGAAAATGTACAAAGCACACCATTCTCGGACCACTTTTGGAAGTTGAGATGTCGAAAAAGTGCACGCCGTTGTGGCGCGAAGCACATTTCGAAGTGAAAATGCACAAAGCACCTCAATGTCGGACCACTTTTGGAAGTTGAGATGTCGAAAAAGTGCGCGCCGTTGTGGCACGAAGCACATTTCGAAGTCAAAATGTTAAAACCACCAGGGGTTCGGACCACTTTTCGAGGTTCAGATGTCGAAAAAGTGCACGCCGTTGTGGCGTGAAGCACATTTCGAAGTCAACATGTTAAAGACACCAGGGGTTCGGACCACTTTTGGAGGTTCAGATGTCGCTTCGCCTGGCAGGCGCAGGGGATTGTGCACCTTGTCAAAAGTGAGCAAAACGTGAGGGTTTTGTGGCATTTTCAACTACAACCACGACTACACCACACTACACTCCAAACACTCAATTACACCCAATTACACTCAATTACACTACACTACACTACATTACACTACACTACACTACACTACATTACACAACACTACACTACCTTCCACTACACTACCTTACACTACACTACATTACACTACACTACACTCCGCTACACTGCGCTACATTACACAACACGACACTACCTTCCACTACACTACACTACATTACACTACACTCCACAACACTACAGCTACAACTACACAACTACACTCCACTACACTCCACTGCACTCCACTACACCCCACTACACTAAATTACACTCCACTACTCTAAATTACACTACACTACACTACATTACACTACACTACACTCCGCTACACTGCGCTACATTACACAACACGACCCTACCTTCCACTACACTACACTAAATTACACTACACTCCACTACACTCCACTACACTAAATTACACTACACATTACATTACACTACACTACACAACATTACACTACACTACACTACACTGCGTTACACTACACTACATTACACTGAATGACACTGCACCACAGATAGACAGGTAGACAGATAGATAGATAGACAGATAGACAGGTAGACAGCTAGACAGATAGACAGATGAAAGAAAGAGAGAGAGAGAGAGAGATAGAGAGATAGAGAGAGAGACATAGAGAGAGAGAGAGATAGATTGATAGATAGATAGATAGATAGGTAGATAGATAGAAAGATAGATAGATAGGGAGTTAGATAGACAGACAGACAGATAGATAGGTAGACAGATAGATCAGTAGGTAGGTAGGTAGATAATCAGAGAAAGATAGAGAAACAGAGAGAAAAAGAGAGAAAGAGAAAAAAGAGAGATAGAGAGAGAGATCAAGCACCTTTCAGTCCATCAGTGGCTTCGCCCTGCCATCCCAGAGTCACAACAACCAACCTCTCCTATAGGTTTCCTATTTTTGAAACTTCCGCCACCGCCTTGTGCGGTACTACTGGTATAATTGTTGAACTTGGTGACAGTTGGTAGTGGTGATGAGGGTGCCAAAGTGTGTATGGGAAGCAGTAAAGGGGTGTGGGAGTGTGAGAGTGGCAGGCAGTGTGCTGTGAGCTATCCTGTAAGGCAAAATGCATGCAGACAGAGCTTTTGTTCAGGACATATCATAGACTTGTGGGGCAAATTGCGCTCCATCGCGGGTGCCTATCCGAGATCCTAAAACATTCTTACTATACATTCCCATACCGTATCCCGAGCCTACTAGATAGCATGATACGGTTTGATACGTCTTACCAAAGCACAAGGCCGCAGGGCCGCATGGGCGAGACCGAGGCACAGGGGATGAAGGCTGAACGGGATTTCCGATCTGAGCGAGCCGATGCGCTCTTCGCAAAAGCCGCTGAGTCACTTTGCTCGACTCGACTGGCGTTGGCGCAAATCTTGTCATATCTTGTCATGGTTTTCCTACAGAGTTTTGCATGTACATGCTTGTATAGTTGTACAGGCTTGGACTGAATCCAAAGTCTTCCACTTTTGGTTTGTCTCCACCTCAGGTATTGGAACCGGGCAGCGAGCTGTTCCCCAGGCACATATCAAGATGCTGAACGCTGGCTTCTTCAGACAGGACGTGCGAGCGGCGATTGGACTCTTGGAAAGCCTGTGATGTGTCCTCCAAACAAGGGTCCAATTCGCGTTCTTTGTGTTCGCATTGTTCTTCGTGTTCTTAAATCTGTGTGCAAAGATTCTTGCTACTTGCCATATCTTCCAGTTGCATGTTTCACAAGAAGAAATGCCGAACCGTTTCACAAACAAGAATCCTCACCTTCAATCGCACTACTGCATGCTGATGAGGCAAAGTGACATGCTGTCTGCTGCTGGATTCAGATGAGCCTGCTTACGAGCTGTGTTTCAAAGCATCCTAGTCCCACCAGAGACCAAAGCAGTTTCGTGCACGTGAGTTTTGTTCCAGCCATCCATCACCTCTGCTTTTGGATCTGAATGATATGCCATTTGTTCGGCGCATGTGTTCATTTCCATCAAAACTTCTTTGGTTGAGTGGGTGGCCAAAATGTCTTCCGGGTGGAGTTTTCCTCGAGATAAGAAAGGAACCATAAGAGTGACTTTTCCTTTCATAGAGATATCGGAAAAAATTACATACTTCACCTCGCAAGGGTAGGATGAGAGGCAGAAACTTCTGCATTCCCCAGTAGAATTTTCCGGACATGGCGTCCGAGACCACCAGCACAGAGGCATAAAAAAGTAACCGGATGCTTTCCACTCTAGTTCCGGTGAGGCCAAGGCCTCGGGATCTGTCCCTTTCATTTTGAGACCATCTGTTTAGCATTCAACATCGCATTCTAGAATGTTCAAGATCAGACAGACAGCGGGTGCCATTCCTAGAAGCTTCGTGTTTGTCGAGCACCGGTTTGAAGCTTCAGCCCACGCCTACTGCTTGAGGCGAGTGAATGACACAGCGGTCATTGTGCGGCGTCAGGCGACAAAGATTCTCAGTGCTTTTGTGCCTTGGCAGATTAAGGGGAAGATATGGAACAATAGACAAAGGTCCACAGGTTGGGAGGTATGCTTCGGCATTGCGCAGAAGCTTCTACCAAGTGAGCAATAAACACTTTATATATATATATCTCTCTCTCTCTCTTTTAAATATATTGAAATTGACTGAGACAAACTTGCAAAAGGACCGGGTTGAATTGTGCGATGTTGTTCCTTATCATTGATGGACCTGGCTCAGCATCGTTCAAGCAGTTTCAGTGCTCGGATCAAAAAGTTGGGCCCAAAGGTACTGAACCACCCGGACCATCCTGATGTGATACCGGTTACCTTGGACCTACTTCGGCGCTCCACAGACTCTGAAGCGCTGTTTGGGACCTCGGAAGAGCTTCAGCTCGGGGTATTTTTGGGGCTGGTGTTCTGGAACCGTGGAAGCACAGGACCTGAAGTTCGAACAGCACAGGAAGAATGAATTCTCTACAATATCTGAATCTTGTAAAGCTACAGATTGAGAATGGCCATCTATCGACAGCTTTAGGCTGCTTTAATGCAAAGGCTGGGTTCACCATACAAGGAAGCGGTGACATTGCATGAGTCCAATTTTCTTCCTTTGGGCAAAGCATGGCGGTGTAGCAGTAGCTTCCAAAGATATATATGTATATATATATATATAAATGATGATAAAGATGCATTCCAAATTCTCTGGACCGACAAAACCTTGGCAGAGTTTCCCTCGCTGACAAGGTCCAAAGATCATACGTGAATCCTACAAACACCACAGGCTTCACAGAGACCCCAGACTTCTTTAATTTAGAACATTGTCTAAGCGACACAAAGCCTCAGGCGGAACTTGGTGATGGGCACATTTGAGTTGCTTTGGTTCATGGACGATGAACCCACACCAGAGGCCACTCCGCCTTGTTGGAATACAACTACATTTCAAGCTGGCTCAGCCGGCTCAGCAAAGTTATGGTCAAAGACCGTCGAGCTGGTCCCAGGCAAGAATACAACTCCAAGACAGAGCAGATATATATATATACAGGATATATATATATATATATATATATACGTGAATCGCAGAATCGCACAGACAATAGGAACATCATGAACATGTTTGATATTTCATTGATATTCCAAACGAATTCGTTCCTTATCGCTGATTCCTGCAAGGCCCCCCAAATTCTGTAGACATTGAGTTTCTTGGCTGCTTGCGGGCAAAATCTGGAAGTCAAACCATTTTTGCTTTGGCATCTGGGTTTATAGATTCTAGAATCAGAAGAATTCTTTCAAACACAGAAACCGTGTGTTTTCCTTAGTGCCCCACGCGTTTCAGCTGTGATTTTGTTTTTGCAAGGCTGCCAAGCAGCTGTCTCGAGTGGTAGATGCCTCCAGAAGTATGGCAGTAAAAAGCTCAATACAGGAAACAGACGCAGTGCAGGGTGTGCTGTGACTCTTTTTGAGGCACTGTGTTACGGCTCGCCATCTCTCCCTTTGTTTTTCTACTGTCACTCAGTCTTACTCCATCTCACAACGAACTCCAACAGTAGCGAGTATGAAATTTTGCAGGCAGAGATCTTCTCGGGAAAAAAATGTCCAAAGTTCCTATGGGGATGCATCTACGACTTGAATCACCACAAAGCCCGTCTTTCTCAGGATTTTAGAGTTGAGAAACAAATCACATGTAACTTACATAATCGTAGAGCAACTCTTCGAAGTAGTTGCTTCAGCTCCCACCAAGTAAAGGCGTGAGATTCAAACTTTCTTGGTGAAGCGCCAGCTCTGGGTTTTTCCCTTTTGGTTGTATCTTAAGGGTAGACACACGCGTACAATGGATTCAGTGCAAAGATGTGCAAAGGTTTGTCATGTATCCAAGCAAGCAAATGAAGGAATCAAGGAAAGGAAAGAAGGAAGAAAGAAACCAAATCCAAGTGAATTCATGCATGTAGATACTACATAGTACTTGTTGCACAATGCATGCATAGTGGTTACGTAGTGAATTGTGTGCGTAGTCCATGCTTGATTGCATCAAGTTCCCCACACAACTGGTCAAATACATGCAGAGTGAAGATGAGTCCTTCTGAGGCTGCTGTGGGCGACATCCTTCTCGAACTCTTGCGGCGCTTCAGAAAGACGATCGGCGTGACACTCAAGCTGGGGGCAACATGGGGTCAACAAGTTGATCTTAGTCGATCTTGGGTAAAGCTCCGTTCCTTCACAAGATACAGTTTAAGTTTAAGGTGGGTTTTGAACGCAGCAAGTGGACCCATATAAACTTTGTCAGCCGCTCATCCATAGATTCCTGCACAGAATGCAGTCAGTATGAATATGGTCTTCAGCAGCTGGAGGAAGATGGAAACAACCTGAAGCAAGCAAGGTCAAAAAAACACTCACGCAAAGTGTGTCAACTGTAGAGACCCAGCAAAAATACACCCAGCAGAGCAGTGGCGAAACTTTGCCGGTGAATGCCAGGTGCACTTAGCCCTTTAAAAGGCTTGAGCAGAGCAGCTATGCATTAGTTTCCGTGAGGCTCGAGGAAGAACTCCAAAGGCTATGAATTTGCTATTCGTCGCTGGACAACGCTGATTCTCAATGAATTTGTGCAGCTGAAGTCTGGCTCCAAGCCGTGGGAAATGAATTTGGGTATTTTGGGTGACTGGCTGGTGTCTTTCATATTCTTTCATGACTGAGTCTCGTTTGCGTATCCATACATGCACTGCATTGGATTCCATCGCATCACATGGCATAGCGTTGCATTGCAAAGGATAGCAACAACGCATACTAGTAGCATAGCATAGCGAAACATGACACACCATGACACAATTTACCGCACATTACAGTACATTGCATTACATTACCGCACGTTGCGCTACCTTACCGTACGTTTCATTACATTACGCTTCATTGGGTTGCAGGACATACCACACCATACAACAACATACAACAACATACAATAACATACAATAACAGACAATAACATGCAATAACATACAATAACATACAATAACATACAACAAGATACATTGACATAGAACGACATACAATAACATACAATACAATAACAACATACCATTGCAATCCATTGCATACCAAAATATACGGCGACATAACACAAAATATTCTTAAAACAGCATGACATAACATAGCATAACATATCGTAGAGCTTCGCACACCGGCGATGCCATAAGGGCTATGTATAGTAGTGTGAGGGTTGGTGTTGTTCATGTGCTCTGCGCGTGCGCGCAGGTGCAGAGCACAGTGTGATGTTCTTGTCATACTGCAGCTTGTAACCATCTTACCACACATGTTTTTGTGGCATTTTTATGCGTGTTCTTCTTCTTCTTGTTGTTCTTGTTGTTCTTGCTGTTCTTGTTGTTCTTGCTGTTCTTGTTGTCCTTGTTCTTGTTCTTGTTCTTGTTCTTGTTGTTGTTCTTCTTGTTGTTGCTGTTGTTGTTGTTGTTGCTGTTCTTGTTGCTGTTCTTGTTGCTGTTCTTGTTCTTGTTGTTGTTGTCGTTGTCATTGTCGTTGTCGTTGTCGTTGTTGTTGTTGTTGTTGTTTGCTGTTTGCTGTTTGGTGTTTGTTGTTTGTTGTTTGTTGTTTGTTGTTTGTTGTTGGTTGTTGGTTGTTGGTTGTTGGTGGTTGGTCGTTGGTCGTTGGTCGTTGGTCGTTGGTCGTTGGTTGTTGGTTGTTTGTTGTTGTTGTTGTTGGATGGTTGGTTGGTTGGTTGGTTGGTTGGTTGGTTGGTTGGTTGGTTGGTTGGTTGGTTGGTTCGTTGGTTGGTTGGTTGGTTGGTTGGTTGGTTGGTAAGACTTCCGGGATGTGGCAAAAGCTGCCAGACCCAATATTATTTTTTAGTGTTTTTCTAGTGGTTTTGGAGCG
>Ga0126342_10021786_pt1:0-7500 | contig 10649 bp, 14 predicted proteins | sample Cyp1metagenome_FD_92528 | JGI IMG/M metagenome (GOLD analysis project Ga0126342, IMG submission 92528) | Coral microbial communities from Lord Howe Island, Old Settlement Bay, Australia - Cyphastrea 1 metagenome | ecosystem: Host-associated > Invertebrates > Cnidaria > Coral ...
ATGGTCGTGGTTGAGGTCCGGCAGGGAGCAGGAGGAGAGGAGACGAGGAGAGGAGACGAGGAGAGGAGAGGAGAAGAGAGGAGAGGAGGAGGAGAAGGAGGACGAGGAGGAGAGGAGGAGGAGGAGGAGGACGAGGCAGGAGGAAGCAACTGACATAAAATCTAACAACCCTCACCTGGCAGGTGGGGAAAAACATATTATATATATACACACATTGAAGAATATGTTTTTTAAATATACGCAGCGGTCTGGTGAAGAAACGCTGCTACTGGGTCATACTGCGATTCCACGGGGGTGCTGGCTTTTGTTCCCCTTCAGCTGCTTTTCGTTTGCCCACGTTTGCCTTTTGGAACGACAAAGAAAGCCTTTCAAATCTGATGCGTACAAAGACAGAAAGAGCTGAAAGCAGTGCCTGTATGTGCGTGACTTGGGCCATCAGACAAAACGATCCAGCTTAGATCAGGCATTTTGACCCTGAAATACCCTGAATATATCATGCCGTCACACAGGAGCCCTTTCGAATCTGACGCGTGCAAAGATAAAGGCAGGAAAAAACTGTCCAGCTCAGGCTTGGACGAGACGCTTTGACCATATTATATCACGTCATGTCATGCAAGAGGCCTGTAGAGAAGTCGACCACATCGCAATCCATCACACCACAGAGATACACACGCAGCCTTGCTACTACACAATGTCCATCAAAACTTGGCATGTGACGGACATTCCCATCTGTAAACTCGACCTCTTCTACTCCGACCCAGCACATGTCTGTACTGGTCTGGCCGTGCCCTATTTCTTGCCTTTTGCAGCACTCATAAACATGTAGAAACATATCAGTTACCAGTATACTTAGAAATCTCTTTCAGATCAGATGTACACAAAGACGAACTGAGCTCAAAGCATTAGCTTACGTAGATCGGACACTTTGATCGGGTGGGATGACATGCATTGCAATGTCACACAGGAGGCCTTAGTGCCTTGCCCTTTTCCACCCGCAAACATCTACTTGTACTCTAGGCTAGACCAAGTACTCTGAGAAACGTCATTGGAGACCATTTGCCTTTTGTCACCCATACAGTAAGATATCATATCATATTTATCTAAACCTAAACCTTAAGGGAGGACTTACACAGTCCCAGGTCCGAGCAGAAACCTCTCTCAAATACGAGGCATACAAGAACAAAGTCAACTGAAAGCATTGCAAAGGCCATGTCACACAATAGGCTCTAGAGACGGACCAGGGGGGAATCGATATTCCACTTTCAGCCAGTTGCGTCATGGTACATTACATGCAAAAACGACCAAAATGGACACCCAAATCACTACCAGTTTGCAGCATTTTGGCGATTCCCGTCAGCCACTACCACCCAGACCCCCTAATCTTACTTCGTTCGCATGGGACAACTTTAGCATAGCCTGCCGGCTGGTTTTCGTAACTTGGGATTCCCATTCCAACACAAACAATTGCGATTTGGCCGATTTGGTTTATCTAGTCTTGGTCCCACCATGGTTCGAACATGGAGCTGCACCGGCAAGATGTTCTCTCCAACACATTGTCGCAATAGCTGTGCTGTCATGTCTGGCAAGTCCGGTTTCACAGAAACGATCCTTTTGCGTGTCAAACACAACGCTTAAAGGTGTCAACGAGGTGAAACTTCAAGGCTCTACACAACTCTATTTCAGTGAGCAAAAGCCTGGGCAAATGTCTGTGAGCACAACTTCATTTCAGTGAGGAGCAGAATTTCATTGAAGTTGTTCATACTCAGAATAGACAACCCAACCTCAACATCCATATTGTGTTTCAAAAAAAATATTGCGGTACAATCATATACTACTGTTGATATTCTTTACATAAACTACGTATATCACACATTACTGTACTGTTTACTATTGCTCCAACAGCGCCTTAACGACGTCTCTTAGGATGCGCTGCATTTTTCCTGTCAAAACAATTTTGATTTGCTGAATTGCTCCACAGTACGAGATGCTCATAAACCATCATAAACAACAATCCGAAAAGACATAGGTTGGCGTCCTCAGCGTCTTGATGTGGCCCCGCATAGAGGCCAGTTTCTGCTTGGCGGTTCGTGCCTTTTTTTCTTTCACTGCTTTGCCTGGAAAGAGTAGTCGAAATTAGTGAAATACAAAAAGTGTGCAAGAGCAGACCAGAAGACCATTGTAAGGTTGGAAATATTTGGAAACCCTACATCAAACGTTGAACAAAGTGGGCTGCGATTTCTTCCCAAAATGAAAAGCTTGGCTCAATACTCCGCAAGGTCATCAGCAAAGGCTTGTTTCGGGCATTCTCCTTGTTGGTCCTGCCACCTGAGTTCATGTGGCACTGTTTGTGAATGCTCATGCATTGCAAAAATCAAATCCAGTAGGAGAGACCTCATGGATCTTTTGTATCGACAAGGCTGTTCAATGTCATACAAACTCCAGCCATTTCTTCAAAATTTGCATGAGGCATCCGAGTTCCCCACCCTTGCGATTTTTTGCACGTTCGATGATCTTCTCCTTGAAATCTGTCCGCCCCGCCTTCACCTCGGAACTCAATCCCTGGGCAAGGGAGCGTGGGATTGAGGCCAAACATATTTCCCCAAACTTGAGAAACTAACCAAGGTACCGTGTATGGTATCATCATGTATCATCTATCTACAAATAATACGAGCAAATCAGACTCCAAGTACAGTATGTTGTTTATGTTGTTTGCTATAACTGCGATGTCACACCAAATATGTCATAGATTGTCATAGTAGCAGGGGCACAAGCTAAAAAAATGTTGCATGACGCATATTGATCGATGTTTGTAAAGCCAGCTATGAAGTTTTTGGAGAAAAAAGTCAGAAGAATGGTGATTGGAATCCAGGGAACCTATTTCTGCATCGTTGTGTCTACAAAGATGGCCGCGCGCCTTCCGAACTTGTAGCGTCAGGCTCAGAAGTGAAACTTAGCGGATCTTAGGTGTATGGTGTAGGTCAAATCTTGGAGGTCAATGTCCAGGCGAAGAGAAAGAGAATATTGGTAGCTTGGTGCTCACTTCGTTCACCCTAAGACCTGCCTGGTGCTTGAAAACTACAAATATTCCATTGAAAGCAAACAGATGTCGTCTGCCCACCACTTGCCATTTAAAAACTTCCAGCAACTTTCAGCCTCAACGACCTCAACAGTTCAGCCGAACTGTGCTAAAAGCTTAGTGGCTTAGTTTGTTGTTTTGGACAATCCTGGGACCAGGCTCTGAAATCTGCAGGAAGTGCGGGCAAGGTAGCTATCTACGCCAAAGGATGGTTTGAAGACTCATTGGCAAAAAGAAGGTGAGACACTACAGTGCACCGTACAGCACACTGCACAGAGAATCTCCAAGAGTTATGCTGACCAAATTCTTGGTCATTTCGGATCCACAGATCCGCATCTCCTGGGCAGATTTTTTTTTGAATTTGCCAAGCCAAAGTTCGGCTCAGCACAGCTGTGGCACTCACGCCCTTTTGCACAGCGGCACAGCTGTTCTGCTCATATTTTTTCCAGAGTGTGTTCTGTGCTGCTTTTCACTGGCAACGGCCGCCTTTGAGTAGCTCGAACCTCACAGGCAGCCATCAGGAAAGACTTGTTCTCGAAAATTTCAAGTATGACATGAAGAGCTAAAAATGGCAAGGCCCACCACAAAAGGTTTCTTGTGTATGCTGTATATAACATCGATATTAATAAAAGCAGCCCAGGAACATGGCAATTTGGACACGTCATTTCTTCTTTGGAATCTGATTCCCAATGTGTTGCCATCCTTAGCTGAGCCGTTCAAATCAACAAGGCATCCTGTGAGGCCCGTTGCAGTGGATCAAAATGTGGCCCCGCATGCTCCAGACAACATCACCAAATATTTGTGGGGGACAATATACACTAATATGGTACCATAATTTCTACCGTTCATCACCATTTATATATGTCATTCGTCAACATTAATCATCATTAATCATCATTCATCATCATTCATCATCATTCATACCAATCATCATGACTTACCGTCTTGTAATCAAACGTGGCAATTGTAAATCCCCCATTTATAGATGCTGCCTTTCCAATTTATACCTCCATTTATATGTGGATTTTCCATCGTTACCCCGTTTGGGGGTGGAGATGAACAAGGTCTCCAGGGCAGTTCTTCCTGCTGGCAGGCCTCTCAACCACAACGTCTGGCCATGCCTCTGTGTTGTCGACGCTGCTAGCCTTCACCACCTGGCTATGGATGAAAACCTTGGGGGCCCCTGGTGAACACCAAAATAACTGGGATTTATAGTGGATTCATCCCGAAGAAATATAAAGATTATCTATATATATATATAATTGTGTATCTATATATATATCAAAATCTGATATTTCATAGGTTTTCACTCATCCCCTTGATCAACCCATTTGCGGCATCAAAAGTGTTGACGGTGTGGAGGACCTGGAGAATAAATCTTCAGAAATGGAAGCTGAGCCCCGGACGCCGGGAAACCAGCCGAGCTTCACACCACGGTACACCTCCTGACAGGAGCATAGGATCAAAGAATTGGTTTTGCTCGGTTGAATGATGCTGCTATACTTGCTGTGATGCTGAACGGTGATACCGAATTCCAAGTGAATACAAATGTGAATATTCTGTTTAGGTAGACTAACCTGCAACCAAGGTGCCACATCTGAACCATCTGGAAATCTGGGCCGTATGCGTTCCTTGGAGCTGCAAGTTTCAAAGTCAGAAGCATACCAGTAAACCTGAGAAGGGGGAAACAAAAGCCAGCATCCCATCTACCCCTATTTTCCCCCAACCATTTTTCACCCACAGACTTCTCACCCATATACTTTTCACCCACAGACGGATCAACCATATACTTCTCACCCACAGGCTTTTCCCCCATATACTTTCCCCCCACAGGCTTTTCACCCACAGACTTTTCACCCACTGACTTTTCACCCATATACTTTTCACCCACAGACGGATCAACCATATACTTCTCACCCACAGACTGTTCCCCATATACTTTTCCCCCACAGGCTTTTCACCCACATACTTTTCACCCACAGACTTTTCACCCATATACTTTTCACCCAGAGACTCTTCACCTAGAGACTCTTCTTGCACAGACTTTTCACCCAGAGATTTTTCACCCACAGACTTTTCACCCATGTACTTTTCACCCAGAGACTCTTCACCCAGAGACTCTTTTTCCACAGACTTTTCACCCACAGACTTTTCACCCATACACTTCTCACCCATATACTTTTCACCCACAGACGGATCAACCATATACTTCTCACACAGAGACTTTTCCCCCATACACTTTTCGCCCACGACTTTTCACCCACAGACTTTGCACCTCAGACTCTTCACCATGCCTGTCTCACCCACATACTTTTCACCGACCGACTTTTCACCCACAGACTTTTCACCCAGGGACTTTTCACCCACTGTCTTTCACCCATATACTTCTCACCCATATACTTTTCACCCGCAGACTGTTCAACCATATACTTTTCACCCGCAGACTCTTCACCCAGAGACTCTTCACCAATATACTGTTTGCCCTCAATTTTTTCCCCATATACTTTTCACCCACCGTCTTTCACCCATTTATTTCTCACCCATATACTTTTCACCCGCAGACTGTTCAACCATATACTTTTCACCCACAGATTTTCACCCATACGCTCGAACTTATCACCCGCACACTTTTCACCCACAAACTTGTTAGCCACAGACTTTTCACGTATGTACTTTTCACCCACAAACTTTCACCAATACATTTTTCGCCCACATGTTTTTCACCCACACTCTTTTCACCCACAGACTTCGCACCCTCAGACTTTTCACCCATACCCGTTTCACCTGTATACTTTTGACCCACGAACTTTTCACCCACACACTTTTCACCCACAGACTTTTCACCCAGAGACTCTTCACCAATATAGTTTACCTTCGATTTTTCCCCCATACACTTTTCACCCACAGTCTTTCACCCATATACTTCTCGCCCATATACTTTTCACCCACAGAATGTTCAATCATATAAATATACCTTTCACCCGCAGACTTTTCACCCAGAGACTCTTCACCAATATATTTTTGTTTACCCTCAGGATCCCTCAGGCTTTTCCCCCATATACTTTTCTTCGTCCATATACTTTTCACCCATAAACTTTTTGCCCAGAAACTTTTCACCCATTATTTTTCACCCATAGACTTTTCACCCACAAACTTTTCACCCGCAGACTTTTCACCCGCAGACTTTCACCCATACACTTTTCGCCCGCAGAGTTTTCACCCACAAACTTTGCACCCTCAGACTTTTCACCCATATATTTTTCACCCATAGACTTTTCACCCACAGACTTTTCACCCGCAGACTTTTCACCCGCAGACTTTCACCCATACACTTTTCGCCCACAGAGTTTTCACCCACAAACTTTGCACCCTCAGACTTTTCATCCATACCCGTTTCACCCATATACTTTTGACCCACGGGTTTTTCACCCGCGCACTTTTCACCCACACACTTTTCGCCCAGAGACTTTCACCCACAGACTTTTTAACGCACAGCTTTGTCACACTTTTCACCCACAGACTTTTCACCCATACACGTTTCACCTATGCTTTTCACCCACAGACTCCTCTCCCAGAGACTCTGCTTCCACAGACTTTTCACCCACAGACGTTTCACCCGCAAACTTTTCGCCCTCAGACTTTCAAGGATCCTTACGCTCATATTTTCATATTTTCATCACCCCTTTCCAAAGTTTCCTAATTGCACATCCTATACCGACAGAAGTTTCTTCTCCATAGCGGCTGTGCCTCCATTCACGGAACCTTGTCTCTGCCCTCCTCACCTCATATTTTCGTCACCCCTTTCCAAAGCTTCCTAATTTCACAAAAATTGCTAATCAATTTTTCCATGGTTTTACTCGATTTTTCCATGGTTTTACGCGACTTTTCCATGGTTTTACCCGACTTTTCGATGGTTTTTCCCTTCGATTCCAGTCTCCCCACATGCACCTCTGAGGACGGACCAGGGAGGAATCGATACCCCACCGTCACCCAATTCCCACCTGGCACATAGCCCTCAAAAAGTTCCAATTGGCACGCCTCCCACTCCACCTAATTCGTGATTTTGTAACCTCCTGGCGCGCTCTACCCCCAGACCCCCCCTATAACTCACTTTGTTCGCAAAAGGAACTTCGCCTAGACTAGCGGCTGGCTTTCGTGACAAAAATGAAACTGTTTCAAAATCACTGCGAGCAAAGTGTGAGTTGCTACTGTAGTCAGGCCGTTGAAATTTCTGCGCAGAATTTCTCAGCGAAGCATCTGGTGGCACCTTTGTAGTGTTCCCATCGATCAATGGATGGGTCTCAAGCAGTTCAACTTCATAGCCTGCCAATTTGATCTCCGACGGCCAAACAGTGAAACCAGTCAAATGCAATACATTATGTATGGTGTGATGCAATCAATATAATTATGACGCAACCTGGTCA
>Ga0126342_10021787_pt1 | contig 10648 bp, 4 predicted proteins | sample Cyp1metagenome_FD_92528 | JGI IMG/M metagenome (GOLD analysis project Ga0126342, IMG submission 92528) | Coral microbial communities from Lord Howe Island, Old Settlement Bay, Australia - Cyphastrea 1 metagenome | ecosystem: Host-associated > Invertebrates > Cnidaria > Coral ...
TCCCTCTTTCCTCTTTCCTCTTTCCTCTTTCCTCTTTCCTCTTTCCTCTTTCCTCTTTCCTCTTTCCTCTTTCCTCTTTCCTCTTTCCTCTTTCCTCTTTCCTCTTTCCTCTTTCCTCTTTCTGCTTCCTCCCTTTACTCTTTCTGCTTCCTCCCTTCCGCGCCGTATTTTGTGCCGCCCCCCCCCATAGGTAAAAACAATCATCATAGGAGAAGCGTTGTGTCTTACAAGGAAGGTTATCATTCATGTTTTGGGCTATAAGTTTAAACTTACCTGGCTAGTGCTCAGCGGAGATCCAGCAGCTCGCTCTCGTAAAAGTTGAGTAGTACACTAAACTCTCAGCTTCTTCTTTCCCTCTCCCTTTGCCTTTGCCTTTGCCTTTCCCTTCGCCTTTGCCTTTCCCTTTTCCTTTCCCTTTTCCTTTCCCTCTCGCTTTCGCCTCTGCCCTTTCCTTTTCCTTTCCCTTTCCCTGCTACTACTTCTACTGCTGCTAGTGTTACTGCTACTAGTACTAGTAGTACTAGTAGTACTAGTAGTACTAGTAGTAGTAGTAGTAGTAGTACTAGTAGTATTAGTAGTACTAGTAGTACTAGTAGTACTAGTAGTACTAGTAGTGCTGCTAGTACTGCTACTACTACTAGTACTAGTAGTACTACTAGTACTGCTACTACTACTTGTACTGCTACTACTACCACTACCACTACTACTAGAACTACTACTACCACTACTACTACTACTACTCCTCCTGCTGCTGCTACTGCTGCTGCTACTGCTACTGCTACTGCCACTGCCACTGCCACTGCCACTGCCACTGCCACTACTACTACTACTACTGCTGCTGCTGCTGCTGCTACTGCTACTGCTACTGCTACTGCTACTGCTACTGCTACTGCTACTGCTACTACTACTACTACTACTACTACTAGTACCACCACGACCACTTCCACTTCCACTTCCACTACCACTACCACTACCACTACCACTACCACTACCACTACCACTACCACTGCTGCTGCTGCTGCTACTGCTACTACTACTACTACTACTACTACTATCACTACTACCCTTTACGTGTTCTGACAGCCTGTCCCATGCAGTCCATGTAGCTTTTGGCCTTGCAGGAGGGGCTCCGCGCTCGAATTCCATACATTTGGTAGCAACCCCAGCAGTGCAACGTGTACGAAAGAGGCTTGCGTAAAACCAGACTTGGGAGCTGGGACTGAGGCAGTTGGATTCGGCCTTGGCATGGTTTGTGCTGCTGCAGCATGGGCCATGTGCACATGCTTGAGGCAGGATGAGCAGATGGAGGGTGCTTTGTGGCTTGATGAAGGGTTTCAGATGTTAAGGTTGGGCTCCAGTGTGAACCACCGATGCCCAGCAGCTTTCCCTAGTAAACAAATGCAAACATAGACCATTTTCAGGTTTTGCATTTGCTGCAGCCAGCTCCATACCATCCCTGCCCACTGGCATCATCCATTAGGCCAGCCAGCCCAGCGAGCTCAAAGCCCGCGGCCGAGAAAGAGGTGAAAGGCGACTGACACCGAAATCAGCGCGTAGAAAAGGTTCCGGCTCAGGGCTTGGATTAGCAACCTGATGGTGCCTCAAAAATCGTGACTTTGCAAATTGGTTTTAGTACCTCAATTTGGAACCTTGCTCCCTTGTCATGCTGGAAACCGAAACCAATATATCATGCTTTGAAGATCCCAAAGGAAAACTTCACAGTCAGTCACCCACCCCAGGACCAAACCGATGTGAGTTCCTGTAAGAACACCAAGGAACCCCGACCACTAGTTCGATGCTTTTCCTAGAACATATGATTGGTGGGTTCGAGCCTGTACCGATTTGGGAATGGAGTCGGCACACCTGGCTTGGAAAACTTTCATCCTCAGCATCCTCCAGCATCCTGCAGTCCTTTTCTAAGTGGCTGGTGATAAATGCAGGGCTATATGACATAGGAAAGCATCCATTGAACAACGCCATTTGTTTGTCCTAAGTTGAGACATCATCATTTGGGACATCACCTCCCCAGTTTTTTGCATATTTTTGCAGTTTTACCTCCTGACAAATAAACATCCAACATTTTCCCATGTGATGTCCCATTTTTTCTCCACATTTGAGGCCATCGACGTCCCAATTTCTATCTCTCACCTAGGTGCTACTGGCTCAGAGATATAGCAGATGCAGGACCGCGACGTTTGTCGCAGCTCCAAAATGGCGGTAGATTTAATGGGAATTCCATGGGGATTTCTATATTTTCAATGGGGATATTCTATGGGATATACAACCAACTACAACATGATGACAAGAATGGGATAAGAAACATATCATTGTTATACACCAGCTTTGAGGAAAGAACATTGTCAATCGCCTACTTCTTTTGGATCTCTCTCTCTCTCTCTATACTGTATATATATATATAATTATATATATATATATATACACTGTATAATGAACCATGCCGAGATTTGGACGTTCTCAACACTTCTGGGCGCACCAACTTTTGAGAGTAGGGGCTCGTGGAACATGACGAAAACAATGATGATGACAACATATGACGACGATGGTGAGGAGGAGAAGAGGGAACAAGAATAATCAGAAGCAGAAGAACAAGGAGCGGAAGACAAAGGCAAAGTAGAAGAGAATCATGAGGATGGTGACACTGATGACAATTTGAGGATGATGCTTGCAAGGGTCACTACGGTTGTGTCCAACATTTTGTGCCAGGACTGCCACCGAAGCGTTCCTGCAACGAAGTGTGCCAGGCCAAGGGCGACGCCCGTGGGATTTTTCAATTCGAAATTTTGAGGCAACCCCAGATTCATTGCTGTCTTTGACTGAAATGGGGGTTTCTTTAAATGGGGGATCCCCCAAAAATATGGGTTTCAATATTAAAATGAAACGGTCAATTTTTGGATGAGTTGAGGTGCTCTCATTTTAGGAAATCAACTCCCGCGGCCACGACCCGAAACCGTGGGAGGTTCCTCCCGTCGCTGGGACAAGGCGATGGGAGACGTACGGTAGGTTTGAAAACCTGTGATCAACTATATGGTGATTAACTATATGGTGATCATTTAAATATGATGATTTGGTATTATATCAAACTATATTATTTAATATCATAATATGGTGATCAACTATAAGGAACATTTCATTGCAGTGTATTAGCCATGTTGTCAGCCCTACAGAGACATACACTCACTTGTCTGCCCCCCAGCCTCCAAGCGATCCTCTGGTCCCAGAATCCGCTAATCAGAAATTGAATGGTGCCAACCCCCTTAAGTTTCCAGTAGATTTTCCCTGGGAACTTCCACCTGTGTTTCTGCGAACTCCCGACTCAATGCAGGCGGATACCAAAGGTGTGTCTGCCTCCAAGTCGCAGGACTTCGCCGCATGGTACACGCAGGTGCTCGGGATTTTTGGGCTCCCAAGTCCCACCGCTTCTGAAAATTATCCGAATCCGAACAGCAGCATGTTTCGAGAGTGACTGAGGGGGGTTGATGATGGTGAATGGCCCCTCAAAAATGCGTCCTTGGGGAAGAAACCTTTTTGTTGGGAACGAGCCGATGGCAGGTGATCACTCGTGCTGAGATGATCGAGTACCATGACATCAGCGGGTGCCCAAATCTCAGAAGAGGGCTCGGGGTCAAGTGGGGTGAGTGAGTCCCCTTGCAATAGAGAGATTTTAGATGATAGTACCACTGATATCCATTGATTTTGGTGATCACCCACTTGCCAAGTGGGATGAACCTCCAAAAACGCATCCCTTCCAACAGTTTAAGTCCTGCCACTCGTAAGTCGAACGTCGTTCTTGTAAACTGATAGTGCCCCAAAATTCGACACTTTGCTGTTTCGGCCATGAATTTTGCATGATTTTGGTCAAAACATGCCATTTTACGCTGGCAGGTGCTACATCTTGCGGCCATGGTCTTTCTTTATCTGGGAAGAAATTTCTCGATGGTCCCAGCCACAGGGTTTCACCGATCCTGGCGGGATCGCTGGATCCGCTGGATCGCCTGAGGTTAGATGCCGGGATCAAAGAACTCGGAGTCGAAAACGCCTATTTTCCATGCTTTGTGAGCCAGGATGCCATGGGAATGTCACATGGCCATGGAGGGAATGTCATGTTTGGATGTTGGATATGTTGGGGCAATTTTTTTTAGCACAGATTTTTTGCACATTACAATACTATGGATGTTCCTGGTAGCAAAGCGACCCATTTTACTTGACCATCGAAACTTATTGGGTTGTTGGTTGAAACTCATGCAGTATGGAAAGGGATCCAAATGGTGAACTGTTCACACCCAGCTTTGGTTCATTTTGGTTATTTCATGTTTTTTTGTTCCCAAAAAGATACAGAACAGGTTCAATTTACCACACTATTGTGGACTCGGATGTTACTTTCTTTCTTTTTAGGGAAGTGCTACACGTAATTTAACATAGCTATGGAACATGGCCTACAAATAGATGATGTATCCATCAACATGGGGATTTTCCAGTTCGCAAACTGTTGGTCATTACCAGGGGGTATCCCGAGAAAATCCCCCACAAAAGACTCTTGATCATATCCCCAGTCCATCCCCTATCCCACTTACATCCCAATGTGACGAACCCGTTATAACATTCAATAACAAACCACCCCCAATTCCCAAGTCATCAGCATCCCCAGGAGATGCTGGAAGCGGAGCAAACGCACCTGGAGGGCTTCGCACCTGAGGCGCCACAGGACCTGACATAGCGCATCAATGGTAGTGGCTTATGATGTTTCATAGAGGATACTCATCTTCCCCAAATGGTGAACTACTATGCGCACTTCAGGTAATAACGCTATAGCATCCCAAAATGGTTCATTTGAAATTTACGAAAAGTTAAGCTATGTGTGAAAGATCAATGCCGAGATTGTTTGGAGTGGCAACATTTGTTGATGTTGCCAGCTTTCACGGACAAAAAAAGAGATTGATAGGCGACCCACCCCAAGTTTTCTCATGGTTGAGAACAAGCATCTTCCCCTTGACATGGCAATATATTGGTGGTAAATTCCCAAATATATCCAAATATTGATTGTCAATGCTGGTATTTTTTTATGAATTCATCCTATCCCTATGATTGCTGAGTTCATATCCCCATATTCCCCATATTCCCCATATTCCCCATGATCAAGGCTGAGTTTAAACTCAGGTGGCCTGGGTCACAAAGTCTGGCACTTCGCAACTCCAAAAGCCGGTGGATCTGCTGGAGATGGGCGGACTGCGGCGGTTTACTGGGGATATGTTTACTAGCCCAACCAAAAGGAAGGGTATCGAGGATTTTGCCATGATCAACTGCCAGAAAATCATCAAAACCTCTGATAAACTGCTAATAATCATCAAAATCTCTGGTAGTCATAGCCCACCACGTCCTTTTCGTGCATGTCTCCCGGCAAAGCAAACATAGCAGCAGCGGTCTCGCAGATCGCGCTACGCCCCACGAGCGAGACGATTATGCGTTGACCTCAAGGGAGTTGGCCAGAGAGGGGAGGATTTCATCTCAGTTTAAGATATTCCATTTAGAACTGGGATATATCACTGGGATAGAGATTGCAGATATGTATATATATATATAAATTATACGTATATATATATATATTATGTATATATATATATTATATGTATGTATATATATATATTATATGTATAGATATATTATATGTATATATATATATTATGTATATATATATTATATGTATATATATAATTATATTATATTATATATTATATATATTATATATTATATATATATATGTATACATATATCATGTATGTATATATATATATATATATGTATATACATAATATGGAATCCACTTCTGTTTGGAGGATGTTATAAAAAACATTCCAGTTGTAAATGGAATATCCTAGTTATACATCGGGGTAATCATTATAACGACCTCACCACGACGTCAGCTTCATATCAATTTTCATGAGGAAGATGACGTTCCAAACCACTGGATGGATCAGGTTTTCTGCTCCAACTTTGGCCAAACCAACCCCAACCCTCCGGGTATAGAAAAGTGGTAACGTTGAATCTGAGTCACTTCAACTTTCCTGCTGTCCTGGCTGGTTTGATGGCAAACATGATATGTTTATTGCAAGACTCCCTCATTTATGAGCCAGGGTTCCTTCCTCCAGCGAGGAGATTGAAAAAAAACATGTTGGAAATTGAAATCCGATTCTTTTGCGATCTTTTGCGTGCTTTGAGGGTCCAGGGTATGCCTCAATTCTTGAGTCTGCTAGGTTTGGACGAGCCGTCGTTTATTCATTTGTGGTCAACCTTGCTCACCATGACGCGTTTCAAGGTATCCCTACTTTGCCAAGTGGATCCGTTCACACCGAGACTTGCCACTGAGCCTTGTCAGACTCGCCACGGGAAGACACGGACCCAATATACCAGTAGCAGATGTGAATTTCGAAGGAGCCGGGCAGTGAGCCTATGGTTGCTGTTAGAATCCCCATTGTTGCTGATGATATATACACAATACACCTGTCAAACACGCGACCTATTTATTAATCATGTGCATGATGATTTTTGCGACTTGGTCAGTTGTTTCACAACATAGGGGATAGATACCCACTAGCATGGGCAGATTCTGTCCCCAAGGCATTCCCGTGGTACATTGGTACATGTGAAGAGCGGCCCGGGAGTTCCGCAAGTCCCCAAGTTTTTAGATGTGCATCCCGCTAAAGGACATTTAAGAGACTGTATATAATTAATGGAGAATGATATAACCAGATATTATCTGGACCTCACTGGAATTAATGGGAATTGGGTGGGGGGAATCATCCCCAAACAGCATCTTTCAGCCAATACATGGGAGAACCCCACTTAGCTTGGACTCACCAAGCCTGCTTCACCAGCTATGCTTGGATTTCCTGGGATGGTCCACGCTGTCCACGCTTCAGGAAGATCAATCAGTGGGCGAACATCGTGCGCTGGCCCGAGCCCTATTTTTGATAGTTTGAAGCATGTGCATCCCAGGAATCGTAAGGGGTTCGTAAAAGTTTACAACCATATCAAAACCCAGATATACAGACAGTGTACCCCAGTGATATGTGGGCTATAACCCACTTAAACGGGATGCACCGCCAAGCACGAAACAATGCGGGCCTGAACAACTGCCCCATGGCAATTTGACCAATGCCTCCTGCTGCGCACCCAGGGAGTTTCGCCAGCCCACACCCTTTCTTCGAAGTCGAGAGTTCCTTTGGCAGGTTGGGGCCCTGGTGTGTGGATGCCATGGCAGGGTCCAACCCACACAGAGGCTCAAGCCAAATGGGATAGGGTGGTGATCCATTTGAGAAAGAGGGAGTTGGGAGATTTTCCCATCGAAAAATGGCAGTTACGGGGTTCGATGTAAACAGTTGCTGGATTGACCCACTACTCGAAGGTTGGACTGGCTTTTTGTTCTTTTTGTTACACATGCCACAAAAACACAGCAGTTGGCAAGGGGTGAAGTCTAGCCCAGCTAAGTGGCAAACCACCATGTACTAGTCACCCATCAATTCATCAATCATCCATGAATTATAGCTGGGTTATAATAGGCTATATAATAGCATCCAATTCTTAACACTTATCCATTCATTATCCACTAGTCATCCATCAATCATCCATTCATCATCTATGAATCATCTTTGTTTTTTGGCTTTGACCTCCAAACTCTTCTTTTTGATCTACTTTGACACAAGATACGTCAAAAAACAGCCGTTCGAAGACCTTTCGAAGCGTCAGGAAGGGCACACGGCGCACCGCTCGGAGAGCGAGGCTCTGCAGATGGTCGAGGCAGCCTTGGAGCTCTACGCGCGCGCGTGCGGATGGGGCTGGATGGAGCAGTGGAACCATGCTGGAACCATGGGGTACACCCCATGGATCCCTATGGGATGGTGGCTCCAGCCATGAAGAAAATGGTGAAACATGATGATTTGAAGCTATCCAAAACACGGATTTAAAACATGATATCAAGAGATACCTCTATGGCAAGTTTAACAAGAAATGATAATAAGCCTTGTGGTTTTTGGTCCTCTTATTTTTAGACAGAGCCATTCTCTGGCAATTTTGATTAATATGGGTATGTGTGAAAATGGGGTATACAGTACCCCTCATTTTTGTGGCCATCTTAGCAGAACACTGATTAACCAGAGGAGGTTGGAGGTACAGTACCTGATTCTCAGAGAATGTGGACATTGAAAAAATCATGGGATTCAAGGCTGCTTTCCGTGGAGCTTGGGGCCGGGAACTGTGAATTCAGTGACTTGCGGCAAGTCACGAAAACAGAGGGGTCAAACCACCAAACATGCTGATCATATCGCCAATTGGGCCAATGAGTCATGGGGACAAGTGGTTTTGAAGACTTCCAGGAATCGTTGCCTCGTCGCGAGACCTGGTTCCTAGGGTGATCTGTCAACGCTCATTTTGTTTGGCCGTAGGTCCATTGGTACCCAATTTTCGAGTAGACTGAGGCGGCACTGAGTCGGTTCATACCTTGTCCTTCAGGTATTCAGAGCTCCTGGCCGTGCCAGTGATCAAGGGCATGAAGTCCGAAGAGGACGGCGATTTTTCGGGGACATGTTGTTTTGGAGTAATCAATTATCCCCAAGAAGGGAAAGCATTTGGTGTACGCAAAGCTGCTGCCAAGTGGTTTCCTGATTTTAACCCTACTGCAGCGGATTGAGTGCATGTCTTTCGCATACCATAGCCCAAACCACCCTAAGCGGTCGTCGTCTTTGAACCCCATCGCCCGTGTGGCGCAAGGGTGTTGGAGAAAAAGTAAATTATCATTAGGTGGTATAAACACCAATTGATCACCATTAATGGTATATCATTAAATTAAATCCTCAAGATCACCATTTTAATGGGTGGACATGGGTGGTCTCAACACTAAAGTTCTGGCATTGCAACAGAGATCCACAGCTCTTTGACACAGATGGGTGGTATAAACCCTACCGACTGAGTGCAGCCCATGAATGAAGCCAGGAGAAGTTTGCTGGCTCCGTTCACAGTCAGACCTTGGAAGTCTTCATTCCGGAAACTGGGCGGGGAATTCAGGCCAGATTTGCTGGGCCTATTTGTAAAGCGGATGCAGTGACGTGAAGAGATGGGAATGACAAGCAAGACATTTGAGTATAGAGTAACCCATGATAGGTGAATTTTTACTGATAGTACTGTATCAAGTGATGTGAGTTTTTGGAAGGTGCCGGGATTCCTGGTGATCTTTAGAAATCAGCCTGATTTCTTTTCCGCCTGGGACGGGAGGCAGCAACTTCCCATCTTCTGGGCCAGAGGTTTGCAGAGATGTCTGGCTGCCCAGTGTGCCAAATTGCCTCAGCTGCCCGCTAAAACTTGGAGCAAAGTTGGCAACTTCAGCAAAAATTCAGTGATTTTCGAGAGAATTCATGATAATTCCAGTATCAACGGACTTGCACCTGTATCCTCGTGATTTGGCTGATTCTGCAACAGGTTCAACATCCAGTTTGAAGATGACTTGGGACAGAAACACTACGTGCACCAGCGCGGTACCCAGGGTAGGCTAGCCCACCTCTTGACTTGGAGATCTTTTTTCACCATGCTATCCATAGACACCCTTGGGTAAACGAACATGTCAATGTACAAAAGCAAAGGACATGTAGATTTCTAGACTTGCTTTACCAAAATTCTTTTCACATTTGCCACCATTTTTTTTGGCCATGGAAAAAAGTCCTTCCACCATGGTGGTTCATCGCTTACATATCCCGATCATTGCCCCATCATTTGCAGGTCAACCATTTCACTGGGGGAAATGATCTTCCAAACCACTAGATGTTGTTTTATCCCACCTTTTTCAGATAAACACGAGTATTGGATAATCCTCACTTTGTTGCTTATAAAAAGTTACAAGTCTCACAATCTTTTTTTCAGACACACACACATTTTGGATATCTAAGGTTCAAAACATGAAACAATATATATATATAGACACCAATTTTGTTGGTTCTTTCGTTGTTCATTTCCACCGTGTTTTTTTCGGTACCGCCGAGAACTTCCTGGGGCATGACCACGCGCTGCCTGGGCATCAGCATCATGGCACCCTGGTTTTTTGCCGCCTGGTGGATCGGGGTATGAAGAACTGGTATGTAATAGTTATATTATATGGGTATATATATATTATATATACCCTCTGGTTATTTAACATAGCCATGGTATAGATGGCCCATTTATTAGTGGTTTACCTGGGTTTACCTATTAAAAATGGTGATTTTCCATGGCTATGTTAAATAACCAGATGGTATATATAATATATACATATGGGATTTCCATAGTAATGTTCTATTCCAACTGATGGGGGTCGACCCTCTGGTAAACATTTACATAACTACGGAAAATCAATGAACATCACAATTTAATAAGATATAATGGTGATTTAATGAAACATAATGGGAATATAGTGGGATATGATATAACCATGAAAACGATATATCATACCTATGGAATAATTACCATTTTTGATAGGTAAATCGACGAACTAAATGGCCATGTTCAATAGCTATGTTTGTTTGCAGGTCTTTAATTTTGATCCCTACCCATTTGATAGATACACTGTACATATTACATATATAGATAGATAGATAGATAGATAGATAGA